>CAJHZZ010000079.1_pt1 | contig 17866 bp, 10 predicted proteins | sample 9199071 | NCBI WGS metagenome assembly CAJHZZ01 (sample SAMEA7708275, study PRJEB35096) | sediment metagenome | biome: marine neritic benthic zone biome [ENVO:01000025]; feature: sediment [ENVO:00002007]; material: shallow marine sediment [ENVO:03000034] sea grass bed [ENVO_01000059] ...
GATCTGAGGTCGATGCATGACCACTGTGACGCGGCTCCTCGAGAGGCCTACGGCCGAGGACCCGAACGGCCTCGACGACGCTCCATCATGAATGACGGGCGCGCAGACTGGCGGGGACACTCCTCTCTTCCCACTCCCTCACTTCTCACTTCCCATTCCTCACTGCCCAATGCTCAGTGCCCACTGCTAGGTGCCGACAGGCGCAGGCCACAGCTCCAAGCCTCCATGTCCCGATACCCAGGAGGCCACTGTAGACGGTCGTTGGGAGGACGCCGGAATGGGGCTCTCGACGAGCACAGGGCGAGGGCCTACGAACACGAGTATGATCCGGTGCGACGGAGAGCGCAGGGGAGCGCCGGACCCCCAAACGCCATGAGCGCGACCCGTCCCTGACGGGTCCTCCCAACGACCGGCAAAGAGGCCGGCCGAATCCTCGAGGCTTTTCCAGGACACCGAACAGACTAGAGACGCGGCACTCAGCGATGGCGGCCGGCCCCCGAAGACGCCGGCCGCCTGAGAACTCACTGCGTCACTGCGCCATTACCTCAGGGCCGACTGGGAATCCGCCCTGGTGTCCACGGGGCCCCGGCCGCTTCCGCCTTGTCCTCCAGGGTGTCGAGATCCGCCACCAGCTGCTGCAGGTTCGCCAGCTCGGTGTCGAAGGCCTCCTCGGCCCAGACCAGACCCTGCTTGTGGGTGTTGGTCGGCGCCTGCGTCGTGTACCACTGGTCGTACATGACCCGTTGCACACGGCTGACGATGGACGGCGGTGTGAACACATTGCGCTGACCCTTGGTTCGATCACCGTTGAAGGCCAGATCGATGGCGTCGAAACGGCTCTTCAGACCTTCCACCTCGGTCATCAGCGCCGGATCGGCACCCTGGGTGTCCTCCAGCGCCTGCCGCAGGTGCTTGATGCGGTTGCCCGCTTCGCTCAGCAGCTTCTGGGCACCGAGGACCCGGCGACGCAGCTCCCGTGCTTCCGTACGGAACGCCGTGACAGCCGCCATATCGGTGGCGGCGAAGGTCGACAGGTTGAGCGGCACGACCTCGAAGTCGACGGGCTCGGTCAGAGCCGTCCAGACGCCCTCGATCTTCGACTCCAGCTGTGCGGAGTAGGTTCCCGGCATGGCCAGGGGGCCTTCCTCTTCGCCGGACCAGGGCGACGGATCGGGTGGCGACAGATCGGTGGGGGCCGCCGGCGGCAACCTGAGATCCCAGGCCACCCTCTGCAGCCCGGCACCCTGACCGCCCTTCACCCGACGCACCAGCCCGCCGTCCGTATCCTTGACCACCAGATAGACGCCGGGACCGACTTCCAGATCTTCGGCGCGCAACTCGGCCATGGTGGCGACCGGAGTCTCGGTCTCCTCTTCACGCGCCTTGTCCTGGGCCTCGATCCGCTTCTCCTCCAGGGTCTTGAAGCCATCGCGCAGCCAGTAGGTGAAAACCGCACCAAAAGGTGGGTTCTCGGCGGTCCAGAAACCGAAACCCCGATCCATGCCGCGGTCGTTCTTCTCGATATAGAGGAGCGCCTCGCGGGTCGGGAACAGAAGGGCCTCGGAGCCAGCCAGAGTCTCTTCGCTCATGGCCCGTAGAGGGGTGTAGTCGTCGAGGATGTAGAAACCCCGCCCGAACGTGGCCAGGGCCAGATCGTTCCAGTCGCGCTGGATATCCAGATCCCGCACCTGGATGGTCGGTAGACCGCCCTCGAGCTGATGCCAGTGCGTACCCTCGTCCAGGGTGACGAAGAGCCCGAACTCGGTGCCCACGAAGAGCAGCTCCGGCTTCACATGGTCCTGGATCAGGGTGTAGGTCACCTGGCGGTCGGGGAGATCGCCGCGGATCGAGGACCAACTGGCTCCACGGTCCCGGCTCACCAACACGTAGGGATCGAAGTCCCCCTGCTTATGGTTGTCGAAGGTGGCGTAGACGGTGTCGACATCGAAGCGCGATGCCTCGAGATCGCTGACATAGGTGTTGGCCGGCACGCCGGGGAACGACTCGATCTTGCGCCAGTTCTGACCACCGTCCTCGGTGACCTGGATCAGACCGTCATCGGTACCCACATAGATCAGCCCCTCCTGCAGGATCGACTCGGTCAACGAGACGATGTTGCCGTAGTTGGAGGTGGAGACGTTCTTGTGAACCGCATCCATCTCCCAGACCCTACCCATCACCGGCAGCTGATCCCGATCGAGAGCGCGGCTCAGATCACCCGAGATGGCGACCCAGGTCTCGCCTCGGTCGTCCGACCGGAAGAGCCGCTGGGAGGCGTAGTAGAGACGGGTGTGGGAGTGGGGCGAGATGATCAGCGGCGAGTCCCAGTTCCAGCGATGGGCGTCCTCGCCCGGCTCCTCCTGCGGCTGGATATCGATGAGCTCCTCGGAATTACGGTCGTAGCGCACCAGGCCACCGTACTGCCACTGCGAGTAGACGATATTGGGATCCTCGGGATCCACCTGGGTTTCGTACCCATCGCCGCCGACGGTCACGAACCAGTCCTCGTTGGAGATTCCGGAGCTGCGCAGCGTCCGGCTCGGTCCACCCAGGGTGTTGTTGTCCTGGGTGCCACCATAGACGTAGTAGAAGGGCTCGGAGTTGTCGACGCTCACGCGATAGAACTGAGTGATGGGCAGGTTCTCCTTGAATACCCAGGTTTCCCCGCGATCGAAGCTCTCGTAGATACCGCCATCGTTGCCCACCAGCATGTAGTCGGGATCGGTCGGGTCGAGCCAGACAGCGTGATGGTCGACGTGGATGCGCTTGGGCGACATGCCCTCGAAGCTCTTGCCGCCATCCTTGCTGACGTGCAGCAGGACGTCGACCGAATAGACGGTGTCCAGATCGTGCGGATCACAGGTCAGCTCGTTCCAGTAGTCGCCGCTGGCCACGTAGTCCGAGCGCTTCTCCCAGCTCTCGCCACGATCGACCGAACGAAACACACCGCTCTCGTCGCGGGCTGCGTCGAGGATGCCGTAGATCACATCGGGGTTGATCGGCGAGATACAGAGGCCCATGCGGCCACGATCGACACTGGGAAGTCCGGTGTCGATCTGGCGCCAGGTGGCACCGCCGTCGGTGGATTTGTGAAAGGCCGATTCGGGGCCACCGTTGATCAGCGTCCAGACATGACGACGACGTTGGTACGAGGTGGCGTAGACCGTCTCCGGATCCCGCGGATCGATCCACACCTCGGCCACGCCGGTGTCGTCGGAGATATGGAGAATCCGCTCCCAGGTCTCTCCGCCATCGGTGGTCTTGTAGAGGCCCCGATCACCGCCGGAATTCCACAGCGGCCCCATGGCAGCCACGTAGACCACTTTGGAGTCTCGCGGATCCACCACGATGCGGCCGATGTGCTCGGAGTCCCCGAGCCCGACGTTGGTCCAACTCTGGCCGCCATCCAGGCTCTTGTAGACGCCATCGCCAAAGGACACGGAGCGTTGCGAGTTGTTCTCACCCGTACCGACCCAGACGACGTTGGGGTTGTTGGGATCGAGGGCAACGGTGCCGATGGAGTACGAGCCCTCGCCGTCGAAGACCGGTTTCCAGGTGGTCCCGGCGTTGTCGGTCTTCCACAGATTGCCCGAGGCGGTCGCGGCGAAATAGCGATGCCGTTTGCCGGGAGTGACGGCGAAGTCCACCACCCGGCCGGAGTTGATGGCCGGGCCGATGCCCCGCAGTTCGAGGCCCGACAGGGTGCCGGAATTCAGTTTGGTTTCGGGTTCTTCGGGCTCCTCCGCCTTCCCCTTGGCAGCGTCGACGGCAAAGGGAACGAGCAGGAAGAGGGCAAGCACGGCCACACTGAGCTTTTTCACGATTGCGCTCCTCGAATGGAATGGAAAGACAGAAGGGACAGGGCGCCCCATCCCGAAAAAATAGTAACAGGAAAGCCGCAATTCGGGGGCCCGCGAGACCCAGCCCGCTGGTGGGTCTCACCACTGAGGCTGGCTGCTCGAATTCCCGGCGGCCGTCAAGGAACGGACGATCGGCTACGGGCCAGTTCCGACGTGGGACGGGCCGATGCTCATCGCGGACGCCGCAGGGATCGACTGATTCAGTCGAGGTGGACGGTGGCGTCGCCGGCGCTCAGATTGACCGTCACTCTGGCATCCCCTTCCCCTTCGTCCCAGGTCACCCTGGAGCCCACCAGCCAAGGTCGCCGTGAGTCGGCATCTCCCAGCGGGGCGTAGATCTGCGCATCCCCGAAGTTGGCATCGGCCAGCACCGACTGCGTCGACGCCAGGGGCTGATGCACCGTGACATCTCCGTACTTGAGTCGCACCTCCAGATCCTGGCCGTCACCCGCCACCGATAGCTCCCCGGCGTACATCGTGACGGACAGCGGTGAGCTCTTCGGCACGACGACCCTGACCTCCACGTCCATCCGGTGGTAGCGCTTGGAAACGCCGGTGATGGAGACCGCGGACTGCGACCCGGTGACGGTCAACTCGGCGCCCAACTTCTCCAGACGCTGAAAACACTTGGGTTCGCTACCGGCGCGACAACGAGCCTCCACCTCGACCAGGACGCTGTCGACATCGGCGGTCTCGACCCGCAGCTCGCCGACCTTCAGGGCTACCTGCAGCTCACTGCCGGGGGCGATGGCGAATTCACGATCGAATGTACGGACGGAGTTGTCGTCGCCAAAGGCGACCCCTACAGAGAAGACGGCAACCAGCGCGATGATCCAACGACGCATCTCATAACCTCCTGACTCAGGCTCATCCACCCCTACGACAGCGGGTCGACAGAGGTTTCAGCCACAGAACGTGTCCTGCAGGTGAAGACGCACCGAAGTCTCTGAGGGTTCCACAGGACCCGCCTGCATCTCCCCTTTACCACACGCCGAGATTGATTCTTGACAAGTCAGTCAAAAACAAATACAGTCTGTCTCGCCATGGGGAGACCGAGAGAGTTCAACCGCGAAACCGCCCTGGAGCAGGCAATGGACCTGTTCTGGTCTCGAGGGTACGAGGCCACCGGTATGAGCGCCCTCTGTGACCAGATGGGTCTCGGCCGACAGAGTGTCTACAACACTTTCGGCGACAAGGAATCGCTCTTCGCCGAGGCTCTCACCCATTACGGCCGAACTATGCTCCGACCGATGATCGAGATGTTGGACGCCCCGGGTTCCGGCCTCGCCAATGTCGAAGCGGTCCTCGAGATGTGGAGCGAAAGAGCGCAAGGCCATTCGAGCGACGGTTGCATGATGGCCAATTCGATAGCCGAGTTCGGCATGAAGGAGCCCAAGATCTCGGCCGCACTGGCGTCGATGCTGGCCGACATGGAGGCGGCCTTCTACCGAGCTCTCAGACGAGCAGAGCGAGATGGAGAGTTGCCCGCCGGTCGTGACCCCAGGGCTCTGGCACGGCTCATGACCACCGTGGGTCAGGGCCTCTCGGCGATCGGCAAGGTGGAGCCATCAGGAGCTTTCGCCAAGGACACCCTGGCTACAGTGAAGTCGTTGCTGCACTGACCCTCGGCTCCTTTTTTTTGCCCGGTTTTTGAATGATCAATCTAATATCAACCCAGAATCGTACACAACCGCAGCAACCATGCACAGGAGAACTGATATGAGCAAGATGAACGACAAGGTAGCAGTCATCACGGGTGGGAACAGTGGCATCGGACTGGCTACCGCCAGGGCTTTCGTCAGCAATGGAGCCAGAGTGGCCCTCTTCGGTCGCGACGCCGAGACCCTCGATGCGGCCGTCGCCGAGCTCGGCGATGCCGCCATCGCCGTCCAGGGCGACGTCACCCGACTCGAGGATCTGGACCGCCTGTTCAGCACCGTCGGGGAGAAGCTGGGCAAAATCGATACCCTCTTCGTCAACGCCGGAGTCGCCCAGGTACGACCCCTCGACGCGGTAGACGAGGACCACTTCGACCTCATCTTCGGAGTCAACGTCAAGGGGGCGTATTTCACCGTCCAGAAGGCACTGCCCCTGCTCAACGACGGCGCTACGGTGATTCTCAACACCTCCATCGCCAACCAATCGGGCTTTGCCAACTTCAGCGTCTATTCGGCCTCGAAGGCGGCTCTGCGCTCGCTGGCCCGCACCCTCTCGGCCGAGCTGGTCGAGCGCGGCATCCGGGTCAACGCTGTCAGCCCCGGACCCATCGAGACCCCCATCTACGATCGTCTGGAGCTGCCCAAGGAGGCTGTCGGCGAGATGGCCGAGCAGTTCTCTGCCCAGGTGCCGCTCAAGCGCTTCGGTTCTCCCGACGAGATCGCCAGCGGAGTTCTCTTCCTGGCCACGGCGGATTCGTCCTTCGTGGTGGGTCACGAGCTGGTGGTCGACGGCGGCATGAGCCAACTCTGAGACCGGGAGAGGAGAAACCATGCACAAAGTAGTCGTAGAACGAGAGATGCAGGTTCCGGTGGCCAGAGCCTGGCGAGTCCTCGATGATTTCGGTGGGGTCTACAAGTATCACCCGCTGGTCGAGAAATCACCCATTGCCAATGGCATCACCGCCGGGCTGGGCGCCGAGAGGATCTGTCACTTCGACAACGGCGATCGGATCAGGGAGCGCGTCACCGGCTACCAGGCCGGCAAGGAGTACACCGTGGAAATCATCGACCCCGGCAACTTTCCCCTCAAGACCGCCGAAGCACGCCTGTCATTGCGCTCGGTGGACGAGGACCGGAGTCGCGTCCGATTCGAGATGACCTTCCAACCCAAGTTCGGCCCTCTGGGCTGGGTGATGGGAGCCACCGTCATGCAGACGCAGTTTCGCAAGACCCTGTCCGATGTCCTGGCGGGGCTGGAAGATCACGCCACCACCGGTGAGATCGCGGGCCGTCAGCTGCCCCTCGCAGCAGCAGCCTGAACTTACAGGTCCCGGCCTTCGATTGCGGAGGTCGGGACCCGCCTCACACGGTATCCGTCTCGGATGGCCGTTCTAGAACTCGATCTCCAGAACCACTTCGGCGCGCTGCTCCCCCACCTCCACCTCGAAACGGTTCATGCCGCGAGAGAAGTACTTCGCCAATGACTTGTACTCGACATGGGCGCGGTACCGGTCTGCCTCGGGATCGTCCCCCAGGAGGGTGACCTGGACGGGCTGGATCTCGCTGCCGTTGACCGAGACGATTCTGACCCGTGCCAGATCCTCCTCGGCCACCTGGAGTAGCAGGGGAATGACCTTGAGCTTCCGATCGGGATCGATCTCTTCGTAGTCGATCTCCACGGCGAAGTCCGCGGCGGTCACGGGCGGCTTCACGGGCTCGACTTCCGACACATCTACCTCGGTCGAGGCTCGGACGACTGCATCGAAGATGGTCCCGGGCTCGAGGAACACGTTCTTGCCCTTGAGGAAGACAAAGGGCCATGCAAGAGCCACCGCCAGACCGATGGTCACCCCCATGCGGCCCTTGCCGGAGCGATCGTAGCCACCGTCCACGGGCACATCGGTCCGATCTACCGCCTGGGCGTTCAGGACCTCGATGACCAGAATTCCCTTCTGGCCGGCCATCCGCGCCTTCTTCATCCGATCCACCTTGGCGTAGACCGGAGTGCCGGCGGCGATGACCACGTGGCCATCGATCCACACATCTTTCCAGACGCGGGCCTGGACGATATCGCCGGTCTGCACCGCGTGGGCCTCTTTCTGACGCGTCGTGACCGCCTGATCCAGCTCACAGAAGATCGTCGTGCCAAAGGGGATGATGACCGTTTTGGCAGGCAGGGCGGCGGTCGGTAACAGGAGCGCCAGAACGCAACAGAGGAATCTCTTCATGATTCGACCCTCCTCTCCAGAACCTGGAATGCACTTTTCATGCCTTCCAGATGGCGGCCCGGTAGACCGCTCTCACCCTTGAAAGCGTCAACCGCTCGAGATCTCCGCAAGCTCCGCCGCGGCCACCCTCTCGAACCGGGCCACCTTCCGATCCGCCAACCCAGCTGCTCGCAGATAACGCCGCTCGAGATCAAATCGCTCGGCACCGGCCAGAGTCCGGTAACCGTGCACCTCGAGGAAGGGTTCGAGCCCCGCCGGTGAAACCCCCCACCGGAAAGGCTCACCCGACAGTTTGAGAAACAACGTCAGGGCCCCTCCCAACCACCCCAGATTCTTCCGGCTCAGTGCACCCTCGTAGACGTATGTGAAGAGGAGTCGACTGCCCTGGCGGGTGCAGTCGCGAACCGCCTCGAGAAAGGCCACGACGTCGGCCTCGGTCAGGTACATCAGCACACCTTCGGCGACGACGGCGCTCATCGCTTCGATCGACCAGTCGGGGCTTTGTTGTAGAAACTCGGCCAGAGAGCGCTGCGCAAGATCGACTCCCTCCAGCCGCAGATTGGGCCGCTCGTCTCCCATTTCGGTCACCGCCCTGGCCTTCACCTCGTGGGTTGGCGGATGATCGACCTCCAGAAAGCTCACCGCCGGAAATTCCTTCGCCAGCCGCAGACTGAGGGTGTCGAAACCGCCGCCGATGACCAGGACCTGGGTGGCGCCTGCTTCGATGGCGGCGCGCACCTCGTCGTCCAGGAAGCGTTTGCGAAGCACCAGGTGCAGCATCTGTCCCGCCAGGATCGGCTTCTCCAGGGCGTTGCCGAACCGCTGATACCAGGGGGCCTTGATCAACGAGACCATCCAGGGCTTGAGCATCCCCGAGAGCTCGAGGACCTTGTAGGTGGCGGCAATGGAACCCGCTGGAGCCAGCGCGGCGATCTCCGGATCCTCGACCTTGAAGAGAAAGTCGCTGGCGACCTTGCGTGCCGTCAGGCTGGGTTTGTTCTTGGGCACCGAGAAGTCTTTTCGTCAATACAACGCAAAAGGGAGAATGCGTGCTTCCAGGGGACCGTTGCGGACCGGAATCCGCCGGGAGGGTTTGAGGCCGATGTGCTTGCCGAGTCCCTCTCCGCCGGCCAATACCACCGCTTGCCAGCCCTTGTACCGCTGCTTCATCAGATCTCCCAGACGGGGCCACTGCTGTCGGTTCTCTTCCAACCTCTCGCCGTAGGCCGGGTTGATGGCCAGCAGACCCGGACCGGGTGGCGGCTCGAACTCGTAGCCGTTCCCGACCTGCAGCTCCAGCAGATCGGCGAGCCCGGCTCGGTCGAGATTCTGTCTGGCTGCCTGCACAGCTTGCGAGGAACGATCGACCCCGAAGAGTCGCAGCTCACCGCCAGGCGGGGGAACCGTCTCCTCTCGGATTTGCTTCCACAGACCGCCATCGAAGACCGGCAGTCGCTCGAAGGCCCAGTGGCTCCTGAGTCGCCCGGGTGGCAAACCGAGAGCCAGGCCTGCCGCCTCGGCCAGCAGGGTACCCGAGCCACACATGGGATCCACCACCGGACCGTGACCGTCCCATCCCGAAGCCAGAATACAGGCGGCCGCCAGGCTCTCCCGCACCGGGGCCTCGGTGGTCTCCACCCGGTAACCCCGTCGATCCAGGGGCTCGCCCGAGGTATCCAGCAGCAGGGTCGCCCGATCTCCGGAGAGCCAGACGCGCAATCGCACGTCGGGATCCTGCTTGTCGATGGAGGACCGTCGTCCGAAGCGGCGCCGCTGGGCGTCGACGATGCCGTCCTTGATCTTGAGAGAGATCCAGCGGGTGTCACGGATCTGTGAGGCCGCAGAGGTTGAGCGCAGGACCATTGTGCGTCGGGGATCCAGCAGCTGCGAGCTCCGCAAGCCGCTCCAGTCCTGGTCGCGTTGGACGAGCCGCCCGGCCCCCCGTTGCAGCAACTCGGCGGTGGAGCCGTCCCAGGTTCCGAGCTTCACCAGCACCCGGTTGGCCGTCCGCAGTCGCCAATTGGCGCGATAGACATCCTCCCAACTGCCGGAGAAGGTAACGGCCCCCTTCTGGATCCGGCTGTCGGCGGCGGCCAGGGAATCGACCTCCTGCAACAGAAACTCCTCGAGGCCCAGAGCGCAGGTGGCTACGAGATTCAGACTCACGGTCTGGCCATCTTAGCCTTTGCCAGCCGGCTCGAGAGGTGGTTCGGACCCTGGACATCGCGACCCCCACCGTCAAGATGGGGGCCGCGTGCAGCCTTCGGTTCGGATCGAACGGCTTCGCTCAGGGGACCGTAACGGTCCAGGCGTTGGTGTTGCCGCTTTCGAACCCGTCTTCGAAGACATCGAAGTCGCCGGCGGTCACCTGGACACAGGCCGAGAACTCCGAGGTACTACCGTCGGCTGCCGTCGCCGTCGAGGTGACGAAGTGGCCGACGGGTGCTGTCGGACCAAAGATGCGGTCGAACGCTGCGTCACCTGACCCGTCGGTGGTCACCTGAATCGAGCCCAGATAGGTCTCTCCTTCGCCGAAACCGCTGGCGTCGCAGGCCGAGCTGGAGAAGAACTCCAGCGTGAATTGACTGTTGGCCAGGCTGTTGAAGGTGCCGACGACCTGCGTGCTGCCCGAGGCGGCACTGGTCACGACGGGGAAGTTCTGCAGATTGTTGACGCCGGTGTCGGGATCGAGATCGTCATTGACGGTGACCCCGTCGACCCCCAGATCGATACCGAAGGCGGCGTTGCCAGAGATCGAATTCTGGCTGAAGGTGTTGCCGCTCCCGACGTTGAGATCCGTCACAATGCCGGTATTGCCGTTGCCGATGATCTCGTTGCCGGTAATCTGGTTGTTGCTGCCACCCGCTCCGGCCAGATAGACCCCGTTGGTCCCATTGGACTGAATGCGATTGCCCGCGGTCGTCGTGCCGATCGTATTCCCGGAAACCGCGGCCAGAATCACACCGCTGTCGCCATTGGCCACGGCCGTCGCCCCGTCTGTACCCACTCCGATGTAGTTGTTCTTCACCTCGTTGTTCGTGGTCGTGCCGCTGAGGTACACACCGACGCTGGTGTTGCCGGACAGCACATTTCGGGAGGCGGCTGTGTCGCCACCCACGATGTTGTCGTGGGAGTCGAACCCCATGTCGACGCCGACATTATTGGGCAGGGCGGCCAGTCCGCTGGCAGTAGTGCCAATGGAGTTGCCGGCGATGGTGATGTTGCGGACTCCCGCACCACCGTTGTTCTCAGCCAGAAGAACACCGGCGCCACCGATGTTTCCCGAGATCAGGTTGCCCGCACCCGCTGCCGTGCCACCGATCGTGTGTCCGCTGGTGTCCCAGAGAGCTGCTATGCCGGCGGCGCCGTTGGAGACGGCAGCGGTTCCCGCAGCGTTGGTACCGATGTAGTTGCCGGATATCGTGCTGTTCATCGACACCGCATCGATCAGCATAATGCCGTTGTTGGTGTTACCGGAAATGACATTCCGCGCCCCGGCTACGGTACCGCCGACCAGATGGTTGGCGCCCTTCAGGATGATCCCGTCGGCGCCGTTCCCCAGAGCCGCCGTTCCGGCCGCGTCTAGACCGATGTAGTTGCCCTGAATCACACAGCCGTCGTTCGGATCGCCGGGAAATACCCCGTAGCTGCTATTTCCCGAGATCAGATTGCCCTCGCCGGGGTTGGTCCCGCCAAGAGTGAAACAGCCCTCGAACCAGGAGAAGACCCCACGAACGTTGGGTACGGCCGAGCTACCCGTGGCATCGGTGCCGATGTAGTTGCCCTGGATGACATTCTGGGGCGAGCCGGTGTAGATCAGGATCCCGTCCTCGGTGTTGCCGGAGATCAGGTTGCCCGGCGGCTGGATGCTGCTGCCCACGGGGCTGGCGTTCGGTCCCGAGCCCGGCCCGCCGATCAAGTTGTTGTTGGAGTCGTTGTCGATGCCGATTCCCGAACCGACATTGCCCAGGGCGGCGGTGCCGGCGCTGTTGGTGCCGATGAAGTTTCCCTGGACTGTATTGTCATTGGCCGAGAACTGCATGTGGATACCGTAGAAGGTGTTGGCAGCGATGACGTTCCTGGCTCCCAGCTCGGTCCCGCCGATGGTGGTATTGAGAGCTCCTAGCATATGGATACCACTGCTGTCGTTGCCCATTGCCACCGCCCCGGTGGCATCGGTGCCGATCAGGTTGCCGAGAACGGAATTCCCGTTGGCCACCACGCCATCGAATGTTCCGACATACACGCCACCACCCGAGTTTCCCGAGATGACGTTGGTTGCTCCCGCCACGGTGCCGCCCACGGTGTTGTTGTTACTGGCGCTGACCACCACGCCGGTGTCGGCATTGCCCAGGTCTGCAGTTCCGTTGATGTCGGTGCCAATGAAGTTGCCCTGCACCAGGTTCTCCTCGGTCGGCGTCGAGCCCGCCGAGTTGTTGGTCACCAGGACTCCGAACCGTCCGTTGGCGGAGATGATGTTGCGGGCCGCTGAGGTGGTCCCCCCCACCGTATTCTCCGAGGCGAACCAGATCCAGACCCCGTCACCATCATTGCCCAATGAACTGGTGCCATTCACATCGGTCCCGATGAGATTGGCTTGGACCAGATTGTTCTGCGCCTCGTAGTCCTCCAGATCGGCCTGACGGATCAGCACCCCGGCGCTACCGTTGCCCGAGATCAGATTGCCGGCGCCCGCTGCCAGGCTACCGATCGAGTTGTTGCTGGCTTCGTAGATATAGACGCCCGACAGGGCGTTGCCCCGATCGAGGGTGCCGCCGATGTCCGTACCCAGATAGTTGCCGAAGACCGAGTTGCCATCGGCGTCGGTCTCGACGACACCGGGGTCGAAATTGATGATCTGTAGAGCTCCGCCGGCGGTGGAAGACGATGAGAGATTCCGCGCCGCCACCGTGGTGCCGCCGAAGGTGTTGTTGGGCGAGAACAGCTGGACGTTCTGATTCTGGTTGCCATCGGCCGTGGTGCCATCCGGCTGCAGCCCGATGTAGTTGCCCTCGAAGAAGTTGCCGCCGTTGAGACCTTCCGTCTCGATGCCATCGTCGGGAAAGCCGGTGATGGAGAATCCTCGGATCACCGACGATCCACCGCTGATCGCGAAGGCATCGCCGTCATCCGGCGCCGGGTCCGTTACCGAGCTGCCGTCCAGCTCGATACAAGGGGGCGCGCCACACTGGGTGTTGGCATTGATCGTCACGGGTTCGGTGATACCCGGCAGAAGGCTCAGCAGCGAGATCGTCTCGACGTTGCCGCCACTGATAGCGAATTCGATGGTGTCGGCGCCGGCTGTGCCGGCGGCACAGTCACCGCCGCTGGAGTCGCTGCCGGAGTTGGCGTTGTTGATGGCCTCCCGCAGCGTGCAAAAGGTATCGCCACCGGTCTCATTGTCGGCGGTGCTGTCGACCGTGATGGTGGCCTGCGGAGCCGACACCAAAGCGATCGGCCCTTCACCCCCTTCGAGGATCGCCACCAGATCGGTGAGTGCGTCGGGATTGAGGCGCATCGGTACCGCCGCGATGACCGCCGGCCCGGTCGAAAGATCCGCCACATCGCCGCCACCCGACCCGGTCCGCGCCACTCTCAGACCCGTCTGGGAGGTCCCGGAGACCGCCACATCCACGCCACCGCCGAGACGAACCGGCGTCAGGTGCGGGCGGCTGCCCGGAATCTGACCAGTTCCCACGGCAGCCCCCTCGATTTCGAACCAGGTCGTCCGCGGTCGGGTCGTGGAGGGCTCATCCTCCTCGCCGGGGACCATGATCCAACCGGTAGCGCCTTGCAGGATCTCGACCTGCCCGTCGACGGTGTAGACCGCCAACTCGCGACGACCCGCTGCGTCCAGGGAGAAGTTGCCGAAGGCCAGACCCTGGATCGACGGTCCCATGGATTGCCGGTCCACCACCGCCGGCGCCACTGATTCGCGCAGGGCCGAGCCGAGCGACAGCTTGCGATCCCGGCCGTGAACCAGCACCAATTCGCTGCCGGCGGCGGCCGCAATGTCCAGGCCCGAGAGACCGTCGAGCTCGCCGAGGGCAATGGCCACAGCCGGCGAGGGGATCTCGATCCTCTCCGGGGTCCTGGTCAGCGCTCCCTCTGGGCCCTCGAAGACCAGCAGCTCCGCCACCGGTCCGGACTGAACGCCAACGACCAGATCGCTCAGACCATCGCGTCGGTTGACCTCGCCCTTGGTCATGGCGGTCAGAGCCCCTGGAAGATCGATGGCTTCACCCAGTGAGAACCCTCCTCTGCCATCACCCCGGTAGAGCTCGATGGTGGTGCCGCCCAGGCGGGCACCCGCCAGATCCAGATGACCATCGGCGTCGAAGTCGCCGGCTGCCAGGAAGTCGAAGGTCCTGTCCACCGGCAGCGTCTGCGGCCGAGCGTGGAAAGGCGCGGCGTGGAAGAGACCCTCCTCCAGCCGCTGACGGGCCTCCGCGCTGAAGGGAAAGATGGAGTCATGGTTGCCCAGATACAGAGCGATGAACCTGCTGCCATTGGCCGAGTAACTCACCGCCAGATCGGGTACTCCGTCCTCATCGAAGTCTCCGGAGCTCATGGCGTGGGCCCGGCGACCCTGCGGAAGACCGTCGTCCCGCCCCTCCGGGGTCAGGGCCAGGGTCTGCAAGAGCGGCGACTCGGCCGCGAGAGCGGGGACCAGAGTTCCAAACAGTAGAGCGGCAATCGTCAGGTTCAGCGTCTTAGGCATCGTAGGCTCTCTCCTCTCTGGACGGCCTCCAACGGAGACCGCGGCTTTCTCGTGCACGGCGGGCGGGGTTCTACCGATCCCTGGTCGAGGCCCAACCGAATTTCGCAGATGTGCCGGCCGATTCTAGCGGTGCTCGACGGACTCTGTCCAACTCTTTGTGGCGTCGAAGATGTGACGATTTCAGGGTCGGAAACGGGTGTCTTCGCCCGCATCGGGTGATAAAATGAGCCTGTCGGAATCGCGATTTCGACATCGCGAGTCATTTATCGTGCGGCCAGTCTTGCGGCCGCGTTTCATTTCAAGCTCGACTGCCACCCATCAGCCGTCCGCGGCTCGACCTGTCGCGCTCCGAGGCAGTCGGTGGAGGGATTCCCATGACCCAGACGCTCGCCCACGAGCCCCACAAGATCAAGACCATCCGCCCGGTCGCCTTCCCGACCCTTGAAGAGCGGAAAAAGTTTCTGGCCAAGGCCCACTTCAACGTCTTCAACCTGACGCCCACCCAGGTGAACTTCGATATGTGCTCCCTGGGCACCAGCGCCATGACTCAGGAGCAGCTCTCGGGACAGCTCATCGGTGACGAGGCCTACGCGGGTGCCCGCAACTTCGAGCGCTTGAAGAAGGCGGTGCGGGACGTACTGGGTCACACCTACGTCTGCCCGACCCACAATGTCCTCGGCTGCGTCAAGCTGGTCACGGCAACGCTGGTCCCCTCGGGGTCGCAACTACCCTCGAACGCCCGCACCCGTATCGATGTCCTCACCCCGCGCGACGTGGAGGTGCCGGACATCCGCGATCACCAGGCCGAGGTCTTCACCGGCAATGTCGATCTCGGCCGTCTCGAAGAGTTGCTGGAGGGTGGCAACGTGGCCATCGTCGGTCTGCAGGCCTTTGCCGACGGCCAGCACCCATTCAGCCTGGATAACCTGCGCGAGGTGCGGGCCCTGGGAGAGCGCTACGGCAAGCGCCTGATCATGGACGGCTCCCGCGTGATCGAGAACGCCTGGTACATCCAGAAGCACGAGCCGGGCATGGCCTCGCGCAGCATCGCTTCGTTGGTCAAGGAGATCGCCAAGACCGCGCACGTCTTCCAGATCGACGGCGCCCAGGATCCCAAGTGCCCCACCGGTGGCCTGCTGGTCACCGACAACCCCCAGGACTATGAAGGGTTCATGAACGAGGTGGTGGTCTACGAAGGGCTCCACACCTACGGCGGCATGGCCGGGCGGACCATGGAGGTCTTCGCCCGCGGGCTGGAGGAGATGTGCCTCGAAGAGGAGGTGCAGTGGGTCATGCAGCAGACCGGGCGCTTCACCCAGCGCCTGGCCGATGCCGGCGTTCCCATCGAGCGCGGTTGTGATGGCGCCTACATCCTGGCGGACCAGTTCTTCCCGCATCTCGAGAGCTTCCAGCAGGATGCCTTCTCCGCCGGCCTCTACGAGATGTCGGGGGTCCGCGCCCTGGCCCATGGGCTGGTCGGTCGGGACAATCTCGTGCCGGTGCAGATCCCGCGTCTCGCCATGACCAACCGGCAGCTGGATCAGGTGGCGGACGCCATTATCAGTCTGTACAGCGAGCGCGACAGCGTACCTCCTCTGGAGCCGGTGGTAGAGGGCACCTGGCGCGATCAGATGAGGTATCGCTGGGTCTACTCGGACCTCGAGCCGTTCGAGTTCGAGACCTACCCTTTCGTCATCCATACGGTGGAGAGGATCGCCACCCTGAGCCGCAACGATCGGCGGCGGGCCATCGCCGAGGCCGGCTACAACACCTTCCTGCTGCGCTCGGCCGATGTCACCATCGATCTGTTGACCGACTCCGGCACCTCGGCCATGAGCACCGATCAGTGGGCCGCCTTCGACGGCGCCAGAGCCACCCCGACCACCTCCGACGCCTACCACCACCTGGTGGACGTGCTGCGGGAAGCAACCGGCTACGAGTACGTCATCCCCACCCATCAGGGTCGGGCCGCCGAGCAGATCCTCTCCGAGGTGATGATCCAGCCCGGCCAATTGGTGCCCGGCAACATGTACTTCACCACCACCAAGCTCCACCAGGAGCTGGCCGGTGGCGTCTTCGCCGACGTCATCGTCGACGAGGCCCACAACCCCAGCAGTGACTTCCCCTGGAAGGGCAACATCGACATGGGCAAGCTCGAGGCTCTGGTCGACGAGCACGGAGCCGAGAAGATCGCCTACATCTCCTTCGAGCATTCGGTGAACATGGCCGGGGGCCAACCGGTCTCCATGGAGAACATGCGCGAGGTCTACGGATACTGCAGCAGCCAACACATCCCGGTGTTCTTCGACGCTACCCGCATGGCGGAGAACGCCTTCATGATCCAGCAGCGGGATCCCCACTACAAAGAGACCAAGATCCGCGACATCCTGTTGGAGATGCTGCTCTATGGCGATGGCTGTACGGTCTCCGGCAAGAAGGACTTCCTGATCAACATCGGCGGGCTGCTGGCCTACAAAGACAACGCCGAGTGGGCCGAGAAGTCGGAGCATCTGCTGCGGATCTACGAGGGCAACGTCACCGATGGCGGTCTGGCAACCGCCGATCTGGCGGCCATCGCCGTCGGCGTCGGCGAGATGCTGGACGACCGCTACATCGGCTCCCGCGTGCGGCAGACGGCCGCCCTGGGCCAGATGCTGATCGACGCCGGGGTGCCCATCGTCACACCGCCGGGCAGCCACGCCATCTTCCTCGATGCCAAGTCCTTCCTACCGCACATCGACCAGGACGAGTACCCGGCCCAGAGACTGGCCTCGGAGCTCTATGTCGAGACCGGTGTTCGAGCCATGGAGCGAGGCAACGTCTCCAAGGGACGCGATCCACAGACCGGAGAGAACTACCGGCCACCGCTGGAGCTGGTACGACTGACCATTCCACGGCGTGTCTACACTCGGGATCACATGCGGGCGGTAGCCGACGGGATCATCCGACTTTACGAGAAGCGTGACTCGATTCGCGGACTTCGCTTCGTCTACGAACCCGACAAGCTGCGCTTCTTCCAGGGGCGATTCGAGCCGCTGGAGAGCTAGGTTCCAGTTCTCGCACCCTCAGTAGAGAGTAGGCCCGGACGGCGAATTGGTGTATCCTTCGCCGTCTTGGGGCCAGCTCTGCCCCACTCAACCTCACAATCGGCGAGGCACGTGTCATGGAAGTCGGAATCATCGGTCTGCCCAAAGTCGGCAAGACGACCCTGTTCAACACGCTGACATCATCGCGTCAGTCCACCGATCGCTATCAGGTCTCAAGCCAGGTCAATGTCGCCGTGGCCTCGGTGCCCGATCCGCGCCTCAACCGGTTGCGCGACCACTACGATCCCAAGAAGTTCACCCCGGCCACCGTGACCTATGTCGATATCCCCGGCATCCAGAAGGGTGGCGGAGC
>CAJHZZ010000021.1_pt1 | contig 17716 bp, 20 predicted proteins | sample 9199071 | NCBI WGS metagenome assembly CAJHZZ01 (sample SAMEA7708275, study PRJEB35096) | sediment metagenome | biome: marine neritic benthic zone biome [ENVO:01000025]; feature: sediment [ENVO:00002007]; material: shallow marine sediment [ENVO:03000034] sea grass bed [ENVO_01000059] ...
CCGCCGCCGGTGCCATGGCCGCCATCCACGCCGGCTGGCGTGGCCTGGCGCAGAACATCATCGATCGAGCTCTCGAAGAGCTCGACGCCGATTCGTCGACCGCCAGGGCCTGGATCGGCCCGGCCATCGGTCCATGCTGCTACGAAGTCGACCTCGACGTGGCCAGGCGGGTGATGGCAGCCGCGGACGACTCGGTCCTCGTCGACCAGCAGCCTCGACCCCACCTGGACCTGGTCGGCACGTCACGAATTCAGTTGCAGCGCCACGGAGTCCAGGTCGAGTATGCATCCCGCTGCTGCACGCGCTGCTCGCCCGATCAGCTGTGGAGTTATCGCAGGGACGGAGCGGCAGCCGGACACAACTGGGTCTTCGCCTGGCAGACTCAGGCGTGACACTGATCGGGGGCCGACGGCGGGACTAGCGCCGACGCCGAACGCGGCGGGTGGGATCGATGCCCAGGGACTTGAGCATCGAGAGGTCGGAGCTGTTGATCTTGAAGGTCGGCTCGATCTCCTCGACAGCCTCGCCGGTGAGCTCGATCCCTTCAGGGGTCTCATCCTCGCGCTTGCGGTCGATCACCAGATAGACCGACCAGCCCTCGTCACGGATCTGATCCATGGAGCGGGTCACATCGGTCGAGACTGCCAGGGCCTCGGTGATGGCACCTCTGAGGTCCTGTAGCAAGCGTCGTAATCTGGCGTCCAGAGCGGCTCTCCTTTGCGTCCCTGTGTCGAGGCTGTGGCGATTATGATCTCGGCGCGACCGACTGTCAATGAGCTGTGTTAGCGTTCGACCCTTCATGAACGACACATCGATTCCGAGTCTTGGTGACAGCGAGATTCTGGGCTGGCTCGAGCTGCAGGGCATCGCTGCCGACGAGCTCGAGGAGCTGGCCGGGGACGTATCCCGTCGCCGCTATCTGAGGATCGCGAAAGGCAGCGAAACCGCCGTCATTGCGGTCTATCCGGCAGCGATGCGCTCAGTTTGCCGACGGAATTTTCGCACCACGCAGATTCTCGAGGCGGCAGGCATCCGAGTTCCCAAGGTCCTCGCCCACGCCTGTGAGACCGGTCTCATGCTGCTGGAGGATGTCGGCTCCCAGACGCTCTACGACCTGAGCGAGACGCCAGCGGTCAGCCTGCATATCGATGGCTACTTCTGGCACTCTCTGGATCTCATCGACCGTATTCAAACGATCTCGTCTCAGCAGACCGGACTTGCCGAGCTCAATCCGCCGCTAGACCGTGATCTGCTTTGGAGGGAGCTCACTCAGACCTGGAGCTCTCTGCTCGAGCCTCGTGGTGTGGTGGCGGATCTCGGGTTCGCGCGGGATCTGGAGTCGGCGCTGCAAGAGGTCTGTCGACTACTGGGGGCTGATACCGAAACTCCTTGCCACCGAGATTTCATGTCCCGCAACCTGATTCCCCTGGGTCCCGCACCCGGCCTGGCGTTACTCGATCATCAGGACCTGCGCCTGGGGCCCTGCACCTACGACCTGGCGTCGCTTCTCAACGACAGCCTCTTCCCGTCGGCAGAGCTCGAGGAAGAGATTCTCTCCAGGATTCTGGGGCAGGACCCCGAATCGCGAGTCCCCTATCACCGGGCGGCAGCGCAGCGGACTCTGAAAGCCACGGGCACCTATGAGACCTTCGCCCTCCGCGGCGAACCGCGACATCGAAAGCTGATTCCCGCCACCCTGGGTCGGGCCATCCGCCACCTGGCGCAACTGCCCGAGACAGTCCATCTGGCGACCGATCTCGGCTCCAAGCTGAGCACGCTGGGGATCTGCTAGACTGTACCAGCCAAGGATTTTCCAGGAGGCTCGCGTCCGATGCCAGGATTTCAGGAGCTGCTCGTCATACTCCTCATCGTCATCATCATTTTTGGAGCATCCAAGCTTCCCCAGCTTGGCAAGGGGCTGGGAGAGGGCATCCGAAACTTCAAGAAGGGCCTGAAGTCGGACGACGACAAGTCCTTGCCCGAGGGCGAGAACTCCTCCAGCAAGCCGGAATAGCTCAGAAAAGCAGATCGGAAGCGCCCGAGGTCTGCCAAAGATCTCGTTGCAGACGCACGTAGCGGGTGAGAACCCGGTCGACATAGTGACGGGTCTCGGGAAATGGCGGAAGGCCACCGTAGCGTCGCACCATTCCCGGTCCGGCGTTGTAGCTGGCCAGAGCCAGGGCCACATCGCCGTCGAACTGCTCCAGAAGTCGGGCGAAGTATTGCGCCCCGATCTCTATGTTGACTGAAGGCTCTAGTAGATCTTCCACTGAGTAGTGGCCGGCGGTGGCCGGCATCACCTGCATCAGGCCCAGGGCACCCTGCGGGGAGATGGCATAGGGGTTGAACCCCGATTCCGCCTCCATGATCGAGACCAGCAGCAGGCTGTCGACACTGTGCCGCTCAGCGGTATCATCGACGATCTCGCCGAAGGGCAGGGCGCGAACCAGGTTCCGGCGCTCGTCCCTGCTGCCGTGATCTCGAAAAAGCTCGAAGCTCTGTCGACGCCGCTGAACGGCGCCAGCCAGATCGTTGGCCTCGAACACCTGGAAATCATCCGATGCCGAACGACCCAGGACCCACTCGGCCAACTCCTCCAGAACATAGATCTCCTGGAGTGTCGGAGGCTCGGGTCGGTCGTCAGGCACCGACGGCAGGGTCGGAGGAGAACTGAGCGACACGATGACGAACAGCACCGCGCCCAAGGCGAATCTGGAGGCACGACTGAGACTCTGTTGGCTCATGACACTCTTTTCCATATGGACTACTACAGCAGGCTGTGGGAGACATTATCCCCCATTCGGGAAACTTCTACGACAGGATTTGTGTTCTCTAGGGTTCTATACAAAACAGCCGGTGGCCCGGCTGCAGGAGTTATTGTAGCACTACTTCCGATTTTCTGCTGAATCTAGTGCCGCAGGGAGCGTCGACGACGGGCTGACGCGGTGCCGATGTCTCGGGTGGCGATCCCCAGATCGCTGACCTTGTTCCTCAGGGTGTTGCGGTGGACCCCCAGGGATCGAGCGGACCGCGAGAGGTTGCCTTCATTTGTTCGCAGTGTGGCCACGATGAACTGCTTCTCGAATTCTCTGCGAGCCTGGTCCAGAGGCACTCCCCGACGCACCAACTCGTCTACGATCTGGCCAAGTCGCCCGTTCAGATTCTGCTTCGTCACCACACCCCTCACGTTGTCTCGGAGGTCGATGAGATTACCACAGATGGGAGTCCCTCGAAAGACCCGAATTCGCCGTTTCGGCGCGAAGCTCGCCTCCCAAAAGCAAGACCGGAGCGCGACACGAGCCACGCTCCGGTCAGCAGATGGACTATGGATCAGTAGGTCTTGGGATCGAGTCGGTCGCCGAGATGTATCACGAGTCTGGAGTCCAGAATCTTGGCCATCGCGGCCTGCTCGGTCACCGACAGCACTGCCAACTCACCGACGATCAGCGGCGGCAGCCCGTTCGGCGTCTCCCGGTAGATGGTGAACAGATCACCCGGGGCCACGTCGTCGGCCGCTCCACGATCGATGTAGACCACGTGACCCTGCCCGAGTGAGAAGAGGTTCTCGTTGGACTTGATGATATAAGGTGCCTCGGCCAACTCCTCGGTGGTCACCGGATCGTTGAGACCCATCAGACCCGAGCGCCGCGCCAGCGGTACCGGCTCCGGCTTGAAAGGCTTGAGCAGATCGCCGACCCCGATCGGGTTGCAGGAGTGGACGATCTCGGCAATTGCGGTCTCTTCCTGCACCGACAGGATTCGCGCCCGACCCAGATAGCGGAAGAAATATCCCACGGTTTTGCTATTGGCCGGGTGCTGCACTCGACCTTCGGGTCGCAGGATCGTGTAGATACTCCCCGGCATCTGACCGCTCGCGCGTCCACCATCGATGTAGATCACATCGGAAGTGGAGAGATTGAGGATGATGCTGGCGGAGCCTCCATAGCTCAGATGCGAGCCCGGAATATCCCCCGAGCTGATGGCATACTCACTGCCGATGACGGTGGCCTCATAGGGGATGTTCTTCTCGCCGATGAAGCCGCTGCAGTAGATGTCATCCTCGCTGCCGAGCGCTGTCGGCGGTGATTTCGAGCGATCGAGAGACATGCCCATGTCCTCGCCGCCAGCCGCCATCTGGTCCCCATCGGCTCCCTCCCCCTCGGAAATCTCGTCGATAGAGGTCACCTCGACCCCCATGATCAACGGGTCGCCGGGGTAGATCCAGTGCGCATCCAGGATGTATTGATTGCGCTCCCAGAGTTGGGGCCAGAGGTAGGGGTCTCCATAGTACTGGCTGGAGAGATCCCAGAGGGTGTCCCCCTTCTGGATGATGTATACCTCGGCATCCTCCGGAAAGGACGTTGGCGGATCCCAGGCAGTCCAGTGGTCTCCGACGAGCTGGAGGTTCGCGGGCGGTTGGTCCGCTGCGCTGAGCCCTCCGGCCCCGAGAGCCATCAAGGCCAAGGCCAGGAAAGCGGTTTTACGGGGTGTCATACCTGGACCTCCTATGCAACCTGAGCGGTCATAAGTCTATAAATATGCATCAGATATGCATTATCTAGCGATCGAGAACCAAGCTACACGCAAAAATTCTGACTGTCAAGGAAGTCGATCACCCGGCCAGGCACTCAGCCGTCGAGGCCCGCCAGGCGATCATCGGCCATCACCGCGGCCCCGGAATCGGGGAACCGCCTCTTGACCTCCTGGTACCTGTCCCGGGCACCATCGCGGTCGCCCAGCTTCTCCAGGCAATCTCCCTCCTTGATGAGGGCGTCCGGTACCTTGTTGCCATCGGGATACTTTTGCAGCACCTCGCGAAACGCCGCCAGGGCGCCCCGGATGTCTCCGCGGGCGTATCGACTCTCGCCGATCCAGAACTGGGCGTTGTCGGAGAGCTCGGTCGACGGATACGCCTGGAGAAACCGCTGGAAGCTGGCCTCGGCGTCCAGATACTTGCCCTGGTGATAGAGCGTGTAGCCCCGGTCGTACAGGGCCTGTGCCGCCGGATCCACCGGCTGCAGAGCCGTGGTCTCCGTCTGAGCCGCCGATTCAGCTCCAGCGACCGCCGTCGACTCCGAGGCCTCCGACCCGGCAGCCGGGGTGACCGCACGCTCGGGTGCGAGGTCGGACTCCTCAATGGAGCTTTGTTCGGGAGTCCTGACAGGGGGCGACGGCATCGCAGTCGACCGTTCCGCCGGGATCGAACGTGAGCTCACTACCGATTCGGAAGCTCCGCCAGCCAGTCGCTTCTCCAGCTGGTTGACCTGGGTCCGCAGTCGCTCCATCTCCACCTCGGCCACCGCCGCCTGTTCCTGGAGTTCCAGAATCCGCTCTTTCATCTCCGCCAGATCGCGGGACGATTCCATCTGACCCGCCGATGATCCAGAAGAGGCACACCCTCCGCTCAGCAGGGCAACCGCCACGACGAGGCACAGCACCGAGGTCCGATTCATGTCCGTTTCCTCTCTCTCTTCTTGTATTTCTGGATATCGGGGACCTTCTTCAGAAAGGGGCTCTCGGGATACTCGGCACTCAGCTGCTCGAAGATCTCGGCCGCCTTCTCGGGTCTACCCCCCCTGCCGAATGCCCTACCCAGCATGAAGAGCACCTTGTCCATCTCCTGGTAGTCCGGATAGTCCTGGGTCAAGCCTTCGAGCCGCCAGGCCGCCGCGGTGTACAGCCTGCGTCGGAAGTTGTAGCGTCCGACCTTGTACTCGTGTTCCGCCAGAGCTTGGCGGATCTCCACGATTCGGGTCTCGACCTCCTCGATATAGGTGCTGCCCGGATAGAGCTGCAACACACCTTCGAATGCGGTCAGGGCCTTGAGAGTGGCGGTCTGGTCGCGATCCGGCTTGAGCATCTGCTCAGCGAGGCAGTTGGCGATCTGCATCTGGACGTAGTCGGACCGCTCACTGGTCGGGAATCGATTCAGGAAGTCCCGATACTTGGCTTCAGCCTTGACGAAGTTCGAAGTGCCACCGTTGAGATAGTAGGCGTCGGCCGACAACAGCAGGGCGTCACGCCCGGTCTTCGAGTTGGGAGCCACCTCGAAGGCATGATCCAGATACTGGGCGGCCTGGGTGAACTTCTCGCGCTCCATGAGCTCTTTGCCCTTCTGCAGCGCCTCATCGGCGGAGAGACGCAGGATCGGATCTTCCTTGATACCGCCCTTGCAGGCGACCAGGGAGGCCGACAGCAGCACCAGCAGGGCCGCCAGACTCTTGACCGAACTCCTCATCACGACTCCATTTCAGCGAGTTTTCGCAATTCACGCATGGCCGCTACCGGATCTTCGGCACCGAACACCGCCGATCCTGCCACACAAAGCTCCACTCCGGCACCGACGACCTGCCGGATCGTGCCGGTCCCCACTCCCCCATCCATGGCGATCATCAACTCGGTATCGGCTTCGTGAGCCATCTGGCGAAGACGTGTCGCCTTACGGAGCACATACGGCAGGAACGGCTGACCGGCAAAGCCGGGATTGACCGACATCAGCATGACGTAGTCCAGCACCGGCAGAATGTCGACCAGCGTCTCCACCGGAGTGGCTGGATTCAGCGCCACGCCGGCCCGGGCTCCAGCCTCCTGAATCCGGTTCACCGTCCGATCGAGATGATCCGTCACCTCCTGGTGTACCGATAGCCAACCGGCCCCGGCCGCGAGGTAGTCGTCCAACAGTCGATCTGGATTGGACACCATCAGGTGGACCTCCAGAGCCAACTCGGTCTTCTTGCGCAGCGCTTCGATCACCGGCAGACCGATGGTCAGATTGGGCACGAAATGTCCGTCCATCACATCGACGTGGATGAGGTCGGCCCCACCCCGCTCGCAGAGCTCTGCCGCACCTTTGAGGTCAGCCAGATCGGCAGCGAGAATGGACGGTGAAAGCAGCATCGACAATCCCCTATTCGTTGGTGGTCACCACCAGGGAGATCACATCCTGGCGTCCCAGGGTGTGCCCGGGAAGCGGATACTGACGCAGGATGACGCCGGTGGAAAGTCCCTCATAAGGCTCGAATTTGACGCTGCCCAGCCGAAAGCCCCGCCGCTCGAAGAAGTGACGGACCTCCTCCAATCGGCGATAGGCCAGATCCGGCATCACGTAGCTGTCGGCTCGGCTGGCTGCCGACAGGAAGAGGGCTACCGTGGTCCCCCGGCCCACCCGGGACTCGGCCGCCGGCGCCTGCTCCACGACGGTGCCCGGATGCACCCCATGACTGTAGACATTCACGATACGTCCGATACCCAACCCCGCTGAGGTGAGAGCCACCTGAGCTTCCTGCAGCGCCCGGCCCTCCACCTCGGGGACCGTCAGACGTTCGGGTCCCAGAGAAACCACCACCTCCACCGCCGCGCCTCGCTTCATGAGACCGCCCGAGTCGGGTGACTGCTCCAGAACGTGCCCGGCAGGGATCTTCTCGTCGAAGCGGTCCGAATTGTACTGCCGGCGCAACCTCAGACCCTGATCCGCCAGCAGCCCATCCACCTCGGCTTCCGGCAGACCCACAAGATCGGGTACCGAGGTCACTCCGCTGCGCACGAAGAGGCTGAAGGAGAAGTAGCCGGCGACGACAAAGAGCGCGATACCCATGGCTCCGTAGACCAACCAGCCGAGAGCCTTTGCCAGCCGACGCAACATGCGCGGGAGTCTAGCAGCGACCAGGCGCTCGCCCAAGCGTTCTGCGCCTCCAGAAACAGCGTCGAATGTGGAATGATACGCCACGATCATGACTCCTCCCCTCGGTGCCCACGTCTCCATCTCCGGCGGCATGAGCCGCGCCATCGAACGGGGCACCGAGCTGGCCTGTGAAGCGGTTCAGGTCTTTGTCAAGAACGCCAGTCAGTGGCGAGCAAAGCCGTTGTCGACGGGAGACATCGAGGCCTTTCGAGAGGCCCACTCCGCCAGCGAGATAGGTCCGATGGTCGCCCATGCCTCGTACCTCATCAATCTGGCCGCAAACAGATCCGAGAATCTCGAAAAATCCCGATCAGCGTTGCAGGACGAGCTCGAACGGTGCCACCTGCTGGGAATCCCCGGTCTGGTGGTACATCCCGGTGCCCACCTCGGGGCCGGAGTCGAGGCCGGTCTCGAGCTGATCGCCGAATCGCTCGACCACGTTCTGGCCGAACTGCCCGACAACCAGACCAGGGTTCTGCTCGAGAACACCGCTGGCCAGGGAACCCTCGTCGGTTTCCGACTGGAACACCTGGCCACCATCCGCGAGCTGACGAAACAGCCCGATCGGATCGGCGTCTGCATCGACACCTGCCACGCCTTCGCGGCGGGCTATGCCCTGCACGAGTCACCCGCCTACGACCAGTTCGTGGCCTCCGTGAGCGATCTGTTCGGCGACACCGCCCCTGGCTGTTTCCATCTCAACGACTCCCGCTATCCGCTGGGAGCCAAACGAGACCGGCACGCCAACCTGGGCCAGGGCGAGATCCCATTGGAGGTATTCGAGCGCTTGCTGCACGAGCCGGTCTTCCAACAGGTGCCGATGATCCTCGAGACACCCATGGGAGACGACTCCGAGGGGCACCGCCAGGACCTGGACGTGCTGCGGTCTCTGCTGTGAGGGTGAGTCAGGCGGGCCGTGGTCGAACCTTGTTCACCCACCAGTTGACCACTCGGTTCACCACCTTCGTCGGGTAGTGATAGGTCTGCGCAGGCTGCCCCCGGAGGGCGCTGCCGACCTCCGACAGAGCGCTCTCGACCGAGCTGACAGGTTGCGACATCCAGAGAATCTTCTGGTCCCGATCGACCACGAATAGAGCCGCATCCGGCTCACCCTCCTCGGGTTTCTCGATGCCGTAGGCGGCTGAGAAATCACGATCATCGAACAGCAAGGGAAATCTCAATCCCAGGTCCCTCTGCGCCTGCTTCAGGGCATCAATCTTGGTGCGAGAGACTCCCAGTATGACCGCTCTCTTCTCCGCCAGGTCGTGCTGGCCGGCAGCCAGGGCCTGAAGATCGCGGCGGCTCCGATCGCTGGTCGGGTCGCCGAAAAAGTAGAGGACCACCGCCATGCGCGGCACCTCGTCCCGGAGCATGAGCACGACGTCTTCCGTCGATGTCAGATCGAAATTGGGAGCTTCAGCTCCTGGAGCGAGTCTGTCCGCCACCGTTCTACCCCTTTACCAAGTCAGCTGTTGGACCCCGGCAGGAGATCCGTGGGCACATTCTTGACGATGTCGAAATATAGCACCACCACCATCAGTAGGACGATCATCAGCAGTCCAACCTGGTTGATCCGTTCCTTGACCGACAGCGACAGATCCCGCCGCCGCAGACTCTCGAACAGCAGGATGGTGATCTGCCCACCATCCAAGACCGGAATCGGCAGCAGATTCAGAATCGCGATGCTGATGCTGATGAGTCCCATCAACTGAATCAGGTTCTTGAATCCCGATCGAGCCGCAGCGCCACTCAGCGCGGCGATCTCGATGGGTCCGGAGAGGGCACTCTTGGCGGCCATCTTTCCGGTGACGATCTTGCCCAGGACGGTCAGGGTCTGGCGGGACATATCCCAGTTGAAGCGGACACTCTCGATCAGCGCCAGATGGGGCGGCAGGCGCTGAAAGTAGCCGTGCATGACGCCGATCTTGCCCTTGCCGCTCTCGTCGGCAGGCGTCACACGAAGCTCGATCCTGTCGCCTCCGCGCAGAACCGTGACCGCCACCTCCTGGTCGGGTCTCTCCTCGATGTGGCTGACAAAATCCTGCCACTGGCTCAGCTCCCGACCATCGGCACCGACGATCTCGTCGCCGGGCTCGAAGCCCGCCTCATCGGCCGGAGAGTTCGGCACCACCTGGGCGATACGGGGCAGAAACGTCGGGAACGCTCCCGTTCGACCCATCTCGTACTTGGGGATCTTCTCCGGGGTGATCGTCAGCTCGAGCCGCTCCCCCACCCGATCGACTGTCAACTCCACCGGGCGCTCCGCTGAGGTCACGAAGACGAAGTAGACGTCGTCCCATTTCGTCACCTCGCTACCGTCGACCTGCAGAATCCGATCGCCGACCTCGAGACCCGCCACCGTTGCCGGCGAGTCGGGCTCGATGCCACCGACGACCGGCGGGATCTCGCGCAGCGACGGTACCTGGATACCGACCATCAGCACCAAGGCGATGAGAACGATAGCCAGCAGGATGTTCATCGCGGGGCCGGCAAGATAGACCAGGATCCGCTGCCAGCGAGGGGTGTTCATGAAATCGTGGGGGTCGTCAGAAACCTCGCCCGGATCCTCGCCTCCCAGACGCACATAGCCTCCCAGGGGAATCATCGATACCCGATACTCGGTTCCACCCCGCTCGAAACCCCAGATACGCTTGCCGAAGCCCAGCGAAAACGCCAGGACCCTCATCTTGAAGAATTTGGCCATTACCAGATGGCCCGCTTCGTGGACGAAGATGATCACGCCCAGAGCGAAGACGAAGGCGACGATGTTGCTGCCCAGCCCCGTCATGGTCTCGAAAATGCCATTCATCAGCCTTTGATCTCCTCAGTACTCAACAACTCCTGCGCCCGTTTGCGTCCCCAGGCGTCCCAGGCCAACGCATCTTCCAGTGAGCAGACGGTGGTCGGCTCGTGGGATCTCAGCACCTCCCGTACGAGCGGCACGATACCCACGAAAGAAAGTCGATCCTCCAGAAAGGCGTGGACGGCGATCTCGTTGGCAGCGTTCATGACCGCCGGACCACTGTCACCCATCGACATCGCCTCTCTCGCCAGATCCACGGCTGGGAAACGTACCCGATCCAGAGGCTCGAAGTCCAGCCGACCCAGCTCCTCGGGCTCCAGCCGCGGGAAATCATTGTCCCATCTGTCGGGAAACGCAAGGGCGTACTGGATTGGGAAGACCATCTCGTTGACCGACAGCTGGGCGATCCAGGAGCCGTCACAGAACTCCACCAACGAATGGACGATCGACTGCGGATGCACCACCGCATCGATCCGCTCAGCTGGAAGGCCAAACAAATGACTGGCCTCGATCAATTCCAGACCCTTGTTCATCAGGGTCGCCGAGTCGATGCTGATTTTGTCCCCCATCTCCCAGGTCGGATGGGCCAGCGCCTGGGCGCGGTCGATCTCGTGCCAGGTGTCCAGGTCACGGGTTCGGAAGGGCCCACCCGAGGCGGTGAGCATGAGACGGCGGACCTCGGACCTGGCGCCGCTGCGCAACGCCTGGTGCAGCGCCACGTGCTCGCTGTCGACGGGCAGGATCTTGGCCCCGTTCTTCTCGGCCAAGCGAGTCAAAAGACCCCCCGCTACCACCAGAGATTCCTTGTTGGCCAGCGCCACGTCCTTGCCGGCGGCCAGTGCCCCGTAGACCGCCGGCAGGCCCGCAGCCCCGACGACCGCCGCCAACAGCAGATCGACCTCCGGCAGCGTGGCGGCCTCGACAAGACCATCGACCGGCCACGACCCGAAACTCGCCGCCGACCCTGGTCGCCAGGGCCTCAGCCTTGTCGGGGTCGAAGACCGCCACCACCCGGGGTCGAAACTCTCGCACCTGGGCTTCGAGACTGTCCAGACTACTGCCGTGGGCCGCCAATGAGGTCAACTCGAGCCGTTCGGGATGATGGCGAACCACATCCAGGGCACTGGTGCCGATCGACCCGGTGGAGCCCAGGAGGGCCAGCCTGGTTCTCACGGATGGGGCCCCGCGAGCTCCAGAAGATGGATTGCCAGCAGCAGGGTCGGAGCGGCGAAGAGGAGAGCATCGACCCGGTCCAGGACTCCGCCATGACCCGGCAGGAGCTGACTCGAGTCCTTGACCCCTGCCCCCCGCTTCAGCAGCGACTCCAGCAGATCTCCCATCTGAGCCGCCACGGAGGTCACCACCGCCACACCGAGGAATTCGACGCGCAGCTCACCGAGCCTCAGAGTGCTCCACACCCCGGCCGCCACGACTGCCGCGATCATGCTGGCGGCGGCGCCGACCCAGGTCTTGTTGGGGCTTACCACTGCGGCCATCTTGCGGCGCCCCCAGGCTCTGCCACAGTAGTACGCTGCGGTATCCCCGAGCCACACCATGGCGAATAACAGGACCAGAAGCCAGGGATCCAGCTCCTGCAATCGATAGAGACTGACCGCCGGCAGGGCCAGATAGGGAACGCCGTAGGCAATGGCTCCCAGAGAACCGAGACCTTGCTCGACTGGGACCCGGAACCACAACACCAGGCACCCGAGACCGACGCCGATAACGAAGAGTCCGAGCCATAGAACGCCCTGGGGCATTCCCGGAGGCGGTCCCAGCCAGAACTCCGGCGTCAGCGACAAGACGGCTAGCGGTATCAGCACCAGCAGGACTTTGTTGGGACCACCAGGGGCCATCTTGTCAGCCAGCCAGGTGTACTCCAGTGCAGCGATCTCCATGACCAGCACCACGGCCAGCAGAAACCAGGGACCCGGAAGATAGAAGACCGCCGCCAACGCCACCGGAGCGGCCACGGCCGCGGTGAGAACTCGCTTCATCAGCGACCCGAGCTTTCGCCCGTGGCTGTCCTTTCTCCCGCAGACTCCAGGGCGCCAAATCGGCGGTTTCGAGACTGGTAGTCGAGAATGGCCTGCCAGAGATGCTGCCGACGAAACTCTGGCCACAGAGTCTTGGTCGTCCAGATTTCAGCGTAGGCGATCTGCCAGAGCAGGAAATTGCTGATCCGCAGCTCGCCCGAGGTGCGGATCAGCAGATCAGGATCGGGCTGATCCCGGGTGTAGAGGTAGCGACCGAGAGTCTCCTGATCGATCTCGACCGGCTCACCGCTGGCCCACTCCGCCACCACTCGGCGGCAGGCGTCGACGATCTCACAGCGGCCCGAGTAGTTCAGAGCGATGTTCAAGGTCATGCCAGTGCCTGCGGCTGTGGCCTCTTGCGCTTGCTCGAGCTCTTTGACCACCGAAGGATCCAGCTCCCGCCAACGCCCCAGAATCTGCAGTTGGATGTCGTTGTCGAGGAGGGTTTGCAGCTCCCGGCGCAGATAATCCTTGAGCAGGTTCATCAAGGTCCACACCTCGTAGCGGGGTCGCTTCCAGTTCTCTACAGAGAAGGCATAGAGGGTCAGATACTCCAGTCCCATCTCCGCCGAACCCTCGACGATATCCCGGACGGACTTGGCGCCGGCCCGGTGACCCTCCACCCGCGGCAGGCCGCGCGACTTGGCCCAGCGCCCGTTGCCGTCCATGATGATGGCGACATGGCGAGGTAGCCGATCTCTGTCGATTTGATGGATGAGATGCTCCGGCATCGGGCCAGACCCTGCTGTGATTGAGGTGTCGATCGGGACGCGAAGTGGCTAATCTAGCACACCCCGGGTCTCCAATTCGGGTCCACCAAGACCCCATTCCGCCTCGTACTCCACCCGCTGGAGGACCAGACCGTGGGCCGGAGCCGTGGGACCCGCCTCCTCTCTGGGCCGACCCTGAAGCAGCTCCGCCAAGGTCTCCTCGGAGAGCCGCCCGCGGCCCACCTCGATGAGAGTTCCGACAATGGACCGGACCATGCCGCGAAGGAATCCGTCCCCCCTGATGCGGAGCTCGATCTCGGCCCCGGACTCCCACCAGTCGAGGGACAGGATGCGCCGAAAGGGCTGTCCGTGCCCGCCACCGGCCAGGGCGAAGGCGGTGAAGTCATGCCGCCCGACCAGAAGATCGGCCGCGCTCTGCATGCGCCCGAGATCGAGATCCCTCGAGATGCGCGTTGAGAAGGGAGCGTCCAGCGGTGAGAGCGTCTCGGCCCGGGTCATTCGATACCGATACTCCTTCGAGAGCGCGCACTTGCGGGCGTGAAAGCCCTCAGGCATCCGCCGGGCACGCATGACGCGTATGTCATGCGGTAGAAGTTGATTCGTACCGTGATGAAGACCTCCCACCGGAAACTCTCGCTCCAGCATCAGATGGGCCACCTGCCCGCGGGCATGAACCCCCGCATCGGTCCGGCTGGCGCCGTGGATCCGGATCTCCCGACCGACCAGATCGGACACCGCCTCCTCCACCACCTGCTGGACAGTGACGGCATTCGTCTGCCGTTGCCAGCCCGAATAGCTATCGCCGCGATACGAGAGGATCAGCGCGTAGACCACCATCGCTCCAGGACCAGGACCGCCACAAAGGGCAACCAGATCATCGCTTGAATCCATGGATACAGAGACACATTGCAGAACTTGGGCAGGTACGAGAGAAACAGCAGGCCGGACAATGCCAGCCAGGCCGCTCGCCGGTGCAGCGCCGCCCATGGCAATACCCACAAGGCGTACCATGGATAGACCGTCGCCGAGAAGACCAGGGTGCTGCCAAACACCCGGCCCAGGGCCCGCCCGGTGTCTCGGGTCCGCCAGGCCCAGAGCAGCGCGAACGACAAGCCCATGGCCAGCAGTCCCTTGGCCCAGAGCTGAGGATAATTGAAGGGATAGAGACGATTCCAGAGCTCGTGCCGACCCGTGCTGTCCTTGAGACGATCCAGACCCGCCTCCACGGCGGAGCGCAGATCCAGCCGATCGAGCAGACGCCAGAGGGGCTCGAAGAGCGGGCCATTGAATTCCCAGGAGACACCGTATTCGATCAGACCCGGAGGCGCCCCCCCAGAAGCCAGGACCACCGGCAGCAGAGCCAGACCGCAAAGCACCAGAGTCATCGTGGCAAACAGCCAAGGCCGACTGCTGGCGCGGGCCCACACCGGTATCGCCAACAGCGGCACCAGCTTGGTCAGAACCGCTCCGAGCGCCGCCACGCTGGCCCTGCCCATCCTCTCAGGGGTCCGAATCAGAAGAACCGTGGACAGGACCATCAGGGCCACCCCGAGACCGTCTACGTGTCCCATGGCGGCGATCTCAATGGTCACCAGTGGATTCCAGGCGTACCAGAGAGTTCTCTCAGCCGGCAGCGACCAGGCACGCGCCAGGAGCAGCAACAGATAGCACGTTCCCAGGTCCGCCAGAGCCAGCGCCGCCTTGAGCAGGAATACCGGCGACGGCAGGATCGCCGCGAGGGCGAACAGCAGCTCCGCCAGCGGCGGATAGACTGTAGGCACATCCCGATGTGGCAACCCCTCCCAGTGTGGGTCCCGCAACGGTTTCAGCTCCGCTGCGTCGGGCGGCAGAAGGTAGGGGTTGAAGCCCTCTGCCAGAACCCGACCGTCCCAGACATAACGTTCGACGTCCTCGGAGAGACTCGGCGGCAGCGGCAGGAGAAGAAGTCTCAGAACCACCGCCACGCCTATCACCGACAGGACGATCTGCCCCCGGGGCTGGTCACGGAGTCGGCGCTCCGCCAGCAGAATCCCGAGAAACCCGACCGTCACCAGGAGCAGCGAAGCGATCAGATGGCTGCCGAGATCCCAGAGGATCAGTAGTCCGAGATGGGCCGAGATCGGTAGAATGGCCACCTTCCCGAGACCCTGAATCGTCTGCCTATCCATCTAGAGTCACGTCCATGGACTTCACCGTTGCGCAAGCTGTTCTGGCGATCTACTACTCGGTCCTCGGAATCCTGTTCCTCTACGGCCTCCACCGGCTGCTGTTGGTGGCACTCTACTACCGCAGCCGCAAGTCCTTGGCGAGGGCGCTCTCCCCACCGCGGGAATGGCCGCTGGTAACGGTTCAGCTGCCCCTCTTCAATGAACGGTACGTCGCCAACAGACTGATCGATGCCGTCTGTGGCTTCGACTACCCCACCGATCGACTGGAGATCCAGGTTCTGGATGATTCGACCGACAGCACGCGCGAAATCGTCGCTCGAAGAGTCGCCTACCACCGGCAGCGCGGCGTCCACATCCGCCACATTCACCGCCAGGATCGACGAGGCTTCAAGGCCGGGGCGCTGGAGGCCGGGTTGCAGCAGGCGAAGGGAGAGTTTCTGGCCGTCTTCGACGCCGACTTCGTGCCCCACACCCTCTTTCTCAAGCAGGCCATGGCCGGGTTTACCGACGCAGCTGTCGGCATGGTGCAGGCCCGCTGGGGACATATCAATCGCGGCTACTCCCTGTTGACCCGGATCCAGGCGATCTTTCTCGATGGCCATTTCGCCATCGAGCACGCCGCCCGCTGCGGCAGCGGCCGGTACTTCAACTTCAACGGCACGGCAGGAGTTTGGCGACGGCAGGCGATCCTGGACGCCGGCGGCTGGCAACACGACACCCTGACAGAGGATCTGGACCTCTCCTACCGGGCACAGCTGGCCGGCTGGCGCTTCGTCTTTCTACCCTCGGTGGAGACCCCTGCCGAGCTACCGGTCGATCTCAATGCCTTCAAACGCCAGCAGTACCGCTGGGCCAAGGGCTCGATCCAGACCGCGCGCAAGCTCCTGCCCACTCTGCTGCGGGCCTCGATCCCCTTGCGGGTCAAGCTCGAGGCCCTGGTGCATCTGTCCAACAACACCGCCTATCTTCTGATGCTGATCCTGTCGATCCTGGTCTTTCCCGCCATGTTCCTGCGGCGCGGCAGCGATCCGCGTCTGCTGTTGGTTCTGGATCTACCGCTGTTTCTCGGAGCCACGGGCTCGGTGCTGCTCTTCTACGTGCTGAGCCAGCGAGCGGTCAATTCCGAGTGGCGCCGAGACGTTCGGCTGATGCCTTCGCTGATGGGTCTGGGGATCGGACTCTGTGTCAACAACTCCCGGGCGGTGCTCTCGGGCCTCTTTGTTCGCGGCGGTGTGTTCGAGCGAACTCCCAAGTACAGGATCGAGGCTAGAGGTGATTCCTGGAGAACCAAGAGTTATCGGGTCCGCGGAAACTTCTCGATCCAGATCGAGCGCGCCCTGGCCGTCTACTCGGCGGGCTGCTTCGTTCTCGCCTGGCAGCTCGAGATGTGGCTTTCTCTGCCCTTTCTCTATCTCTTTCTGCACGGGTTCAGCTATATGGCCCTGCTCTCCTTCTCCCCCGATCGCCTGTGGGCCTGGCGATCTGCAGCCAGGCCTTCCGACGGCACGGTCGAGACCTGATCGAACTCGTCGTATGATGGACGCGAGATTCGTATCATGTCCCTGCCGAACCAGCACGACTCGACCCAGAACGTGACCCTGCGGGCGGCCCAGCCCGCCGATGCGGTGTATCTGTGCAGCTGGCGCGACGAGCCCAGCGTGCGCCAGTTCCAACCCCTGGGGAGCGCTTCACTGGCACAGCTACGGGCCGAGCTCGGCCGCCAGGCAATGACCGATCTCTTCCGAGGCCAGGGCGACAAGTTCCAGTGGATCATCCGGTTCGAGGAGTTGCCCGTAGGCTGGATCACCCTGGTAATCACCAATTGGGACCACGGACTGGCCGAGATCGGCTATGCCCTGTCGACCCCCTACCAGGGACTGGGCATCATGCCCCAGGCGCTGACCCAGCTGCTGGCCGAGATCTTTCTGCGCAGCAAGCTCGACCGCATCGAGGCGCGCTGCGCCATCGACAACGAACGCTCCCAGCGTGTCCTCCGGAAGCTCGGCTTTCAGCGGGAGGGGCGCCTCCGCGACTACTTCGTGCTGCGCGGACAGCGTGTCGACAACTATCTGTATGCCATCCTGAGGCGCGATTTCCTGCCGACGTTGCAGGAGCAGTGAGGCATTGTAGCGGCCGGCCTCTTTGTCGGTCGTTGGGAGGACCCGTCAGGGACGGGTCGCGCTCATGGCGTTTGAGGGTCCGGCGCTCCCCTGCGCTCTCCGTCGCACCGGATCAGACTCGTGTTCGTAGGCCTTCGCCCTGTGCTCGTCGAGAGCCCCGTTCCGGCGTCCTCCCAA
>CAJHZZ010000132.1_pt1 | contig 17331 bp, 13 predicted proteins | sample 9199071 | NCBI WGS metagenome assembly CAJHZZ01 (sample SAMEA7708275, study PRJEB35096) | sediment metagenome | biome: marine neritic benthic zone biome [ENVO:01000025]; feature: sediment [ENVO:00002007]; material: shallow marine sediment [ENVO:03000034] sea grass bed [ENVO_01000059] ...
CCGATATGAATGAGCCATCCGACACCTCACGGAGGGATTTCATGGCCTCCGTGTTGATGGGGGGTGGGCTGCTTCTGGCCTACGGGACCATGGCTGTGCAGAGCCTGCTGTTCCTGCTGCCGAAGGAGCTGCGACCGAAGACGCGCCTGCTCTTCGCCGGTCGAATCGACCAGTTCGAAGTGGGCGGAGTTCGCAGCTTCCTCGATCTCGATGGCAATCCCATCCTGATCCGCCGCGGCGCCGAGAGGTTCGAGGCCTACAGCTCCACCTGCCCGCACCTGGGATGTCGAGTCCACTGGGAGTCCGAGGAGGGGATCTTCTTCTGCCCCTGCCATCGGGGTGTGTTCGATGAACAGGGAAAGGCCGTCTCTGGACCGCCAGCCGACGCCGGACAGGATCTGAACCACGTGGCCCTGAAGGTGGACGACGTGGCCGGTGTCATCTATGTCGAGGTCAAGGATCCAGGCAGGAGGGTCGCATGAGCCAGGAGCCAACCGCAGCCGCCGGCCGGGGTCTGGGAGCCCGTCTCACCGAGCTCTTCCCCTTCGATTGGGAGCTGATGCGGCACGCCGGCGCCGAGCCGGTGCCCCTGCATCTGAAACGTTGGTGGTTCTGCATCGGTGGCACACCGATGTACCTCTTCATCGTGCAGCTGGTGACCGGGATCATGCTGACGTTTTACTACGTCCCGTCTCCCGATCACGCTTACGCCAGCGTCGAGGCGATCACCAACGAGGTGCGATTCGGATGGTTCATCCGCTCGGTCCACATGTGGTCGTCGAACTTCATGATCATCGCGGTGTTCCTGCATATGCTGCGGGTCTTCTTCACCCGCGCCTACCGCCATCCGCGGCAGCTCAACTGGATGGTCGGGGTGCTGCTGCTGGGCGTCACCCTGATGTTCGGTTTCACCGGCTACTCGCTGGTCTACGAGCAGCTGAGCTTCTGGGGTGCGACGGTGGCCACCAACCTGGCCGACGCCACACCGCTCATCGGTCCCTGGATTGGGCACTTTCTGCGGGGTGGACCGGAGGTGGGCGAAGCGACGCTGACTCGCTTCTTCATCCTGCACATCGGTCTGTTGCCGACCGTGGCCCTGATCCTCATCGCGCTGCATGTGGTGCTGATTCGCATGCACGGCATCACCGAGCTCAAGTTCGAGGACGAGAGTCAGGTTCCGGACAAGGAGCGGTTCTTCCGCTTCTGGCCCGATCATGTGACCACCGAGATCATGATCGGTGTGCTGCTCATGTATCTGCTGGCCATTCTGGCTTTGATCTGGCCGGCGGAGCTGGGCGAACCAGCCAATCCGAACGTCACTCCGGACCACATCAAACCGGAGTGGTACTTCTACTTCAGTTTCCGGCTGTTGAAGCTCACCAGTCTGAAGATGAGTGTGGCGCTGACCGGTTTTCTCGGTGGTGTCCTCTTCTTCTGGCCGTTCATCGATAGCTGGATCGAAGAGCGCTTCGGCCGCCGTGCCGATGGCATCGTCGTCATCACGGGTGTGGTGGCTTTTCTCGGATTTCTCTTGCTGACCGTGTGGGAAGCCTTTGCTGCATAACGCGGAGGAGCTGAAATGACCCTGACAACCAAACGATACTTCGTTGCCGCACTCTCGTTCCTGTTCCTCGCTTCGCTTCTGCTGGTGGCCTTCCAGGAGTCGAAGCGCCATCGCCAGGACGCGGGGCTCGAACCGGTGGTCACCGCCAACAACAAGGGGTGCGTGGACTGCCACCGGAAGGACGGTCCGGCCCTGGTGATGGAATGGGAGCGCTCCAGCCACGCCAAGTACGGGGTGGGCTGTATCGACTGTCATGCCGCCAACGAGGGTGAGCCCGATGCCTGGCTCCACGAGGGAGCCTGGGTGGCCGCCCTGGTGACTCCTCTCGACTGCTCCACCTGCCATGCGCGGGAGTTCGAGGAGTTCTCCAAGAGCCACCACGCCAAGGCCGGTGAGATTCTGGCCAGCCTCGACAATGTGCTGGCGGAAAAGGTGGCCGGCACCCCCGATAACATCGCCGACGCGGTCAACGGCTGCTGGCAGTGCCACGGCTCGATCATCCGCTTCGAGCGGCACGAGAATGGCGAGATTGTCACCACCGGCAAGGAGAACAAGCCGGTCTTCGACTGGCAGAGCTGGCCCAACAGCGGCATGGGACGGCTGAACCCCGACGGTTCCAAGGGTTCCTGCCACGCCTGCCACTCGCGGCATGCCTTCGAGGCCAAGCTGGCCCGATCGCCCGAGAACTGCGGCAAGTGCCACATGGGTCCTGATCACCCACAGATCGAGATCTACAACGAATCCAAGCACGGTATCGCGTTCGCCGCCAACCGCGACAACATGGCGTTGGACAAAGAGGGTGACTGGGTGCTGGGCAAGGACTACTCGGCGGCGCCCACCTGCGCCACGTGCCACATCTCGTCGTACATGACGCCACAGGGCGAGGTTGTCGGCAACAACCACGATGTGGGCGAGCGCATCAGCTGGACTCTACGGCCGATCATCAGCAGCAAGCTCAATCTGGTGATCTATGAGGATGGCTTCAAGGAGGACTTTCCGTCATCCCGCGAGCTGCCCGAGATCGGCGCCACGATCGACACCAAGGAGAAGGTGGTGGAAGACGAGGAGCTGGTCACCAAGACCGTGCCGCGAACCGTCGCCCAGATCGTCACCTGGGAGGAGCGGCGCGCCAAGATGAAGGGCGCTTGCCTCAACTGCCACAACGACTCGTATGTCGACAACTTCTACAAGCAGTTCGACGCCCTGGTGGAGCTCTACAACGACAAGTTCGCCATCCCGGCCAAGCAGTTCATGGACGAGCTGCTGGCCGACGGTGTGCTGAGGAAGGACGCGCCCTTCGAGAAAGATGTGCAGTGGGTCTTCTGGGAGCTCTGGCACCACGAGGGCCGGCGCGCTCGTCACGGCGCCAGCATGATGGGACCGGACTACACCCACTGGCACGGCATGTACGAGGTCTCCAAGCACTACTACCTCGAGTTCCTGCCGGCGGTCATCGAAGCGGCGCACGAGCACAGCGACGCGATGGGCGATAAGTACGAAGCCAAGGTGGCGGCGCTGATGTCGCAGCCCGAGCACACCTGGATGGAGGGTCTGTCGGCCGAGGAGGCCGAGGCTCTACGCAAGATGTACGCGGAGCGCTACAACGAATAGGAGCCTGGAGACGATGAGCAAGCAAATTTCAGCAAAGACCTTGGGCCAGTGGCTCTCGACACCGGTTGGTCCCAAACGTCACAGGACCTTCCGTGTCCGGTTGCTGGTGCAGGTGGCTTTCGCTGCGACCTGCCTGGTCATCGGCTTTCAGCTGAGTCGGTTCTATCTGGCGGCGAAGGCAGGGGAGCTTCCCCTGCCTCACCGTCCGCCGGGCGCGGAGGGTTTCCTGCCGATCAGCGGTCTGATGGGCATTCTGGACTGGATCTATCAGGGAACCCTCAACCGTATCCATCCCGCGGCCACGATCCTGGTGATCCTGGTACTGCTATCGGCGCTTCTCCTGCGCAAGTCGTTCTGCTCCTGGGTCTGTCCCGTGGGGCTTATCTCGGAGACGCTGGCGCGGCTGGGCCGCAGGATCTTCGGTCGCAACCTCCTGGTCTGGCGGTGGCTCGACCGGACGCTACAGAGTCTCAAGTATCTGATTCTGGGATTCTTTGTCTGGGCCATCTTCACCATGAGCGCCGCATCGTTGCAGGCCTTCATCCAGTCGCCGTACAACAAGGTGGCGGACGTCAAGATGGGCCTGTTCTTTGTCAACCTGACCTGGGTCGGCATCACCGTCATGATCGGCCTGACGGTGGGCTCGGTCTTCATTCAAGGGTTCTGGTGCCGCTACCTGTGTCCCTACGGAGCGCTTCTGGGACTCTTCTCCTGGATGTCTCCGGTACGTATCCGACGGACCGCCGAGAGCTGCATCGACTGCTCTCTGTGCGACCAGGCCTGTATGGCACGGCTGCCGATCTCGGAGTTCTCGGTGGTGCGCAGCGTCGAGTGCACCGGCTGTGTGGACTGTCTGGCGGTCTGTCCGGTCAACAGCACGCTGGAGTTGGTGGCGGGACCCAGACGAATGGGGATTCCCACCTATGCGGCTGCCGTCGTTCTGCTGTTTCTCCTGGGGACGACGGTGGCGCGGTTCACGGGTCACTGGCAGAACGACATCGGCGATCAGGAGTATGTGGAGCGATTCCAGGAGATGGAGAATCCTGAATATGGTCATCCTGGAAGCTGACGGCACCGTCGGTGCTGCGGCTCCAGACTAAGGAGTAGATCGGTGCAAAGCGAAAAACTCGTCACTTCCGCCGACAGCGCTATAGATAGTCTCGAACGCCTCTCCCAAGAGGTCCTCGAGGGATCCCTCGACAACCCTCTGACCCTGAAGGCAGTCCTCGCCTGGGGCTGGCATGCTGTGGCTCTGCTGGCCTATCGACGGATGCAGCCACGTCGTGAGGACTTCGATGCCTGGTTCTGGGACTACCTGGACGAAGGCTCTCCGGAGCTCGATGTCGCCAGGGACGCCCATTGGGAGGAGCGGCAACGACTGAGCCTGTTGGAGATCCTCGATATCTTCAGCGCCGTGGATCTGCCGCTGCTGAAACCTGAGTTCTTCCAGGGTTGGACCGATCGCACGGTTCGTTGCCAGACCCTGAGGCGGCAGATTGCCGAGATCGTCGGCTCGGGTCTAACCGCCGAGCAGCGGGACGGTCTCCTGGTTCTATTGGCTGCCTACCACCGGTTGGTCCGCTTTCCCGCAGCGGTGGCCATCGACACCGGACCGGTGGTCGCCGAGCTGCCAAAGCTCTTCGACTTCCTCGCCTCGCTGGTCGACCGGTCGGCCCTGGGCGGCGAAGCAGCGCTGGAGCAGATCGACCGCGGTCGGCAGGCGGTGGGCTGAAGGCCTGAAGCAGTGACGCAGTGACGCAGTGAGGGATCGTAGCGAGCGGTCACCATCGCAGGGTGCCGCGCCTCTGGTCCGTTCGGGTCCTCGGCCTCCACGACGCTCCATTGTGGATACCGGTCCAGAAACCCGTGCAGACATCCCTGGGAGGCCGCTGTAGGCGGTCGTTGGGAGGACGCCGGAACGGGGCTCTCGACGAGCACAGGGCGAAGCCCTACGAACACGAGTCTGATCCGGTGCGACGGAGAGCGCAGGGGAGCGCCGGACCCTCAAATGCCATGAGCGCGACCCGTCCCTGACGGGTCCTCCCAACGACCGGCAAAGAGGCCGGCGGGTACACGGCGCCACTGCGTCAGTTCCCACTTCCCATTGCTCACTGCCCACTGCTCATTGCCCAGTGCTAGGCGCCGATAGGCGCCGACCGTGCCTTAATGCCCTCAGGGCTCGACGTCATCCCAGCGAGTGGTGTCGCCGCTCTCGAAGTTCTCGCTGAAGATGTGCGACGTGAGGATCCGCAGGTAGTAGACGTCCTGCTCGCCGTTGAAGGTGGCCGAGTAGGCCACATGGGCACCATTGAGGTCGGAGATCATGTCGTAGTAGTCGCCGATCTTGCTCTGGTTGGGCCACCCCAGGTGCGGGTCGAAGGAGGGTGAGAGGGCAACGTTGGGCGACCAGGTGACACCTCCATCGGCCGAGTAGGCGTAAAAGAGCTGCGAGTCGTAGGGTCCGCTGCCGTTGCGAGTGTCGTTCCAGACGACGTCGATTCGACCGTTGGGTGCCACCGACATGGTGCCGAACCATTGCCAATCCGAGGTACCCGCATCGTCGTTGACCCGCACCGGATCGCTGAAAGTCTGGCCACCGTCGGTGCTGCGCACGAAATGGACGTCCAGCGGATCGACCCCGGTCGGGTTCACCGAGGCGAGCACATAGACGGTGCCCTCGTCGTCGGTGTCGGTGGGGTCAGCGGCGACCCACACCTGGCCCAGTAGGCCGCCGGGGTTGGGTCCGACGGCGAAGCGCTGGGGGCCGCCAAGGTCGACGCTTGCCGACAGCTGGAACTGCTCGGTGCCGGCCGGGTCCTGCAGCGTCTTGGACTCGAGGAGCGCGTAGCCACCGACCGTGTTGGCGTTGCCAACCAGATAGACCTGGCCTCGCGGACCCACAGTCGTGGTGCCCCAGATCGGCTCCGTCACCGAGGAGAACGGGGACTCGAACGATTGGCCATCGTCGACGGAGCGGTTGAAGTCGCCGGATGGGCTGGATGGGCAATTGAAGGAGTCGTTCCACACATGGTAGAGGTTGCCGTCGCCGATCCCCCCGGTGCGATCGATCGACAGCCACTGTTTGTCGCCACCGTAGGAGAAAGCCGAGGAGCTCCAACTCTGGCCACCGTCGGTGGACTTGAAGGTGGTGGTGCAGAAGTTGTCCTGCAGGCTGTCGTAGAAGAAGTTGCCCGAAGCGTCGAAATCGAGGACGGGGTCAGAGCGAAAAAGGCCGGGATCTATGGCTCCGGGAAAGGTCCAGGTCTGGCCTCCGTCGTTGCTGTATCCCCAGCCGGCCTGACGGAAGTTGCTGACAATGGTGTCGAACTGCCGCCAACCGATGACGATGCGGTCGGGGTTGGTGGGGTCGATGGCGATCGAGGGCTCGTTGGCGGCGTCCCCGACGATGTTGTCGCCCTGCGCGTCGACGTTCACTTGTACGCTCTGATGGCCGTTCTGGACCCGGATCCTGGCCGAGGAGGTGATTCTGGCGGCGTCGGGTACGGCCACGTAGGGATCGTCAGGGACCTCGAGGTGGCCGGCAGCCTGATCCACCACGCTGACAGGCGATTCGACCTGGGCGACCCCGGTGCTCGCCAGGAGCACGGCGGCAGTGGTTGCCCAGAGCACCAAGTGATCGGATCGCTTCATCTCCTCCACACCTCGAGCGCAGACTACCATCGGCCTTCGGACAGCGAGACCACCCATACGCATCGATCGATGGATCGATGAACTGCCGGGATGAGCGGCGTCATACCCATCGGGGCGGCTCGCGGCCTACACTCTGTGTGGCTCGAGGCGGTGACCTCGGGAGATCGGAGTAGAGATTGAACCAAGAGACGTCTGAGAAATTTTGCCTCGCCTGCAAGCGCGATTCACACACCACACCGCTGGTCCAACTGGCCTACATGGAGGCCACGATCTGGATCTGCCCGCAGCACCTGCCGATGCTGATTCATGATCCGGCGAGCCTCATCGGTGTGCTGCCTGGCGCCGAGAATCTGAGTCCGGCCGACCACCACGACTGAGGCCCCTTCCGGGGTCCCTTCTCAGTCGGATGGGTCTGGCATAGTCTTCAGGGGCGATGAGCCACCAGATCTATCTGAGGGACTCGACCCTGCGCAGCGGCCTCGACGTGCCCGGCGTCTCGTTCTCCGTCGGGCAGAAACTCGAGATTGTCGAGCAGCTCGATCGTGTCGGCGTGCCCGAGGTCGAGCTCGTCGCTCCCAGCCGGGTTGTCGAGGATCTGGGCTTCGTCAAGCGGGTCAAGGCGAAGTCGCTGGCGCTGCGCACCTCGGGTCTGATCTACGCCAGCAGTCCCGATGTCGAGGCCGAGATGGCATCGGCGGCCGAGCTGCTGGATCGATTCGATCTGCTGATGCCCCTGTCAGAGAAGCGGCGTCCCATCGGCGGCGGACGCAAGGTCTCGACCTTGCTGAATGCCCTCGATCTGGGGCGCTCCATGACCCAGAACATCGGCGTGGGTTTTCCCCATGCCACCCAGGCGTCTCCCCTCTTTCTGCTCGAGATCAGCCATATGGCCATCAAGGCGGGGGCGCGTCGGGTAACCATCTACGACACCCACGGTGGCTCGGAGCCCTTCGCGCTCCGCACCATGCTCGAACAGTTGGTCGGCGAGATCCGGGCACCGGTCCTCTTTCACAGTCAGAACGATCTGGGCCTGGCGCTGGCCAACTCCTGGGCCGCCGTTTTGGCCGGGGCGAGCGGTCTGGGGGTCAGCAGCACCGGTCTGGGCTATCGGGCCGGTGGCGCCTGTCTGGAGCAGGCAGCCGTTCTGCTGGAGAAGCAGGGCTTTCGCACCGGGATCGAGTTGACGGCCCTGGAGGGTCTGGCCAAGAGCGTCGCCCGCGCCAGCGGAGTACCGCTGTCCAAGCTGGCACCGGTGGTCGGAGATCTGGTGTTCCAGCATGCGGTTCCCAGTCACCGCGAGCACCCGGATCAATTTGAGGCCTTTGCCCCGAGTCTGGTGGGCTCGACCAGGCGGCTGATCGATGACTAGGATGCGGTCGTGACCCTCTTCTCACGACCCACCTTCGACCGTCGAGATCTGGTCAAGACACTGGGGCTTGCCGGTGCCGGTCTGGTCGTCGGATGTGGGCCAGGAGGAGGGGGACGGCGCGACATCGGCGACCGGGTCCGCGCCACCCCATTCATCGACACCCACGAGCACCTGCCGGATGAGGCTATTCGCCTGGCCGGCGGCCAGCTGCCCTGCGACGACTGGAGCCTGCTGCTCTACGACTATCTGAGCTCCGATCTCCACTCCGCCGGTATGTCCGCGGAGAATCTGCAGCGCCTCTTTTCAACCGGGCTCGACCCGGTGGCGAAGTGGCAGCTGGTGGAGCCCTACTGGCAGAAGGTTCAGAACACCGGGTTCGCCCAGGCGGTCCGTCGATCGATCCGTACCCTCTACGGGATCGATACCCTGAGGGCCACAACCGTTGACGATCTCCAGGAGTCGTACGAAAAGCTCCGCCAGCCGGGCTTCTACCGGCGGCTGCTGGTGGAGAAGGCCAGGGTGGAGTCCTGTCAGGTCAATACCCAGGATCTCCCCTTTCATGAGACCGATCAGCCGGATCTGCTGATGCAGGATCTGACCTTCCAGAATCTGTACATCGAGCCGGAGATTGACAGGCTGGCGGCCCCGGCAGGTATCGAGGTGACCTCGCTGGCGGACTGGCACGCGGTGATCCACTGGTGGTTCGATAGATACTCGCGTTTCGCGGTGGCGGCCAAGAGCCAGGGAGCCTATCTGCGCGGTCTCAACTTTCGCCGGGTCGAGCCCGAGGTGGCCGAGCCGTTTTTTGCGAAGATGCTGGCTGGAGAGGACCTGACCGTAGAGGAGAAGAAGCAGCTGGAAGACCATCTCTTCTGGTTCTGCGTCGACATGGCCACCGGCAACCGCCTGCCGGTGAAGATCCATACGGGTTATCTGGCGGGTCACCGCCTGAGCCAGTTCCGCCGCATCACCGAGCACACTCGTGACGTCATCGAGCTCTGCCGGCGGGGGCCTCAGACGACCTTCGTCTTCCTGCACATCGGCTACCCAGCCTGGCAGGAGCTCATCGCCGTCGCCAAGCGGTTTGCCAACGCGCATGTCGATATGAGCTGGGCCTGGATCCTCGATCCGGTCGGCAGCCGGGAGTTTCTCAAGCGGTATCTGGTGACGGCGCCGGCCAACAAGCTCTACACCTTCGGGGGCGACTACTCGGTGGTGGAGTGCGTGGTGGGGCACGCCGAGATGGCCCGGGAGGGCCTGATCCAGGCTCTCAGCGAGCTCGTCGACGAGCGCTGGCTGGGTCGTGACGAGGCGCTGGCCCTGGTGGAACCGCTGATGCGGGGCAACGCCTGGCAGACGTTCCGTCTGCAGGAGAAGTCGCAGGTCCTCTCACAGGTGCCTTGGCTCTGATTCGAACTGATAGATCCCGCTGATGAGCAAGCTCCTGGGGGCCCTTGCCTCTGGGCTACATCGACTGATCGGCGATGGTCGCAGCGCCGTGGCTAGGTCGAGTCGTGGGCGTGGACGATCTCGAGGATCTCATCTTCGGTCAGGGTGCGGTTGGACTTCTTGGCGAAGCGCAGCACTTCCTGGGCCAGGTCGTGATCGGTGGGCAGATCCCGGGTGCTCAAGTAGAAGTTGACGTTGGACAGACCCGACATGGGACCGATCTCGATCTCCTGCTCGCGTCCCACCCAACCGGCCGGCACCCCAGAGTAGATCTGGTCCGCCAGCCAGGAGTCGCCCTTCCTTTGGGCCTTGATGACCGCGGCGGCGTGCACACCGGTCGCGGTGCGAAAGGCATCGCGACCGATGATGGGGGTGCTGATGGGAATCGGCACACCGGTCGACTTGGAGACGACATGGAGATAATCGGGCAGAGAGGTCAGGTCGTCGTCCCGCATGCCCAGAAGCTTCAGGTTGACCAGCAGCTGCTCCATGGGGGTGTTGCCAACGCGCTCGCCGATGCCCAGGGCGGTACCGTGGACCCGGGTGGCGCCACTCCTGATGGCTGCCAGGGTGTTGCTGACATCGAGCCCCCGGTCCCGGTGGCCGTGCCAGTCGATTCCCACATCGACACCCAGCTCGTCGATCAGGTCCTTGACCCAGGAGACCAGGTTGGCGACCCCTTCGGGCACTGCCGCCCCGACGGTGTCGCAGAGACAGACCCGTTGGGCGCCGGCTTCGATGGCTGCGGTGAGCAGCACCTCGAGGTCTTCAGGAGAAGAGCGGACGGTATCCTCGGTCACGTACATGACCGGTAGCCCTTCGCCCACCGCGAACTTGACGGCGTCCTTGGTGAACCGCAGGATGTGATCGAGGTCCCACTCTTCCGCGTACTGTCGAATCGGACTCGAGCCGATGAAGACACAGGCCTCGATAGGCACGCCGGTTCGTTGACTGACCTCCGCGATAGGCTGAATGTCCACCATCAGAGTGCGAGCGGCGCAGTTGGCCCGAATGTTCAATCGGTGATCGGCGATCTCACGGCAAAGGCGGGTGACGGATTCGAGCTGCCGCTTGCCCGCGCCGGGCAGACCCACGTCGGCGGTCTCGATCCCCAGCCGCTCCATCAGGTGCAGCACCTCGACCTTGGTCTCCAACGAGGGGTCGATTACCGACGGCGACTGCAGCCCGTCGCGCAGCGTCTCATCGTCGAGCTCGACATGATCGGGCCAGTCCACCGCGTGGGGACCGAACTTCGACCAATCGAAGATGAGCTGCGATTCGTCCGGTTGCGTCACGAGCCGCTGCTGTCCTCTTTGATCGTGATGCCGTTGGCGCTGGCGAACTCCCGGGTACGCTCGAGGAGGGCCTCAGCCTGCTCCTCGTCGCCCGCGGCTCGGCGCAGCATGGCCAGGTGGTAGACGCTGCTGACCTCACCTACCAGCTCATCGATGGCCCGCTGAAAGGAGCGGGCGGCCCTGTCGGGCTCGTTGCGCCGTGCATGGATGACCCCCATGTGGTAGTTGGCCATCAGGTATTCGGGGGTCAGGGCTGCCGACTCCTCGAAGTGTTCGAGAGCCTCCTCGAGATTGCCGGCGTGGAAGAGCGACAGGGCCAGACGGTACTGGGCGGCGTTGTAGTGCTCGTCGATCTCCAGACAGCGGCGGAAGGCTTCGATGGCCTTGGGCATGTTGCCGCGATGGTATTGGGCCACCCCCAGGTCGTAATACCCGAGGACGAACTTGGGCGCCGAGGCCACCGCCATCTCGTATCTTTCGATGGCCAGCTCGAGGGTACCCTGATGGAAGTAGAGGGTTCCCAGCAGATGGTTGGCGAGAACGTGGTCGGGGTCGACCTCGAGAAGTCGCTCCAGCTCCCGACGGGCTTCGCGGCTGTGACCCTCCTTCTCGTGAACCATGGCCAGTAGCAAACGCTCGTCGACAAAGGCGTCGCGCAGAAAATTGCCGCATTCGGCGCAAAACTTGTCTTCAGCTGCCGCTTCGCGGCCGCAGCGGCTGCAACGCAATCGATCGATGGATCCAGGTTCGGTCATCTCAATCTCCCCTTGAAGACCTGACGTTGAATTCTTACACGATCGGGCTGCCGGGGCCCCTTCCAGGGTAGATTGGAGGCCTGACGGCGCAGCTCAAGCATCAGGATCAACAGGTCGAGCGCACCCTCTAAGAGCTCGATCGGACCAAGGTGAAGGCGCCCTTCAGCGATGAGGTCGTCCGGCGCCTACAGCTGCCTGAAAGCTACAGCGGTGTGGGAGAAGAGATCGTCTGGCTTGTCGATACCGGCAGTGTCGAGGCTCGTGCCCAGGCCCCCCTGACAGTCGCCCCGTATCCCACTGAAGGCCTGGCCGTGGCGGTGAGCGCCTGCAGCCCGGCCAGTCTGGAGTCATCGCCTCCGGCGACAACGGCTCTCCGGATGGTTGATCCAGTTGTAGCAGGCTCCAGGCAGGACTGACTAGCCCGCCATCAGCACGATGGAGCCGCCGTAGAAGTACCAACCTAGGCCCACGGTGAAGAGGAAGTCGCCCCACAGGCTGTGCTCCAGAAAGGCCTGCAGGGTGGAATCCGATCTCTGGTAGGTGGAGGCGAAGAGAAAACCACCCAGGGTGGTCAGCAGTGGCGCCAGCCAGTTGCCGAAGAAGAGGTGGGCGAGTCCGAAGACCAGGCCGCTGGCGAAGATCAGTGTCGAGGGGCGGGGAAGAAGCGCCGCGTAGCGGTGGAAGAAGAAGGTCCGGAAGATGATCTCCTGGGGATAGACCGACAGTAGCGGATAGAGCACCAGCACCAGCACCCATAGGCCTGGGCGCTCTTTCGGCAGCTGGAGAAAGCGCTCGGGGACCAGAAAGAGAACCGCCAGCGTCAGGAGTCCGGCGGCTGGCAGAAAGACCAGCACCGATCGCCGCAGATGACGACCGAAGTCGCTGCGGTTCCACAGCCGTCGGCGATCGAAGTGGGGATCTCGCAGGAGGACTACCAGGCAGACGCCTGCCGTCGCCAGCAGGGTGGGAATGATCCACTCTCGAAATTCCATGCGGATGAAGTAGAGGTAGACCGGAAAGCCGACGAAGACGACGGCCAGCTCGAGGGCCAGGTAGACCCTTCTCACCGGCGAAAGGCTCGCCCTGTCTCTCTTCGAAGCTTCGATCATGGGTGTCCGAAGTACATCACAGGTCACCAGATGCAGCGGCTCTGCCCCGTCCTGTGACCCGGTTCACACCCGAAATCGGCCGGGTCGGGTACCTTGGAGAGTACCTCTCTCCTCGAGGAGTCGTATCGATGCGATGGCGACCCCGACAGCAGGCCCCTGCGGAGCCGGTCTTTCACAGACTCCTCTTGGCCTCCATCTTCTGGCTGCTTCTCACCCTGCTGGCCACGGGCGTCATGCAGTCCCAGGTGGCACCGGTCCGATCCGATGACCTGTCTGCCAGGGTCCTTCGTGATCCGTCGCTCGACATCTCCAGATATCTGGTGCCGGTAGCGTCCCTGTCCGCGCCAGAGCGGAGTGCCGCGAACTCAGAGCTCGAGGCTCTGGATGTGTCGTCCGATCTGGCCTATCTGGATCGACGAAGTGGTCGCTGGGGAACGATTGTCGCCACCGTGCCGCTGCTGCCTGGAGCGGGTGCCGGCAACGATCTTCGGTGGCCCGAGCCCGATGCGAGTCCCAAAGACCCGGCATCCTGGGAACGCGTCGCCTGGAGCGCCTTCGAAACGTATCTGCACCGACACGCCGAAGCCTTGAAACTCGACATGGCAGAGCTGGCCCTGCCGGCTCGAGTGGCAGTGCACGAGGATGGCACCCTGATCCAGATTCACGTGGGGCGACGGATCCGTGGTGTGCGGGTCCGGGACGACGGCATCACCGCGGTCATCAACCATGGCAATCTCGTTCTGCTCGGTTTTCACGGCTGGGGAGATGTGCGAGTGGATCACCAGCCACGTGTGTCGGCGGCCGCTGCCCAGCAGGTTGTCGATAGCCATCTGGCGGGGCTGCACCTCGGCCCTCCGCAGCAGGAGGCGGAGCTGGCCCTGGTACCCATCGCCGCCGCCGGAGATCCCCGCACGGTGTCAGTGGGCACGGGTTATGCCTATCGGCTGGCCTGGATCCTGCGGCCCGAGTTGCGTCGGGTCCCTGGGGCCTGGGAGGCCCTGGTCGATGCTCACAGTGGCGACTTGCTGTCCTTCACCGATCGGGCGAGCTACGCCTCCACCCGGCAGGTGATGGGTGGGGTCTATCCCCTCAGCAACGACGGCCAGCAGCCCGACGGCGTCGAGCAGCCCTTCTATCCCATGCCCTATGCCGACCTGACAACTGACGACGGCACGCTGTACACCGATGGTGGCGGCAACTATCCGGTTTGCGTCGACGGGGAAGTCTCGACGACCCTCAATGGCCGCTTTGTGCAGATCGAGGACTTCTGTGGCCCGCTGGCGGAATCGAGCTCTGGCGATATCGACCTGGGCGTAGGCGCCGGCATGGACTGTGACGTACCGAGTGGCAGCGACTCGCTGGGCAATACCCACTCGGCGCGCACCGCGTTCTACGAGCTCAACAGGATGGCAGAGCAGGCACGCAGTCACCTGCCCGACAACGCGTGGCTGCAGCGGCAGCTGACCGCGGTGATGAATATCCCCGACTTCGGCTACTCCGAATTCAACTGCAACGCCTTCTGGGACGAGATCACGGTCAACTTCTTCACCTCGGGCAGGCTGCCGCAGGATGGCCCCGAGTGCACCAACACGGGTGAGCTGGCAGGAGTGCTGGATCACGAGTGGGGACACGGTCTGGACAACAACGACAACGTTCCCGCCATCTCCAATCCGGGCGAAGGGATCGCCGACATCTATGCGGCCTTGCGGCTCAACGACTCGTGCATCGCCAGGGGCTTCTATACGGACGACAACTACTGCGGCGACACCGACCCCTGTCTATCGTGCAATGGGGTGCGTGACATCGACTGGGCCACTCACCAGTCGGGCGAGCCCCATGATCTGGAGTTCATCGACGACCCGGGCAACTGCCCCGGATCGATTCTGGGCGATGTGGGCCCTTGTGGCGGCTCGATCCACTGCGAGGGGGCGGTCTACTCCGAGGCGGTGTGGGACCTGGTGCATCGAGACCTGCGGGGCGATCCTTTCGATATGGATCTGAATACCGCTTTGGAGGTCGGCACACGTTTGACCTATCTGGGAGCTGGCAATGTGCAGACCTGGTACACCTGTGCCAACGACGGCTTCGGTACCGGCGACGGCTGCAACGCGGATGGCGGGTATCTGAACTATCTGGCCGTCGACGATGACGATGGTGATCTCACCAACGGCACTCCCCACATGTCGGCGATCAGAGCGGCGTTTGGCCGTCATGGAATCGCCTGCGACAGCCCCGACCCCACTCCCCAGAACAGCGGCTGCACCGATGTACCGAGCGAAGCTCCCCTGGTGACGGCGACGCCTCTCGATCGAGCCATCCATCTGAGCTGGAACCCGGTGGCCGGTGCCTCCTCCTACCGGGTCTTTCGCACGGATGGCGTCTTCGGCTGCAACTTCGGCAAGATCCTGTTGACCGAAACGACGACCACCGAGTTCCTCGACGAAGGGCTGCAGAACGAGACGCAAGACATTCATCCGGCCTACTCCTACACGGTGATTCCTATGGGCTCTACCGCGAGTTGTATGGGTCCGGCCAGCGCCTGCACGACCGTGGCGCCGGTCGCCGGAGCCAACCTGGGCATCGATCCCGGATCGGTGGAACTGCAGGCGCTCAACGGAGATCTCGACCCGTTCATCGACAATTGCGAAGAGGCACACGTGGTCTTCGACGTGGCCAACACAGGTACCGGGCCGGTGTCGAATGTACGGCTGCTGAACGTCGAAGTGCTGTCTCCCGCGGCGGGAGTCACCATCACCAGCTCGCTGCCGCAGACCCTGGCGCCGAGCCTGGATCCCTGCGCAGGAGCCACCGGCAGTTTCACCTTCCGCGCCGAGGGCCTGAGCTTCGGTGACGGACTGACAATGCGCGTCGATGTCACCGCACAGGAGCTTGCGGGCAGGGTCAAATCGCATGTGATTCGCTTGACGGGTGCCGAATCGAGTCTCGAGAGCCACACCAGCAGGACCTTCTCCTTCGAGGCCGGGCTCGAGGGATGGCAGACATCGACCGGCACCTTCGACCGCACCGATGAGGGTGGGGGAGCCGGCGGCAGTGCGTTCTACATGGCGTCGTCGGAGGACCTACCGGACCAGTGCGACGCGGTGCGCTCTCCAACTCTCCGTCTGACCCCATCCTCGACCCTCGCGGTGTCCACCCAGGTCGATATCGAGTCTTCTCTGAGCATCGATGGCACGACCTTCTGGTTCGACCGGGCCAATGTGGGAATCACCGAGATCTCCACCGGCGAAAGACGCCCAATCGACCCCGACGGCGGCCGTCTCTACAATGCCGGCGACCTCTACGGCACCTGTGGAACCCAGAACCAGGATGGTTGGGCCGACTCGATGCCGGGTTGGGCAGCCAGCAGTTGGTCGTCGTCGGCCCTGGGTGCTGCCGACCTGGCCGGCGAGTTCGTCTATCTGGATGTTCGCTATGGGACCGACGCCGAGCTGGAGGGATTCGGCCTCCACTTCGACGAAGTGACCGTGACGAGCTTCGATCTGGTGGTCGGGGATGGCGTCGCCGATCAGTGCGTGCAGGGGAATCTGGCACCTGTCGTGGTGGATGATGCTGTGACCACGACCGGATCCGTGGTTCTGGATGTGCTCGCCAACGACAGCGATCCGGATGTCGGAGACAGCCTGCGAATCATCGGTGTGACGCAGCCGGCGGGTGGCACGGTCGAGATCGATTCCCTCGGACCCGACCAGGACACCCTGGTCTACACACCGAGAGGCGGACCCGGGCGCATCGATACCTTTCAGTATGCGGTCGGTGACGGCCGAGGCGGTAGCGCCTCCGGTACCGTCACGGTCGACTTCGACGTCGTGCTCTACGACGATTTCGAGACCGGAGACAGCCGAATCTGGTCGTCGGCCGTCGGCGAGAGCTGCGACCCCGATGGTACCTACACCATGATCACCCCGGCGGTTCAGTACTCGTGCTGCACGCTTCTGGGTCCGCCGCAGGTGGATATCGACATCACCGAGTTCGAGTTCGCCGGCGATGGCACCCAGATCACGCCGTCCGATATGCACGCTCCGGTGACGCTGACCGGCAGTGGGGCCATGTGCCCGAGCGGCGGCTTCACCAACACCGATGTGCTTGCAGGTGGATGCAGTGAAACCTACACGCTCAATGGGGCGTTCCTCGATGCGGACACCTGGTCCGGCACTCTGGACATGAGCTTTGTGGGTGTCGACTGCGACTGCCTGGGTGCGGACCCGTGCCTCGATCAGTCCTTCCCGGTAACCGCGACGCGGCCCTAGGCTCAGGCTCCCTTCTGCAGCGCTTCCAGGACCTTGGCTGGATGATCAGCCGCCTTGGTCACCCGGCGCCAGTGCTTGACCACCTTGCCATCGGGGCCGACCCAGACGGTAGAGCGGATCACCCCCTGGACCTTCTTGCCGTACATCATCTTCTCGCCAAAGGCGCCGTACTTCTCCATCACCTTCCTGTCGGGGTCCGACAACAGGGTGAACGGTAGATCGTATTTGGCCGTGAAGCGCTCATGGGCCGCCTGGCCATC
>CAJHZZ010000093.1_pt1 | contig 17026 bp, 10 predicted proteins | sample 9199071 | NCBI WGS metagenome assembly CAJHZZ01 (sample SAMEA7708275, study PRJEB35096) | sediment metagenome | biome: marine neritic benthic zone biome [ENVO:01000025]; feature: sediment [ENVO:00002007]; material: shallow marine sediment [ENVO:03000034] sea grass bed [ENVO_01000059] ...
GCCCTCAAGGCCCAGGTGCCGGTCATGAACACGGCGACTTCGGATCCGACCTTCACCGAGACGGGCATCCCCTGGGCCTTTCGCTGCGTCGCCGACGACCGGCAGCAGAGCTACGCCCTGGCGAGGCTCATCTTCTTGGAGGAGGGATTCCAGAGGGTGGTGATCTTCCGCTCCAACGATCGCTACGGCCGCTTCGGCGTGGGTGAGCTGCGCGACGCGGCTCGTCGCATCGGCAGACCGATCGTGGCGGAGGTCCAGTGGCGCCGGGAGAGCGAGGACTTCGCCCCCCTGGTGGAGAAGGTCCTGGGCGCCCGTCCGGATGCCATCGTCCTGTGGGGCGGTCCGGTCGGCGCCGCCAAGGCACTGACGCTGCTGCGCGATGCGGGAAGCCAGGTGCCGATCTTCGGACCTGCGCGCCTGGGGTTCGATCGCTTTCTCGAGGAGGCAGGGGAGGCCGCCGAAGGGGTGGTGGTGGCGACCACCCTCGACCCCAGCTCCACCGAGCCCCACTGGCTGGAATTCCAGCGGCGCTTTCAGTCGAGATTCGGTGAGCTGCCCGACGCTCCGGCGGCGCACGGCTACGACGGCATGCGGATGCTGATCGAGGCCATCGAGCGAGCCGGACTGAATCGGGTCCGGATTCGCAATGAGCTGGCCGCCATGCGGAGCTACGCGGGCGTCTCCGGCCCCATACTTCTCGACAACACCTTCAACGATGTAGGCACGGTCTACTTCGGCAAGGTGGAGGATGGGAAGTTCGTGTTTCGTGAAGCCGGGAGTTTCGGCAAGCAAGAGACCGCCGGCGTCATCGGCCTGCTACGACCCCTGGACGGAGAGGCTGCGGCGGTCGGTGCGGCTGTGGAAGAGGGAGTTCGCCTCGCACTCGAGCAGCGAGGAGAGGCGTGGCGCCTCGAGGTCGAGGGGACCCGTGGCGCCTGGACGACGGTGGGCGAGGTGGCACGGGATCTGATCGAAGATCGGCACGCCGTCGGCCTGATCAGTGCCCTCGACGGTGAGGGTGCGCATGTGGCTGCCCAGGTGGCCACCAGGCTGCGCCGTCCGATTGCCATCGCCGGTGAGAGCCCGGAGCTGCTGGCACACACCGGTGTGCCTTGGATTCTCGTACCCGATGAGTCCCGGGAGGCGCGGACAGGAGCCGACAGCGTCGGCGGTTCGCATCCTGAGACCACAAGGGATCCTGCCGTGATCGCCGGCTATTGGGCGACGCGCAGACTTTTCGAAGAGCTGGACCGTGGGGAGTGAGGTGAAATCATGTTGCTGATACTGACACCGGATGCCACCCGTGAAGATCACACGCGGATCCTGGACAGGGTCCGTCGGGAAGGAGGCAGCGCGGAGCTCCACACACCTCGGGAGTCGGTAATCGTGGTCACCGGCTGTTCTCAGCGCCTGCTCGAGGAGTTCGGCAGCCTGCCGGGTGTGGCCTCGGTTCGCGGCAGCACCGACGGCCAATGGCTGAGCTCCCGCGACCACAAGAGCGAAGACACCGTGGTGGAGGTCCGCGGCTGCCGTATCGGCGGCGACCATCCACCGGTGCTCATGGCCGGCCCCTGTGCTGTGGAGTCCAGGGGACAGTTGCTGCAGATCGCCGAGAGGGTCAAACAGGCCGGTGCCACGTTCCTCAGGGGTGGTGCCTTCAAGCCGCGGACGAATCCCTATTCCTTTCAGGGTCTGGGCGAGGAGGGGTTGGAGATCCTGGCGGAAGCACGGGAGAGGTTCGATCTCAGGATCGTCACCGAGCTGCGCGATGTCAGCGCTCTCGATCTCTTTATCGAGTATGAGGTCGACATGGTGCAGATCGGCGCTCGCAATATGCAGAACTACGAGATGCTCAGAAGGGTCGGCAAGTCCGGCCTTCCCGTGCTGCTCAAGAGGAATCCCGCATGCAGCATCTCGGAATGGGTGCAGGCAGCCGAGTACATTCTTCTCGAAGGGAATCCCGATGTCGTTCTCTGTGAGCGCGGGGTGACCGCGGCCCGCGGTTCGCAGACCCGATACCTGCTGGATCTGGCCGTGGTGCCGATAGTCAGAGATATGTCCCATCTCCCGGTGGTCGTCGACCCGTCCCATGCCGCGGGAGATCGCAGGTGGGTGCCGACACTGGCCCAGGCAGCCATAGCTGCTGGGGCCTCGGGTCTACTCATCGAGGTCCATCACGCGGCCGAAAAGGCTCTTTGCGATGGTCCTCAGAGCATAAGTCCTGCCACTCTGGAGAGCCTTGTCGAGACTCTGAAGGAGCATGGGTTCGTCTTTGGCAGCGCTGGCACCGGCCGACCCACGGACCTCAGGCTGATCGAGTCGGTCTTCTGAGGTACCTGTAGTCCCAGGCCCGTCAGACCTCGGTTGCGATCCGTGACCAGCGTTGGCGGGCGGGCCCTGGCTAATGATTCTCCATGACCTTCCGAGGGTCAGGAGCGGCCCGTGGCGGGGGTGCCGCAGCGAGGATGGAGGAGTCGCGCCACGAGGTCTCCTCTGAGCCAATCCGCAACCTGACCCCGGGAAACCCGTATGAATCCCGAGAAAGTGTTGTATCTTCCCGCCTGACAACCGGAAGGAGGAGTCGTTTTGGATCGACGTGAGTTCCTGCAGCTCAGCGGTATCGGAATGGGTGTCCTGGCAGTGCCGGTACTCGGCCGCCCAGTCCCTCTGTTCGGCGCCACGGGCCCGCTGCCCACCGCTGACAAGAAAGCCCTTGCCGATGCGGCGCTCAATACGGCGCGCTCGAAAGGCGCTACCTATGCCGATGTGAGAATCGGCCGCTACCTGAATCAGTTCGTGATCACTCGCGAGGACAAGGTCCAGAATATCGTCAACACCGAGTCGTACGGTGTCGGGGTCAGGGTCATCTCGGACGGCACCTGGGGTTTCTCCGCCACCAGCGATGTGACTCCCGATGGCATCAAACTGGCGACGGAGAAGGCGGTGGCGATCGCCAAGGCGAACTCGAAGTTCCAGGTCGAGCCGGTCAGGTTGGCGCCGGTGAAGGGCTTTGGCGAAGTCGAGTGGAAGACTCCCATCGAGAAGAGCTGGGTGGATGTGCCCATCGGCGAGAAGGTCGATCTGTTGATGAGCGTCAACGCTGCCGCCATGGAAGCTGGCGCGGCCTTCGTCAACTCCTTCCTGTTCCAGGTCAACGAGCAGAAGTACTTCGCCTCCAGCGAGGGCTCCTATGTCGATCAGGACGTGCACCGCATCTGGCCGAACTTCAATGTCACCGGAGTCAACAAGGAGACGGGCAAGTTTCAGAACCTGCAGGCTCTCTCCGCACCCATGGGCCGCGGCTGGGAGTATCTCGAAGCCCGGGCCGAGGACAAGGTCGCCGGTCCGGTGACCCTGTTCCGGAATCGCTACGACATGATCGAGGATGCCCGCCAGATGGGCGCGGCGGTCAACGAGAAGATGGCCGCCAAGTCGGTGGAAGCTGGTAAATACGATCTGGTGCTCGACCCCAGCCACCTCTGGCTGACCATTCACGAATCGGTGGGTCACCCGCTCGAGCTCGACCGGGTGCTGGGCTACGAGGCCAACTATGCGGGCACCTCGTTCGCCACCCTGGACAAATGGCAGGCCGGGGACTTCCCCTACGGCAGCGACCAGGTGACGTTGTTCGCCGACAAGACCCAGAAGCACTCGCTGGGTGCGGTGGGCTGGGATGACGAGGGTGTCAAGACCAAGCAGTGGAATCTGGTCAAGGACGGTGTTCTGGTCGACTACCAGAAGATTCGGGACCAGGCTCACATCCTGGACCAGAAGGAGTCGGACGGCTGCTGCTACTCGCAGTCGTGGTCCGATGTCCAGTTCCAGCGCATGCCCAACGTCTCTTTGGCGGCCGGCAAGCAGGAGCTTTCGGTGGAGAAGATGATCCAGGATGTGGAGAAGGGCATCTACATCATCGGTGACGGCTCCTATTCCATCGATCAGCAGCGCTACAACTTCCAGTTCGGCGGTCAGCTGTTCTATGAGATCAAGGACGGCAAGATCGCCGGCATGCTGCGGGATGTGGCCTATCAGTCGAACACCCAGGAGTTCTGGAACTCGTGTGTGGCGACCTGTGACGAGACCGACTACCGCCTGGGTGGCTCGTTCTTCGACGGTAAAGGCCAACCGAGTCAGGTGAGCGCCGTATCCCACGGCAGCGCCACGACCCGCTTCAACGGCGTCAACGTCATCAACACCGAGCGCAGGATCTAGGGCCGGAGGACAATTTCGAAATGACAATTCTCAGTGAAAGCGACGCCAAGGCGATCCTCCAGAAGGCACTCTCCTACTCCAAGGCCGATGGTGTGGAGGCAAATCTCAACGGCAGCGAGGACGGCAACGTCCGCTATGCCCGCAACACCGTGACCACCGCCGGATCGGTGACCGACATGACCCTGGTCGTGCAATCCAATTTCGGCAAGCAGATGGGCACGGCCACCATCAACGAGTTCGACGACGGCTCGATCGAGAAAGTCGTGCGGCGCTCCGAAGAGCTGGCCCGGCTGGCTCCCGAGAATCCGGAGTTCGTCGAAGTCCTGGGACCGCAGAAGTACAGGCAGTCCAAGGCTCATTTCGACTCCACCGCCGGCATCGATCCTACCTATCGGGCCAAGGCGGCCAACGATTCGATCGGTCCCTGCAAGGAGAAGAAACTGGTGGCGGCGGGCTTCCTGGACGACTCCAACGGTTTCCAGTCGATGATGAATTCGGCGGGATTGTTCGCCTACCATCGCGAGACCACCTGCAACTTCTCGGTCACCGTGCGCACCGAAGACGGCACCGGCTCCGGCTGGGTCGAGCGTGACGTCAACGACATCGGCAAGCTCGACACCGCCGAAGCCTCCGCGGTGGCCATGCAGAAGGCCGCTGGATCGCGCGACGCCCGAGCCATCGAGCCCGGCAAGTACACCGTGATCCTCGAGCCTTCCGCCGCCATCGGTCTGCTGCAGAACATGTTCTTCAACTTCAATGCTCGCAACGCCGACGAGGGGCGCAGCTTCTTGGCCAAACAGGGCGGTGGCAACAAGCTGGGCGAGAAGCTGGTGGACGAGCGGGTGACGATCTATTCGGATCCAGCGGACCCCGATGTGCCGGTGGCTCCCTGGGCTCAGGACGGACGGGCGCGCCAGAAGACATACTGGATCAAGAACGGTGTGGTCGAGAACATGTTTCGTTCCCGATTCTGGGCCCGGAAGACCGAGAAGGAGTCGATCCCCTTTCCGGCCAACGGCATCATGGCGGGGACCGACACTACGCTGGAGAAGTTGATCGCGGGCACCAAACGGGGCGTGTTGATCACCCGGCTCTGGTACATCCGGACCGTCGATCCGCAGACCCTGCTCTACACCGGCCTGACCCGCGACGGCACCTTCTTCATCGAGAACGGCGAGATCGCTTACCCGATCAAGAACATGCGCTTCAACGAGAGCCCGGTGATCATGTTGAACAATCTCGAAGCCCTCGGTCAGCCGATGCGGGTCCAGGGGAGCATGATCCCACCGCTGAAGATCCGGGACTTCACCTTTACCAGCCTCTCGGACGCGGTGTAGCGACCCCGGGGTCGACGGCATGACCGATTTCACCTTCACCCGGCTTCAATACGACTCGGGAGACTGGGATGTGGATCCGCGCATGCCGTCGAATCTGCTCCACTCCCTCCTGCAATACACCACCTTGGAGGTGGAGCTGGAGGAGCGGGTGGTAGCGCTGCGGGATCCCGGGATGCTGCGGGCACCGTTCTGCTATCTGGCCGGTCACCGTCTGGTGGAGTTCGGCCGCCAGGAAGCGGAGAACTTCCGTCGCTACGTGGAGAACGGGGGCTTCGTCTTCGTCGACGACTGCAATCACGACATCGATGGTCTGTTCGCCCGTTCCTTCGAAGCGCAGATGGCGGCCATCTTCGGCCAGGACGCGCTGCGGAAGATCGGTCATGATCACCCGGTCTACGAGTCGTTCTTCAGGTTCGACAACGGTCCCCCCACGACAACTTTCGAGCTCAACGGCTGGGGAGACGACCTGGTGCACGAGTATCTGAAGGCGATCGAGGTCGAGGGTCGCACCGCGGTGCTCTACAGCAACAAGGACTACGGCTGCGAGTGGGACTACGACTATCGGAACAAGCGATGGCTCGCCCAGGACAACACTCGATTCGGGGTCAATATCGTCATGTACGCCATGATGGGATGAGGGGTCGCAAGCCATGGAATCATCCATAGCTGCCGATGAGGCAAGGGTCAACGCGGTTGTCGATCGGTTGGAGAGGCTACGTGCCGAGATAGGCAAGGTGATCATTGGCCAGGAGGAGACCGTCGAACAGCTTCTGGTCGGAATCCTTGCCGCTGGACACTGTCTCCTGGAAGGGGTGCCGGGTCTGGCCAAGACCCTGATGATCCGGTCGTTGGCGGTGGCCACCGAGCTCTCCTTCAAGCGGATCCAGTTCACTCCCGACCTGATGCCCAGCGACATCGTGGGCACCGAGATTCTCGAGGAGGAGTACGGCACGGGCAGGCGAGCCTTCCGTTTCAACCGAGGACCAATCTTCGCCAACCTGGTTCTGGCCGACGAGATCAACCGGTCGCCACCTAAGACCCAGGCAGCGCTCCTCGAGGCCATGCAGGAGCTGGAGGTCACCTACGGTGGCGAGACCTTCTTGCTGGACAGGCCCTTCTTCGTGCTGGCGACCCAGAATCCCATCGAGCAGACCGGGACCTACCCGCTGCCCGAGGCGCAGCTCGACCGTTTTCTGCTGCAGCTGCGGATCGACTACCCGACGCTGGAGGAGGAGCGGGCGATCCTGGCGGCCACCACCTCGACCCGAAAACCGGAAATCGACGTGGTCATCGGTGCGGAGGCCATTCTCGAGGCCCAGAGGCTCACGCGGGAGGTGCACATCAGCGACGACCTGGTCGACTACGTGACCCGTCTGGTGAGAGCCAGCCGGCCGGGAGATACCCAGGTCGAGCTGGTGCGGGAGTTCGTCGAGTGGGGCGCCGGACCGCGGGCCGGCCAGGCCCTGATTCTGGCGGCCAAGGCGCACGCCTTGCTCCGTGGCCGCTACGCTGTCACCCTGAAATCGCTGCAGCGGATGGCTCGACCGGTCTTTCGGCATCGCGTCCTGGTGAACTTCAGGGGGCAGGCCAAGGGCTTGACTGCCGAAGACGTGACGGACCAGCTCCTGGCGACCGTTTCCCCTCCGACCAGCGCCCTCGCCTAGAGGTACCTCCTCATGGCGGTGCCTTCGTCACGATTCCTGGATCCGGTGGCCCTGGCCGCCCTGGACGATCTGGAGCTGCTGGCGCGGACCGTGGTCGAGGGGTATCTCAGCGGGCAACATCTCCTCCCCCAGGCAGGCTTCGGTATCGAGTTCAGCCAGTACCGCAGCTATTACCCGGGTGACGACCCTCGGCGGATCGACTGGCAGGCCTACGCCCGCTCGGACCGCTTCTACATCCGTGAATCGGAGGTGGAGCGGGACGTCACCGTACGTTTCGTCCTCGACGCCAGCGGCTCCATGGCCCAACAGGGAGATGGCCTGGCCAAGATGGACTACGCCAGGATGTTGGTGGCCGGCCTAGCCTACCTGGCCCACCGCCAGGGAGATCGACTGAGTCTGCACGTGGTTTCGGATGATGGCTGCTCGGACCTCCAGGCCGGAATGAAGCGTCCGTTGGCTCGGGTGCTGCATCGTCTGGAGTCGGTCGAGGCTGTCGGTGGCTGGCCGGATTTCGAAACCCTGGAGGGGCACCTGGTGACCGGTCGGGCCCGGGAGCTGGTAGTGGTGGTCAGCGATCTCTACGATCACCGGCGGGCCATCGAGACGACGCTGCGGAACCTCCGAGCGCTGGGTCACGAAGTCCTGGTACTCCAGGTCATGACTCGTGCCGAGCTCGATTTCGACTGGCAAGGGGATGTGGAGTTCGAGGATCTGGAGACCGGAGAGCGGGTGTCGGGAAACGCCAACCTGCTACGGGAGTCCTATCTGGAGAGCCTCGGTCGAGAGCTCGATCGCTGGCGTGACCTGCTGCTGGACCTGCGAGTCCCCCATGTCCTGGTCGCGACGCAGACCCCCTTCGAGATCTCACTGCGGGAGTTTCTGATCCATCGGAGCGATCTGCCGCCATGACCTTTCTGTCGCCCCTCTGGTGGTGGGCGCTGGCCGGGTTGGCCCTGCCGGTCGCCATCCACCTTCTCAGCCGCGGTCGTCGACTGCGCATCCACCTCGGCAGCGTTCGGCATCTGAGCGGTGCGGAGAGTCGCGCGCTCAGCCAGGTGCGGTTGTCGGGTTGGCCACAGCTGCTGCTCCGAATGCTCCTGCTGGCGGTCCTGGCTCTGGCATTGACCGGCCCGCGCTGGCCTGCCGATGCACCGGCTTCGTCGACCGGCTGGGTACTGGTCGATCCCGAGCTCGCCGCGTCCCTCGGAGACCTCGGAGCCCAGGGGGATGAAATCCGGTCAGCGCTGACCGAAGCTCGAGCCGACAGTGGCTCGATTCGCCTTCTCATGCCGGGTTTACCAGAGCTGGACGAGGTCGTACCACCGGCGAGGAACCTCGACGCCTGGTCGCTCTTGCGGGAGGCGGACGCGATCGCCCCCGTCGGAGCTCCTTTCAGCGTCTACACCTTCGATCGGGTGGCCATGCTCCGGGGACGGCGTCCCCGGTTGGCCCGTAGAGTCGATTGGGAGGTGGTGGCCGATCCGCGAATTAGCCGCTGGATCGATGGAGCCCGGGTGACATCCGAGGGCGACCACCAGGTGACCGTTGGAACCAGCACACCGGCCGGTACTCGATTCGATCGTTATGTCTGGTCCCGTGAGGAGCCACCGTCTTCTGGATCGGCCCTGCGGTGGGACCCGAACTCCAACTCTGTCGAGCTGACATCGCGGGACCCCTGGTCGCGGGACAACCGGCTACAGGTAGCTCTGGAAGTCGAGCCGCTATCGGTGCGACTGGCGGCAGCCACCGATCGCGAAGACGATGCGTGGCACATCCAGCGGGCAATGACGGCAGTGGGTCGGTTTCTGGATCGCCCCATCGCCTGGTCGGACAGCAGCGGCGAGAGGGTGGATCTGTCCATCGCCCTCGGGGAGAGCTCGACGAGCCCGACCGCTGGTGCGGCAGCTCTGTACGACAGCGGCGAACCCTTCGAAAGCTGTCGTGGGTCGGCCTACGCCGAATCGGTGCCGGGGAATCCCCGTCTCTCACTTTCGAGGTGCCCGGCGGAGTCGGCAGCGGACGCCGGGGTAGGTTGGTGGCTCGACGGTTGGGGTCGCCCCTTTCTGCAGCGCGGGCCGGAGCCCGGCTCCTACCGCCTGCGCGGCCGATTCGATCCACGCTGGTCGAGTCTGGCCACTTCGCCAGCCCTGCCGCGCCTGCTGTTGGGCCTGGTGACTGAGAACGAGGACTCCCGTGGCGGCGCCGAGATGGCCTCATCCGACCGACGGACGACTACGGGTGAAGAGAGGCTGCCCGGAATGTCCGACGGTTCGACGATGCCACGCCGTGGCGAGAGAGATCTTCCCCAGGGCCTGGCCTGGTTGATCGTGGCTCTGTTGCTGGCTCTGGAGCGCTGGGTCTCGTGGAGGGCGGCGTGAAGCTCGACCTGATGCTGCGCCGCTGGCGCCGAGTCCAGTTCCTGGCCCTCGGTCTGCGGGCCCTCGGTGTGGCCCTGGGTGCCGGGGCTCTGACCTGGGTCGTCGCACCACCGGGCCCATGGCGTTGGCTGTTTGCCATCTTGTTCGGTCTGCATTGCGGGGTCCTGTCGGCTCGACTTCGCCGTCCACCGATGGCGGATCCGTATCTTCTCGCCAGCTATCTCGATCGGCAGGTTGCCGATCTGGAGGACAGCACCGATCTGGCGCTGCGGGATCCCAGCGAGCTGACCGGGGTGGAGCGACTCCAGGCCCAGCGGGTGAACCGGGTGTTGAGCGGGCTCTCCCAAAGGGGGCTGTGGCCACGAGCCCAGATGGCCAGAGCGGCCCGAGTGTTCGCCGGAGGTGTGGTGGTGGTTCTGCTGATCGTCTTGGGGCAGTTTCGCTGGAGCAGCACACCGCGAACCGCCGCCGAGGGCCGCGTCGGCGAGCAGAGTGGCGTGGAGGCGACCACCGATCCTCTGGAGAGGCTCGAGATCGAGATCCATCCTCCCGCCTACACTGGCTTGCCTGTGGCTCGGCAGGTCGCCATGGATATCGAAGCGCCCGAGGGCTCGCGGCTGCGTTGGCGGCTGCCGGCGCCGCTCACCGCCGCCCGATTGGAGTTCGCGGTCGGCGGCACGCACGAGTTTCAGCCGGTGAACGGCGGGATTGTGGTCGAGCTCGAAGCCTGGGAGTCCGATGTCTACCGACTGTGGATCGAGCAGGACGGCCTCGAAACCCCATCAGAATACGCGCGTTTCGTGGTTCAGCAAGATTCGCCTCCCGATGTGCGAGTCGTCGAGCCCGCAGAGCGGGTGACCCTGGTGGAAGGCTCTGCGGGTCGGTTCCAGCTCAGCGTCGAGGTCGAGGACGATTACGGGCTGGACCAGGTCGAGTTGATCTCCACCCTGGCTCAGGGCTCGGGAGAACAGGTTGAGTTTCGACAGAGGCGCCAGGGCCTCGACGCTCCCGTCGAGGGTCGATGGGCCCGATTGCAGACCGATCTCGATGTGTCGGCGCTGGATCTGCAAGCAGGCTCCGAGCTCTACCTCCTGGTGGAGGCCAGGGACAACCGCCAGCCACGGGCCAACATCGGCCGCAGTGCGACCTACATCGTGCGGATTCCCGGCGAACGGCTGGTCAGCGCCGACCTCGGAGAGGGCTTGCCCATCGTTCTGCCGCCAGAGTACTTTCGCAGTCAGCGCCAGATCATCATTGACACAGAGAAGCTGATGGCCGAAGAGCCGGATCTGTCGGTGCAGGAATTCCAGCGTCGATCGGAGAGTCTGGGTTTCGATCAGCGGGCGCTCCGCATGCGCTACGGCACCCTTCTCGGGGAGGAATTCGAGTCCGGACGCCCCGTCGTCGCGGCAGAGGTCGACGAAGCGATCGAGGACGAACACGGTCACGAGTCGGCTTCCCAGGACGAGAGCAGAGAGGAAGCCGAGGCTGAGGCGCCGCTCCAGGGTGTGCTGAGCGAGTTCGGCCATTCGCACGATTCGGCCGAGATCGCCACCTTCTTCACCAGCGACACCCGCAGCCAGCTCAAACAGGTCCTGGCCCAGATGTGGGATGCGGAGGGTCGGCTGCGCCTCCATCGTCCGCAGCAGGCGCTGCCTTACGAGTACCGGGCGCTGGAGCTGCTCAAGGATCTCCAACAGCGGTCGCGAATCTATGTCCAGAAGGTGGGCTTCGAGACCCCGCCGCTGGAACCGGAGAAACTCCGCCTCACTGGTGATCTGGAGGAGATCGAGAATCGGTCACGCCTGGTCGCGGCTACCCTGGACGACCCGCTGTCGCTGGCGGTCGGTCAGGTGCTGGCTGCCCTGGGAACGGGGGCCTCGGCTGGGGAGCCACCCCCCATCGAGACGCTGATCACGGTCCGAGTGGCCCTGGCTCAGGCGGCAGCCCGGGAGCCGGAGCTGATCCCGGCGCTGAGTGGTCTGGATGCCTTGATCGGGGGCTCGCTGCCGGACGAGGAAGCTCGAGGGTCCGTGCGAGAGGCCCTCTGGCGACTCCTGCCGGAGCCGGCCAAGCGGCCGGGTCGAGCTCCGCGGTCAACCGATCCGCTGGCGGAGGTTTTCCGGGCGGTGCTCAGCGAGGAGGAGCCTTGACCTGGCTCGGCGTCCTGGTGGCGGTGACGGTTCTCGCAGCGGGGATCGTCAAGGAGATCCGTTCCGGCCGGCGGGCTCCCTGGCGGTTCGTCGCGTTGCTGGTTGTGGCGGCGGCACTCCTCGTTCTGATTCTCGAACCGACCCGCGATGCCCTGTCGGATCGGCAGGCCGCCTGGGTGCTCACGCCCGTCGCGTCGCAGGCCGAGATGCGGCAGCAGGGGCCGAACCTGGGCCCCGAAACCCTATCGGTCGCACTTCCCGGAGCGCCAAGCCGGTCGAGCAGTACCGAGAACAGCCCGGATCTGGCCACCTTTCTCCGCCGGCACCCCGAAGTCGACCGATTGCGGATTCTCGGAGCGGGGCTCGAGCCCTGGGATCTCGAGGATCTGGCACCGACCGTGACGGCGGATGCGGACGTCAGCCTGGGTCCGGGCATCCGCACGGTCTCCTGGTCGCGACGCCTGGGGATCGGTGAGTGGCTGGAGATCACCGGAAGTTTCTCGGGCACGGCAGGCAGCGTGCTCACCCTGCAGCTGGCGGGCCCGGGAGCCTCCCAGGATGAGGTCGAGCTGCGGTTCGACAGGGGAGCCGAAACCCAGGCCTTCTCCCTCCGGACGCTCCCCCCGGGCGTGGGCAGGTTTCTCTATCGTGTTTCGGTCTCCGGAAAGGAGGGCGCCGCGTCTCAGACCGAGCTGATCGATGTGCAGGTCGAGGCCCCGACCCTACCGGCCGTCCTGTGGCTGGAAGACGCGCCGAGCTTCGAGACCCGACACCTGGAGAGCTGGCTCTCGGGCCTTGGGGCGGAGCTCGCCATCCGTTCTCGCGTCAGCCGGGATCGCTACCGTTCCGACTTCCTCAATATGGAGCGGATCACCCTGTCCAGACTGACCTGGGAGGTGCTGGACCGTTTCGACCTGGTGATCGTCGAGCAGCGGGCCTGGAACCGCCTGGGCAGGTCGGAAGGAGCGCTGCTGAAGGAGGCGGTGGCGGAGAGGGGCCTGGGCCTCATCGTCAGGTTGGATCCCCGGGTCGAGGAAGAATCGGCTGGCGTCTGGCCGTTGGGCTTCGCGGGGCGGCGGATCCCGGATCTGGAACGTTTGCGGGTGCACGCTCCTGGGCCGGCAGGGGCGGCGGCCTCTCCGGTCGAGATCGCACCCTTCGAATTGGCTCTCGATCGTGGCATGACGCCGCTCTTCTCCGACCGATCGGGACGCGTGCTGGCTGCCCGCAGGCCTTCCGGTGCCGGATCCATCGCCGCAACGCTCCTACGAGGCACCTACGCCTGGGTCCTGGAAGGCGATAGCCAGAGCCATCAGACGATCTGGCGGAAGCTGCTCCGCGAAGTCTCCCGTCCGCAGGACCAGCCGTTCTGGCAGCTGCCCGTGGGGCCGATCCTGGTCGACGAGCCCCTGGTCGTGAGTCTGCAGAGTCAGCTGGAGGCCGCGGAGCTACCGTCGGCACGACTGGTGTTGCCGGGCGGCTCGGCCGTCCCTGTGGCTCTGCGCGGGGATGCGGCCCTTGCCGGTCGGTGGTCGACCACTCTCTGGCCGTTAGAGACCGGCTGGCATCGTCTCGAAAGCGCCGAGGCGAGTCTGGAGTTCCACGTCGTGGGTGCAGGGACCTGGCATCGCTGGCAAGAGGAACGCCGCTGGAGGGCGACCCGGCTGGCGGCGCTACGAGCGCAGGATGAGTCACCACGAGAGGAGGTCCCTGTCAGGATTCCCTGGCCTCGACTGCCGTTCTTTCTGGTCCTCCTGGTCGGTCTGGGTCTGCTCTGGCTCGATGAGCGCAGGCCCCACCCGGGCGGCTCATCCTCTACCCAGGGTCGACGGGGGGAAACTCGGCCACGGTGAGAGGTGGTACCCCGGCGCCCTCGAGTTGTGAATTGAGCTTCGTGATGGCCTCGCCGAAATAGCGGGTCAACTCCTCCATCTTGCTGCCGTACTCCACCTTCAGCTCCTCCAGGAACTCCAGCTGTGCGCGAGTGGGCGCGGCGAACTGGTTGTCCACATTGCCGAACAGGTTACCGATCTGATCGGCCAGACGGGGACCCTGGCTCCAGAACGGTTTGCCATCGGCGCGGGTCAGGGAGTTCATCAGTGCTTCGCTGGCCTCCTGGTGCGCTTTCCAGGCCTGTTCAACCTCATCCGGGAGCTCTCGCTCGAGACGCTCGAGGGTCGCCCGACGAGCGGCGAGCTGCTCCCCAACGACATCGAGACCGCGAAGGGCAGCGTTCAGATCGGACTGCATCTCGCGGAGCTCGCTGGCGACCCGGAATTGCTCGGCCAGATCGGCAGACGACACGTCGACCAGTGGATCGATCTCCACCTCGACGCTCTGCTCCTGGGCGACGCTGTCGAGGGTCAGACGCACCGTGTAGGTACCGGGCAGCACCATGGGACCCCGGGGCCCGCCGCGAAATTCGATAAAGGCCGGGTCGGGTGGGCGGCGCTGGAACGCCGCATCCATGCTCAGATCCCAGGCCACCCGGTTGAGCCCCGACTCCTTGCCGAGCTTCTCGGTGTCCAGGGTGCGGATGATCCTACCGGCGGCGTCGAGAATCTCGATCGACAGCCGCTCGCCCTCTTCGTCTCGGGCCTCCGCCGTCTCAGCCTCGACGTTCTCATCCTCCGGGCCTGCCTCGACCGGTGGGGCGTCGAGCTTCTCGGCAAGGAAGTAGGTGATCAGGGCCCCGGCGGGTGGATTGGGCGCCTTGTGGGATTTGTCGCCCAGGCCATAGCGGGTGAAGCGGGTCGGAAATCGCAGCGCCCGGCGCACCGGAAAGAGGTGGGCGCTCGAATCCATCACCTCCTGGCCCCACTGCTGGAGCGGAGTGGCGTCGTCGAAGATCCACAGGGCGCGACCATGGGTCCCCAGAATCAGATCGTTCTCCCGCGGATGGATGAGAATGTCGTGAACCGAGACCGTCGGCAGGTTTTTCAGATGGTGCCGATACCAGCTTGCGCCACCATCGTAGGTGGCATAGAGACCGAGCTCGGTGCCCACCCAGAGGAGATCGGTGTTACGGGGATCCTGCCGCAGCGCCCAGATCCAGGCGGTATCGGGGATTCCGTCGGTGCTCACCCGGCTCCAGGACTGCCCGAAATCGGTGGTCTGGAATAGATGGGGACGCAAATCGTCGAACATGTGACGATCGAAGCTGGCGAAGGCCGAGCCCGGATCGGTCAGCGAAGGCTCGATATGGGAGACCGGCGAGAACTCGGGAACCCCTGGCACCCTGCCGGTGAGATCGACCCAGGTCCCGCCGCCGTCCCTGGAGAGCTGCAGCTTGCCGTCGTCGGTGCCTACCCAGAGGAGCCCCTGCTGGACCGGCGACTCGGCGAAGCTGATGATGGTGCAGTGGTACTCGGCCGTGGTGTTCTCGGTCCAGGCCGGGCCGCCGGCTTCACCCTGTTTCTCGGGATCGTCGGTCGTGAGATCGGGGCTGATCTTCTCCCAGGTATCGCCGAAGTCATCGGTCTTGAAGACCACATTCCCGGCAAAGTAGATGGTCATGGGATCGTGGGGCGAGGCGACGATGGGCGCATTCCAGTTGAATCGGTACTCGAGCTCTCCCACCGGTCCACCATCGAAGCGGCGCGGCTGGGGGCTGACGTCGATCTGTTGCCGGGTTCGCATGTCGGTGCGAACGATGCCTCCCGCCTGCGACTCGGACAGAAACAGGTCGATGGTCTCGGGGTGGGGGACCACCCAGTAGGCGTCGCCGAAACTCATCATCCGCCAGTCGTCTTCGAGAATCCCTGCCGGTTCCCGGGTGCGGCTGGGACCGTACCAGGTGCCGTTGTCCTGGAGGCCGCCACCGACGAAGTAGAACGGCTCGCGGTTGTCATGGAACGCCTGGTAGAACTGGGCGATGGGGAGGTTGCGGATGGGCTCCCAGGTGCGGCCCCGGTCGTACGACACCGCCACACCACCGTCCTGGCCCTGCCAGAGCCGATCCGGATTGCTGGGATCGATCCACAACGAGTGGTAGTCCACGTGGGTGCTGCGAGAGATCCTCTCGAAGCCCTTGCCGCCGTCGGTGGATAGAAAGAGCCGGCTGGAGACCGCGTAGACGCGGTTCTCGTCGACGGGGTCGACCCGTATATCGGTGTAGTAGAGACCCCGGGAGACGATCTGCACGTTCTCCGAGACCTTCTCGAAGGTCTCGCCCTTGTCCGCCGAACGGAACAGCGTGCCTTCGTCCGATTCGGCGATGACGTACACCACATCGGGGTTGCTGGGTGCCACCTTGACACCGAGGCGGCCCACGACTCCTGTGGGCAGACCCTCCTCGAGCTTCTTCCAGGTCGTACCGCCGTCGACGGACTTCCAGACCCCGCCCTCTTCACTGCCCGTGGTGTGGGTCCAGGGTTTGCGGTCGAAGTGCCACAGACCCGCGTAGAGGATGTTGGGGTTGGTGGGGTCGATGTCCAGATCGGAGACCCCGTGGCGATCGTCGAGGTAGAGGACCTTCTCCCAGGACTCGCCGCCGTCGGTGGAGCGGAAGACGCCGCGCTCCTCGTTGGGACCATAGAAGTGGCCCATAGCGCCGATATAGACCACATCCGGGTCCAGGGAGGAGACCACGACCCGCGAGATATGGCGCGTGTCGTCCAGCCCCATGTGGGTCCAGCTCTGACCGCCGTCGGTGGATTTGTAGACGCCGTTGCCAAAGGAGACGCTGTTGCGGGCGTTGGCCTCGCCGCTGCCCACATAGATCACGGCGGGATTGGTCGGAGCCAGGGCCAGATCGCCGATGGAAGCGATGGGCTGGTCATCGAAGATGGGCTCGAAAGTGAGCCCGCCGTCCACGGTCTTCCAGACCCCGCCGGAAGCCGCGCCGACATAGAGCGTATTGGGATCCCCGGGAATGCCCTCCACGTCGGCCACCCGACCGCTCATGTTGACCGGGCCGATGGCCCGCCATTCGAGGTGGTCGAAGGTTGTGGCGGTCTCCTCGGCCACCGCACCGGTGGTCAGCATCAGGGTGACGAGACCGATCGACAGACGGTTTCCTCCGGATGTGTGACGACGTTTCATTCTGGATCCCCCCTCGTGGAATGTACCGATCGAGCGACGATGCTAGCAGCGTCGCTTCCGAGGTCGATCCAGACCCTTCAGAGAGCCCTGACCTGCTTGAAGGCCCGGTCGTCGCAGGCTATTTGAAGCTCAGCAACTCGACATCGAAGACCAGCATCCCCTGGGGCGCCCCCTGCTGGCCCTGGTAGGCCAACTTCTCCGGGATCCAGAAACGTCGCTTTTCACCGACTACCATCAGC
>CAJHZZ010000047.1_pt1 | contig 16901 bp, 11 predicted proteins | sample 9199071 | NCBI WGS metagenome assembly CAJHZZ01 (sample SAMEA7708275, study PRJEB35096) | sediment metagenome | biome: marine neritic benthic zone biome [ENVO:01000025]; feature: sediment [ENVO:00002007]; material: shallow marine sediment [ENVO:03000034] sea grass bed [ENVO_01000059] ...
CCGTTCGGGTCCTCGGCCGTAGGCCTCTCGAGGAGCCGCGTCACGGTGATCATGCATCGACGACAGATCCGAGGCGAAGGAGAGCGGAGTCGAGAGCCCACGGTCACAGCTCGATAGGCTCGAGACGTTCGGAGGACGAGGACCCGAACGGCCTGAGACGCGGCAACCTGCGATGGCAGCCAGCTGCCACACTCCGTCACTGCTCACTGCTCATTTCCCACTTCCCATTTCCCACTTCCCATCTCTCACTCCTCACCTCTCACCTCTCATTGCCCACTGCCTCACTGCCCCATTGCCTCCGTGCTAGAGTCCCGGGCCGATGAGTGAAGGTCGTTTCCCACCGGTCGATGAGCAGCTGGAGCTGCTCGAACGAGGCGTCGCGGATCTGGTCGACGAAGCGCAGCTGCGCTCCAAGATCGAGCGTTCCATAGCCACGGAAACACCGCTCACCGTCAAGACCGGCTTCGACCCTTCTACTCCGGATCTCCACTTGGGTCATTCAGTGCTGCTCCACAAGATGAAGCACTTCCAGGATCTGGGTCACCGGGTGATCTTTCTGATCGGCGATTTCACCGGCATGATCGGTGACCCCAGTGGACGGAATATCACCCGTCCCCAGCTGACTCGCGAACAGGTGCTGGAGAACGCCGAGACCTACGCCAGACAGGTCTTTCACATCCTCGACCGAGACAAGACCGTCGTCGAGTTCAACAGCAAGTGGCTGGCTGAGCTGGGTTCCGACGGCATGATCCGGTTGGCCGGACGCTACACCCTGGCTCGGATGATGGAGCGCGACGATTTCCGCGCCCGGTTCGCCAACAACCAGCCCATAAGCCTGCACGAGCTGCTCTACCCGCTGGCCCAGGGCTACGACTCCGTCGCCCTCGAAGCCGACGTCGAGTTGGGCGGGCACGACCAGATCTTCAACCTCCTGGTCGGCCGCGACCTGATGAAGGAGGAGGGGCTCGAGCCGCAGGTAGTGCTGACGGTGCCGCTCCTGGTGGGTCTCGACGGTAGCGAGAAGATGTCGAAGAGCCTGGGGAACCACATCGCATTGGAGGATTCGCCCAAGGAGTACTTCGGCAAGACCATGTCGATCCCCGACGATCTGATGTGGGAGTGGTACCTGCTACTGACCGATCTACCGGAACCCGAGATCCGCTCCCGGCGGCAGAGGGTCGAGTCCGGCGAGCTCCATCCCAAGAAGCTCAAGGAAGAGTTGGCTTTTCTGTTGACCGCGGACTATCACGGTGAGGCGGCCGCGAAGGCGGCGGCCCAGGAGTTCGAGAAGGTGTTCGCCGACGGCGGTCTGCCCGATGAGATGCCGCTTGTGGAGCTGTCGGGGCCGCTGGTGCTGCCCGCCGCGCTGGTGACGGCGGGGCTCGCCGCGAGCAAGAACGAGGCCCGGAGATTGATTCAGCAGGGCGCCGTCTCCATCGACGGCGGCCGGGTCGACGACGCGTTCTTCGAGCTCCAGCCCCGGTCCGAGGCCTATCTCTTCAAGGTCGGCAAGCGTCGTTTCGCCCGCCTCCTGGTGGCCTGAGCCCGCCTCTCATCGTCCCCCATCGAGGTCCTGCCAGGCTGCGATCTTTTGCGCTGCTACCGGAGTGCCGCACATGCTACCCTGCGGTGGGATGTCTCTCGAACCCAGTGATCCCGGACCGGAGCTGAACGAGGCTGGCGAAGCCGAGAGCGAGCCGCACGTCCATATCCCCGACCTGCCGCTGACCCTGCGAATCGCGCTGCTGATCCTGGGGTGGCTGGTAGTGATCCTCGGTCTGGCCGGGCTACTGCTGCCGGGACTCCAGGGTATCCTGCTCCTGGTCCTGGGTGGGGCCATCCTGTCGGTGGCCAGTGACTCGGTTCACCGTTGGCTGGAACAACTCATGGAGCATCGTCCCCGAATGCGGGAACGATTCAACCGGCTGCGGGCCAAGCTCCACTCCAAGCTGAGTCGACGGAGCTGACTCCTTCTAACGTTCCGAGATCGGCGGCAGATCCCGTTCGGTCGCGCCAATATATACCTGGCGTGGACGATGAATGCGCGACCTGTCCGCCTTCATCTCCTTCCAGTGGGCGATCCATCCGGGCAGACGGCCGAGGGCGAACATGACGGTGAACATGTTGGTCGGGATACCCATGGCCCGATAGATGATGCCGCTATAGAAATCGACGTTGGGATAGAGCTTGCGCTCGACGAAGTAGGGGTCCTCCAACGCGATGACCTCGAGGTTGCGGGCGATATCCAACAGCGGATCGTCGACTCCGAGCTCGTCGAGAACCCTGTCCGCTGCCTTCTTCAGCAACCTGGCCCGTGGGTCGTAGTTCTTGTAGACCCGGTGCCCGAAGCCCATGAGGCGGAAATCGGAGTCCTTGTCCTTGGCCATCTCCACATACTTGTTGTAGTTGCCCCCGTCCTGGCGGATCATCTCCAGCATCTCTATGACCTTCTGATTGGCACCGCCATGAAGCGGACCCGACAGGGCGCTGATGCCGGCGGCGATGGACGAAAACAGGCTGGCCCCACTGCTGCCCACCATGCGGACGGTGGAGGTACTGCAGTTCTGCTCGTGATCGGCGTGCAGGACGAGAAGCAGGTTCAGGGCGTTGTCCAGGACCTTAGGCACCTCGTAGGGCTCGGTGGGCACCGCGAACATCATGTACAGGAAGTTCTGGGTGTAGGCCAGTTCGTTGCGCGGGTAGACGAAGGGCTGTCCAATAGATTTCTTGTAGGACAGAGCGGCGATGGACGGTACCTTGGCCAATAGCCGGATGACGTTGAGATCGGCGTCCTCGAGGTCCTGGGTGTCCTTGTAGTAGGTCCCCATGCCGGTCACCATCGAGGCCAGGATGGCCATCGGATGCCCGGTCATCGAGTAGCCTTCGAAGAACTTCTTCATGTCCTCGTGGATCAGGGTGTGACGGGTCAGCCGCTGGCGAAACTCGTCGTACTCCTGCTGGTTCGGCAGACGCCCATATACCAACAGGTAGCAGACCTCCGAGAAGCGTGAGGAGGCGGCTACCTGCTCGATGGGGTAGCCGCGGTACCGCAGGATCCCCCTCTCGCCGTCGATGAAGGTGATGGCACTCTCGCATGAGCCGGTGTTGCCGTAACCGGGGTCGAAGGTGATGGCCCCCGACTGCTGTCGCAGCGAGCGGATATCCACCGCCACCTCTCCCTCTGTGCCGACTTCCACCGGCAGCTCGTACTCCGTTCCTGCAAGGATCAACTTGGCATTTTCCATGGCCTTCTCCACGGGCTCGAACCCTCGAACCGTCTATAGGAATTGTATCCGTGCCCTCGACAACCGGGCAATTTCTTCTAGCTCTGCCACTTTTTTGAACCGTCGGGAATCCAAAGACCCACTTTCAACGTTAATAGAGAGGGACGGCGTGCAGTCGGGAGTTGGGCCCGTCCCGAAGCCGTGAGGCTTCGTTCCTAGTCAACAGCTCCCTCTCCTCCCCCCGTGTCGGTTCCCTCCCCGACACGGGGTTTTTTCTCAGCTATCATGCAGCAACTGTCTCAGTACGTATTGAAGGATGCCCCCATGTCGGTAGTACTCGGCTTCCTGAGGTGTGTCGAGCCGCACACGGGCCGCGAAGTTGGTGGTGGTCCCGTCACCGCCGAGCGCCGAGACCGCAACCTGCATCCCCTTCTCGAAGCCGTGACTCAGCCCTGTTGCCAGCCCGTCGATGGAGAAGCTCTCCTTGCCGGTCAGACCGAGGCTGTCTGCCGACTCACCGGCCAGAAACTCCAGCGGCAAGATGCCCATCCCAATGAGGTTGCTGCGATGGATGCGCTCGAAGCTCTGGGCGATCACCGCACGCACTCCCAACAAGGCCGGTCCTTTGGCCGCCCAATCGCGGGACGAGCCGGTACCGTACTCCTTGCCGGCGATAACGATCAACGGTACACCCTCCTCCTTGTACAGCATGGCGGCATCGAAGATGGTCATCGGCACCTCGTCCGGGAGATGGAGGGTGAAGCCTCCTTCCAGCGAGGGCACCAGCCGGTTGCGAAAGCGCACGTTGGCGAAGGTACCTCGCATCATCACCTCGTGGTTACCGCGGCGTGAGCCGTAGGAATTGAAATCCTTGGGCTCCACTCCCCGGTCCATCAGGTATCGGCCCGCAGGGCTGTCAGCTTTGAAGGCACCTGCCGGTGAGATGTGGTCGGTGGTGATCGAGTCGCCCACCAGGGCCAACACCCTGGCGTCGGCGATATCCGCTAACGGTGCCGGCGCCGGCGGAAGATCTACGAAGTAAGGCGGCAGCTTGACGTAGGTGGAGTCTTCGTCCCAGGCGTAGGTATCCCCTGCCGGGACCGGCATGGCGTTCCACTGCTCATCTCCTGCGAACACTTCCGCATACTCGCGGGTGAACATCTCCGAGTGCACCGATTGTCCGACCGTCGCCGCGACCTCTTCCCGGCTGGGCCAGATCTCCTCCAGGAAGACCGGCTCACCCCGTGAATCCACACCCAGAGGCTCGGTCTTGAGATCCAGGTCGATGCGGCCGGCCAGGGCATAGGCCACCACCAAAGGCGGTGACGCCAGGTAGTTCGCTCGCACGTCGGAGCTGATGCGCCCTTCGAAGTTCCGGTTTCCCGAGAGTACCGACACCGCCACGAGATCTCCCTCCCGTACCGCGGCCGAGATGGTTTGCGGCAGCGGCCCGCTGTTGCCGATACAGGTCGTGCAGCCGTAGCCCACCACGTAGAAATTCAGCTTCTCCAGGAAGGTCATGAGGCCCGACTCCCGCAGATAGTCCGTCACCACCTTCGAGCCCGGCGCCAGGGAGGTCTTGACCCAGGGTTGCGCCTCCAGACCCCGCTCCACGGCGTTCTTCGCCAGCAGTCCAGCAGCCACCATCACCGACGGGTTCGAGGTGTTGGTACAGCTAGTGATGGCCGCAATGACTACCGAGCCATCCTGCAGAGTGAAGGTCTGCCCATCCAGCGAGGCCTGTACCTGGCTGGCGGTCTGGACCTCCGTGCCACCGCCACCGCCGGGAGACTTGAGCTCCGGCAGCTGCTCCTGGAACGAGGCCTTCACATCGCCGAGCAGAATCCGATCCTGCGGTCGTTTGGGCCCGGCCAGACTGGGCTGGACGGTCGACAGGTCCAGCTCCAGGGTGTCCGAGTACTCGGCTTCCGTGCTCTCGGGGGTATGGAACAGGCCTTGCTCCTTCATGTAGGCCTCGGTCAGAGCGATCTCCTCGGCCGGTCGGCCGGTGAATCTCAGGTAGCCCAGGGTCGTCTCGTCGACTGGAAAGATGCCGCAGGTGGCCCCGTACTCGGGTGCCATGTTGGCCAGCGTGGCCCGGTCGGCCAACGGCAGGGCCGCCAGACCGCGTCCGAAATACTCGACGAACTTGCCGACCACACCCTTCTCCCGCAGCATCTGCGTGACAGTCAGAACCAGGTCGGTGGCGGTCGCCCCCGCTGCCAGCTCGCCGACCAGTCGGAAGCCCACGACCTGCGGCACCAGCATGGAGATGGCCTGGCCCAGCATGGCCGCTTCGGCCTCGATACCACCGACACCCCAGCCCAGCACACCCAGACCGTTGATCATCGTGGTGTGCGAGTCGGTACCCACCAGCGTGTCCGGATAGGCCCACGGGTCGTTCCCTTCGTCTGCCATGACCACCCTGGCCAGGTATTCGAGGTTCACCTGGTGGACGATGCCGGTTCCCGGTGGTACCACCTTGAAGTTTTCGAAAGCCTGTTGTCCCCACTTGAGGAAGCCGTAGCGCTCCCGGTTGCGACCGAATTCCTTCTCGATATTGATCAGCAGGGCGGCGGCCGAACCGTATTCGTCCACCTGGACCGAATGGTCGATCACCAGCTCCGCCGGCTGCAGCGGATTGATCTTGGTCGCACTATCACCCATGGCCACCATGGCATCCCGCATGGCCGCCAGGTCGACCACCGCGGGGACACCGGTGAAGTCCTGTAACAGGACCCGGGCAGGCATGAAGGCGATCTCCTGGGTCGGTGAGGCCAGGGGATCCCATTGCGCCACGGCTTCGATATCTTCCACCGATACTGTCGACCCGTCCTCCCGACGCAGCAGGTTCTCCAGCAGGATCCGCAAACTGAACGGCAGGCGCCCCATGGAGAAGCCCCGCTCCTCCAGCACCGACAAGCGGGCAATCCTGAACCGGCGATCCCCTACCGTGAGAACTCCGTTGGCAGCAAAGCTGTCACTCATCTCGAATCTCCTGAAGAACTCTGTGAGGAGAGGGTCCGGCTCCGCAGCCGACTCCCCTGGCGTTCGTACGGCACACCCCGTTTACCTTAACCCAAACCGGCACAGGGCGCACCCTTCTCTGGAGTCTCGAGCGCGATTTCAGGAGGGTTCGTCGGTGGGCAGAACCTCGACCTCGGACGGCCCTTTCGCTTCGCCGTTCTCGCTCCGCACCGAGCCGGCAAACAGCCTGACGAAGAGCATCACGCCGGAGGCGATCCAGAAGGGGCTGCGAATGCCCACTTGCTGAAACACGGCCCCCGCCCAGAGGGGTCCGATCATTCTGGCCACCCCACCGAAGGACTGCTGCACCCCCAGCACAAGACCCGTCTGGTCCTCGGATGCCCGCCGGGACACCAGCGATGTGGTGGTGGGAAAGAGCAACGCCGTACCTACCGGCATGAGCAGGACGGCGATCGCCAATTCAGCCAGATTGCGGCAAAAGGGCAGAGTCGCCAGCGATAAGGCCATCGACAGGGCACCCACCCGCAATACTCCCACCTCGCCGAATCTGCCCACCATCGGTCCCAGTACCAGGGTGCGCATGACCAGGGAGATGCCCCCCACATAGACGAAGAACCAACCGATGGTCTCCTCGTTGATACCGAACCGTCGTTCGAGGTAGAGGGCGAGAACGCCGTTCATGGCCATGAAGGCCATCATCCCCAGGGCGTAGATCCAGATCAGTGCGCCGACCCCGGTGGTTGGATGCTTGAGCACCTCCAGCATCACGACGCGGGTCGCGCCCTTCGGAGTCTTGCGGCGCTCTCCTTTGGTCCGGGTCGCCGACTCCGGCAGCCAGCGCCAGGCGAACAGGAAGTTGAGTCCACACAGAATGGCGGCGAGATAGCCCGGCCCGATCAACCCGTAGGCGGCAGACAGCGAGCCGATGGCCGGCCCCAGCATCACACCGGCGCTGGTCGCCGCCGTCAACCACCCCAGCGCCTTGGCCCGATCCTCCGAGGGCACGGAATCGCTCAGATAGGCCTGCACGACGCCGACCGTGCCGGCACCCATACCCTGGACGAAGCGGGACAGGAAGAGCAGCCAGACGGTGGTGGCCGACTCGAACAACAGGTAGGAGACCGCCGAGATCATCAACCCGCCGAGGATCATCGGGCGTCTGCCATAGCGGTCCGACAGCCGCCCCCAGAGGGGAGCGCTGGCAAGCTGAGCGGCAGCGAAGATGGAGATCAGCGCCCCGACATCGACCGGGTCGGCCCCCAGCTTCTCGGCGTAGAACGGCAGCAACGGCAGGACGATGAGGAAGCCGATCATGTCGACGAAGACCGTCAACATGAGAACCCAGAGGCGCTTTATGAAGTCGCGGGCGTCCATGACCGTTGCTCTAGGCTCGCTGATCCCTTCCCCAGATCACGAACGCGGTGCCGCTGACGATCATCAACAGCACACCGTAGACGGCCGCCACGCCGGTCTCCTGCAATCGCAAACTCGACAGGATCTCGATCGAGATGGGTCGGGTGTCGAATGTGTATAGCACGATGGAGGTGACGAAGTCTCCCAGGGCGGTGATGAAGGCCAGACTGGCTCCAGCCATCACCGCCGGTCGGAGCATGGGCAAGAGCACCCGCCGCAGCCTCCGCCAGCGCCCTGCGCCGAGCGAAGCGGCCGCCTCTTCGAGACTGGAGTCGAACTGCCGCAGCCCCGCCAGCGAGCTCCTGCCGGTCAACGGCAGGCTGCGGACCAGGTAGGCCAGGGGCAGGAGCCAGGGAGTTCCGACCAGAATCAGCCGGCCCGTCCACGGCATGTGCACCGCAAAGGTGGTGGCCAGGGCGATGGCGAAGACCGTTCCTGGCAGAGCCCAGGGAACCGACAATAGGGTCTCCAGAAGACGTCCAACCCGGCCTCCATGGCGAACGGACAATCTCGCCGTGCCCAGCCCCAGGGCAATGGCTCCCACCGTCGCCGCAGCGGCCATCCACAACGAGTTGAGGACCGGCCGGAGCCTCTCGGGACTCGACACCAGCAAGGCGTAGTTGCTGCCATCCAGAACTGGGGGCAGCAGCTCGACGGTCCAGGTTCCGGGCGGTACAAAGGAGATCAGCAACAGCGTCAGATGCGGCAACAGCAGGACCAGGGCCAGCACCCAACCGAGGGTGGCGACGCCGTAGCGGACCAGCGGTCTGCGCAGCTTCCGGCGCACGGGAGCCAGGCCGCGCACCCCTCCAACCACTGCAGTATTCCCCGAATCGACCCGCCGCATCGCCCACAGCCCGAGAAAGGCGAGGGCCGCCAGAGTGACGGTCTCGACCTGGGCCATGGCGATCTCACCATTGAGCTTCGAGGCGACGATCTGGGTCGTCATCACGCGGAAGCCTCCCCCGAAAATGTACGGTGCCGAGAAGGATGCCAGGGAGGTCATGAAGGTCAGCAGGGCGGCCCCGGCCAGCGACGGCGCCAGCACCGGCAGGGTAATCCTGCGCAATCGACGCCCGGGGCCTGCGCCGAGGGCTGCCGCGGCCTCCAGGAGCGACGAATCCAGACGGGCCAAGGAAGCGCGGGTGAACAGGTAGAAATAGACGTACATGGAATAGGTATGTACCAGCAGGATGGCGCCCGGCCCATGCAGACGCCAAGGGGACGCGGAGAGACCGAAGAGCTGCTGAATGCCGCGCGCCACAAAGCCGCTCTCGCCATAGAGAAACAGAAAGGCGATGACTCCCACCAGCGGCGGCAGGGCGACCGGGAGAGCGATCAGTGAGCCCAGTACCCGGCGACCCGGAAATTCGGTGCGCTCGAAAAAGAACGCCAGGGGCACACCGACGGCGGCCGCCAGAATCGTCGATGCGGTGGAGATCCACAGGCTCTGCCACAAGGCCCGCCACTCGTCGGGCCGACGGGCGAATTCGAGGAAGTGCTCCAGGGTCAATGCCGCAGGCAGACCGACCGCTTCCATGAGGGTGATCAGCAACGGGTAACCGACCAGCCAGGTCAGGAAGCCCGCCATCAGCCAGCCGCCTCTGGACCTTCGCACCCTCAAGGATCCGTCTCTGCCTCGGCGACCGGAAAGGCCCGGGGCTTCGGTCCCGACGAGCGCCTGGCGACCCCGACCCGCTCTCCCACCTCGGAGCGCTCGACTCCGCCCTTGACCAGCACGCTCTCTCCGATGGCCAGTCGGACCTGATAGTAGGTGGACTCTCCGGTGAAGCGTCGCTCTTCGATCTCCCCATCCAGGGAGGAATCGTCGCCCACCGGGACCAACTCCAGGGACTCGGGTCTGAAGACCGTCTCGACTCTCTGCCCAGGCTCGATCAGCGAGACCGAGTCGACCCGCCACCGAACGCCGTGACCACGAAAACGGGGGTCGCCCAGTTGCACCAATCCATCGTCCCCCTGCTCACCGGGCAACACGCTGGCCCGGCCCACGAACGCGGCGACAAATCGACTCCGAGGCTCGAGATAGAGCTCCTCGGGCGATCCGACCTGGGCCAGGTAGCCACTCTCGAGCAGGGCCACGCGATCGCCCACGTCGAAGGCCTCCTCCTGCTCGTGGGTCACCCAGACTGCGGTCAGACCGACTCGCTGAATGGCCGCTCGTAGCTGACGCCTGGTGCGCTCGCGCAGCTCCGGATCCAGGTTCGACAGCGGCTCGTCCAGGAGCAGCAGGCGGGGATGGGGAGCCAGCGCGCGGGCCAGGGCTACCCTCTGCTGTTGCCCGCCTGAGATCTCCTGGACCCGTCGGTCGCCGAATCCCTGCAGATCCACCAACTCCAGCACCTCGATAATCCGCACTTCCACTTCGCCGCTGTCGAGACCTCGGCCCTCGAGACCGAAGGCGATGTTCTCGGCCACCGTCATATGGGGAAACAGAGCGTAGTGCTGGAAGACCATCCCGAAATTGCGGCGCTCCGGAGGCAGGTCCGTCACCGCCTCACCTGTCACGGTGATGGAACCCGCATCGGGAGCTTCGAATCCCGAGATCATCCTCAGCAGGGTCGTCTTACCGCTGCCACTGGGGCCGAGAAGCACCAAGATCTCACCCTCGGCCACCCCGAGAGAGATCTCGTTGAGAACCGGCTGCCCGGCGAAGCTCTTGCGCAGATCCTCGAGAACCAGAAACGGTGTGTCGGGAACCGATCCGGCCTCGTTCATCGGCCGCGGCCCCGCACCTGCCGATCCCACTGGGCCATCCATTCGGACCCCTGCTCGGCCATCATCTGCCAATCGACCTCCGCGCGGCGTATCTGTCGTCTCGCCTCCTGGGCCCACTCCGGTAGCTCGCTGTTCGGCAGATCGATACGAGCCGGCAAGCGAAAGGCCTGCTGGGCGGTGAGCAGGAGTGCCTCTCTGCTACCCACCCAATCGATGAACGCTCGCGCCTCCTCGGGATGCCTGGCACCTCGGACCAGACCGATGGAATCGTCGATCACCGGTGTGCCACTGCTCGGGAAGCTGTAATCCAGCGGCGCCCCCCTCTGCTGCAGAAAGAGCAGATCGGTGAGCTCCCAGATGGAGACCAGGCCCTCCTGTCGGGTGAGCTTCTCGAAGAGCAGCGCCGGGTTGACCACATACTCCTTGGTCTGGGCGTCCAGCCGACGGAGCCATTCGAACCCGGCATCGGGGTCGCCGGTCTCGGCGATGGAGCGGGCGATGATCAGGCCGAAGGCCGTCCGCATGGTGCCGCTGGCCAACGGGTCGCGAATGATCAGACGGCCCTGCCAACGATCATCCAGGAGATCCTCCCAATCGCGGGGAGCTTCCTCAGCGCTTACCGCCTCCCGGTTGAAGACCAGAATCGGTACCGCCTCGTAGAGCCCGAAGTAGAGGTCCTGGGGATTCCTGCTCTCGGCAGGCAGGTTGTCTGCCCACTCGGGACGATGCGGCTGCAGGAGATTCTCCGCCGCCCCCCTGGCGAAGATGGTGTCGGGTCCACCGAACCAGATGTCCGCCTGTGGATTGGCGGCCTCGGAGCGGATCCGGTCGTAGACCTCCTGCGACCCCATGTCCAGCCAACGCACATCGATCTCCGGGTGCATCTGCTCATAGGTCTGTTCGACCAGCGCCAGCAGATCACGGCCGTGCGGCGAGTAGAGCACCAGCGGCGTGCGACCATCATCACAGCCGACGAGACCGATGAGCAGCAGGCTCCATTTCCACAGATTCGACCTCATGTTTTCTCCAACGCCAGCAGATTGACGAACAGGCGGATGGCGCCCGGGACTCCCGCCGGCAACTGCCGGAAGAACGCCAGACCGGTGTAGACATAGATCCCCTGCCCGATCTCGGCCACCAGCAGCGCGCCCGCCTGGGCCGGCTGTCCGTCGTCGTGCAAGGAGAGCAGCGGTAGGTAAACGGGGTCCCACTCGGCAGCGAAGTAGAGGCCGCGCTCCTGAATCCAACCCAACCAATCTTCCTCGGAGAGCCGGTTCGGAGAACGGAAGACTGGGTGGTCGGGCTGCAGCAGCGACACCGGAGCAGTCTCGTCGGTGACTCGGCCATGGGGTCTGTCGATGCTCAGCGCGGCGGGAGCGAAACCTCCGCGAACGAACTGATACTGCTGATACTGGACCAGCAGCCGTCCCCCATTCTCCACGTAACGTAGCAGCCGGCTGTTGACCTCGCTCAGCACCGAATCCGTCTCGTACGCCCGACTACCGACCACGATGGCGTCGTAGGCAGCAAGATCCGCCACCCGAAGATCCACGGCGGTCAATACTTCGACTGGCAAGCCGATCTCTCGCAGGATCTCGGGGACCCGATCGGAGGCTCCCCTGATGTAGCCGACCCGTTCCAGGCTGGGCAGTTGGAGGTCGAGCGGTTGGACTCCGACCCGCGAGGGCGCGGACATCGACATCGGTCGAATGTGTGGGTAGCGGATGAGCGGATAGGCTGCGTCGAATCGGCGGCCATCTGCGAGAACGGCCTCCGCCGTCAGGCCAATCCGCTGCCTGGACGGGCTCTGCGGAGCTTCGAGAGCTATCCTCAGAACCTGCTGTCCACCGGGCTCATCGATGTGAAATGGGGTGGGCACCGAAGCCGGCCAATCGTGCCAATCGGAGTTGAGGCGCAGTTCGCCGGTGACCGACCGCGAGGAGTGCGAGCGGATCAGGACCTCGATCTCCCTCGGCGCCACCGATGCCTGCGGCCATACCATCAGGGAGGGGCGGGTCTCGACCTCTATCGCGGGCACAGCTCGAATGGGCAGACGTACCTCCCCGGACGCCTGGTCCCGGACCCGGTAGACCACCTCTCTCGCCAGGTTCACCGGAGTGCCGGCGATCGACAATCTGAACCAGACCGTTGCTGGCGGGCGCTGCAGCGGCTGGCCGAGCTCCTGACTGTCGGCGCGGCTCCAATCGTAGAGATCTCCGACCAGAGGCTCGGTCAGAAAGTACGGCACGGTCGGCGGCGATTCGCCAGGTACGTCGACCTCGAAGCCCCACTGCTGAAGACCCGTCATCCCTGAGTCTGATTGCAGCTTGCCGAGCCGTCTGCTGGGCCACTCCAAGCGAGTTTCGACCTCCACCTCCTCCACGGTGATCGCTTCCTGGCCACTGTTCCAGAGTGTGGCCGTCACCTCGAACGACTCGCCGATGGCCACCGTGTCCCGGTCCGCGAGGGCATCCACGGCGACACCGGCGGCCGCTGCCAGGGCCAGGGAGGCGATCCTGCGTTTCTCCCGCAGCAGATCGGCCACCACCGTCGAAGTCTCTTCGTCGGTCAGATCGGCGACCCTGCGCAGCGCCCCATCGAGGAGTGAACAGATCTCGATCAGGCTCGGAATGGCGGCGCTCGGTTGCGCCGCAGAGAGCCCGGCGCGGCCCTCGAGGGCCAGCGCCGCCACCGTCTCCAGCCCTTGCTGTATAGAGTTCTTGACGGCACCGTCAGGGAGGAGTTCGGCGATGGTCGACAGGCTGGTGTCCACCCCGGCGAAGACCCCATCGACCCCCTCGGCGGTCTCTCCGGTCACCCAGATCAACCCACCCTGACGACCACCCAGCGGCTGCAGCGTGCCCATGTCCTGCGAACGGTGCGAGCTGCGGCTGGCTCCGGCGATCTGTAGAACCGAGCGGCCACTGAAGGGCTCCACCCCTTCGAGAGCAAATCGGCTGGTGGCTTCCTCAGGATTCCACCAAGCCCTCCGATAGAGGACCTGGGGCTGCCAGGGTGGCAGCCCGTCGTCGGTCAGATCGGGGTAACGATCGGGAGGTCCCGCCTTGGCGAAGAGCTCCTCGGCCATCACGCCAGCGGCCTGATGTTGACCGTGGCCCGCCCGTGAGTCCGCGGGAAAGATGGCGACGACGACCTGCGGCTTGAAGGTCCGGACGACGCGGACGGCATCTCCGAGTAGCACCTCGCGGGGCCAGCGCTCGAAGGTCTCGTCCAGCGACCGGGTATAGCCGAAATCGTAGGCACGGGTGAAGTACTGTCGGGTGCCCTCGATGGTGCGAGCGGCCAACAGCTCTCCGGTCCGGACCAGCCCCAATCCGACCCCCAGCTCTGGTCCGATCAGGTTCTGTCCACCCTCACCACGCGACAGGGAGAGGTAGGCGGCTTCTCCGCCCAGACCCGAACCCACCAGAGCGAGGAGGGTCGTGTCTTCATCGTCGGGGTGCGCACCCACGATCAGCAGTCGGCGATGACCGGAGAGCCGCTCCAGGGCTCGATCGATCATGGGTAGCCCCCCGGTCCCCGCCGGCTCGAGAGCCGGCGGGGCCAGAGAGGTGTCCTGTTGGGACGCTGCAGGGCCCGTTGCCAGGACCCCCAGAAGAAGTACGATTGGCCAGCGCATGGGGGGCGATTCTACCCTTGCCGGGAGAATCGGCCCCATGGGCCTGAAACAGGACGACTCAGGCGCCCAGGAAGAGCTGCACCAACAGGATGAATGTGCCGAGGCCAGCGGCTGCCAGGCAGATCGCGCCAGCGATGGTCAGGACCTCACGCCAGCCGGTGGAGTGCATGGCCTGGCTGAGCAGAATCCCCACCACACCTGCGGCCAGCACCCCTGGCCAGGTGATTCCCCAGGTGGCATAGGCGATACCAACCACCAGGACGGCGAGCACTGCTCCGAGAATCTTCATTGCGGTCTCCGTTCGAAATCGCTCCAGAGAGTCTATCCGGGCCCGGTCCAGCTTGCAGCGCACCACTTCACAGCCCGCGTTTGCTCCCGGTGAGAGGCCACGATAAGTTACCCGAACTATGAAAAGACGCTTCTCTCTCTGCCTTGGTATTCTCCTTCTCTCAGGACTAGCGACCAGCGCCATGAGCCAGGCCCAGGACCCCATCCCGGCACCCGACGACGTAGCCGCTCCACCGGCTGACGCCAGCGTCACTGACTCGGGATTGGCCTACAAGGTCCTCCAACCCGGCACCGGCACCGAACACCCGGGACCCAGCGACATCGTCAAGGTGCACTACACGGGATGGACTACCGATGGCAAGATGTTCGACAGCTCGGTGGCCCGCGGCGAGCCGATCGGTCTCCCGCTCGACAGGGTCATACCCGGCTGGACCGAAGGCCTGCAGCTCATGGTGGCCGGCGAGAAACGACGCCTGTGGATTCCCGAGGCCCTGGCCTATGCCGGTCGGGAGGGGCGACCGGCGGGGATGCTGGTGTTCGATGTCGAGCTGATCGCCCTGCAGAAGACCCCCACCCCGCCGCCCGTGCCTGCGGACGTCTCCGGTCCGCCACCGGATGCCGAGTTCACCAAGTCGGGTTTGGCCAGCATGGTTCTGAGCCCCGGTACCGGTACCGAGAACCCCAAACGGAGTAGCGAAGTGACCGTGCACTACACCGGCTGGACCACCGACGGCAACATGTTCGACAGCTCGGTCATGCGCGGCACCCCAGCCACGTTTCCCCTGATGCGGGTCATCAAGGGTTGGACGGAGGGTCTCCAGCTGATGGTAGTCGGTGAAAAGCGACGTTTCTGGATCCCGGAGAAGTTGGCCTACCAGGGCCAGCAGGGGGCGCCCCAGGGGATGCTGGTCTTCGATGTCGAGTTGCTGAGCTTCAAATAGCCTGCGACGACCGGGCATCCCGCGGTGGCGACCCCTCGAACAAGGTCGCATACGACTCGGTCATGAACTCGACGAAGGCGTCGACGACCTCGGGGTCGAACTGCGTACCCGCCCCGTTGCGAACCAGCTCCATGGCCTGCTCGTGCAGAAAGGCCTCTCGATAGGGCCGATCCGAGCTCAGGGCGTCGTAGCAGTCGGCAACACTGAGGATCCGGGCCTCCAGGCAGATCTCGTCGCCGGCCAGACCCACCGGGTAGCCACTCCCATCCCACCACTCGTGGTGTTGCATGACGATGGGAATGACATCGGCCAGGGCGGGGATGGGCTCGATGATCCGCACACCCAGACGAACATGCTCCTGCACCTCTGCCATCTCCTCCTCGCTCAGAGGTCCGGGTTTGTCGAGTATGGTCGGTGTGATTCCCAGCTTGCCGATATCGTGCAGCAGGCCGCCACGGTGGAGGGTATCGAGTCGCTCTTTGCGGAGCCCCATGGATCGGCCCAGGTCCTGGGCCAGCTTGGTGACCCGCTCCGTATGACCCATGGTCCACGAGGAGCGGACATCGACCGCCCGAGCCAGAGCCGACAGGGTGCCCCAGTTGAGGTTGTCGAGCTCGTGCACCAGCCGGGTGTTGGTCAACCCGATGGCCATCTGATCGGTGATCTGACGGGCCGCATGAAACTCCCGCTCACCCACGCCGGACCGGTCCGCACAGCAAGCCGTCACGATGGCCGCCAGTTCGTTGTCGAGAAACGCTGGAAACGCGAATGCCAGGCTGGGATCGGACTCGGGAACCTCAGGCATGAAGGTCGGCTTGCCACGCGAGAGATCCACCTCGAGATGCTCCCGGTGAGCGTACAGAGCCGCCATCTCATGGGGTAGTACCTCGATGAGCTCTACCTTCGCCCGACCCGTTGGGCTCCTCTCCCGGTAGATCAGGCCCGAGTTGGCCCGATCGGGATTCATGATACTGACCGAGACCCCTTGGCAAGGAAAGATCCGATCGAACCGCTCGAGCACCGTGTCCACCATGTCGTCGATCTTCAGGCTCGACAACACCGTCCGCTGAAGCTGATTCAGGGAGGTGAGGGTGGCAAACTGACGATCGAGACTGACGGTCATGGAGTTGAAGGCAGCCGCCAGCTCGGCGAACTCGTCGCGCGATTCGACCGTCACGGTCCTGCCGAAGACTCCTGCGGCGACGTCCCGGGTCCCCTCCCGAAGCTTCTCCAAAGGCACCAGGCTCGAGCGGATCTGTCGCAGACTGGCCAGGGACACCACCACCAGGGTCGCCAGGACGATACCCAGAAAGGCCCTCTTGAAGCTCGCCAATGGCTGCACCACCAGATCCTCGGGCTCGCCCACCACCAGGATCAGACCTGGGTAGTGAAAGGCCGGGCGGAGATTCATCAGCCGACGGTTGCCGAGGAATCGAGTCTCTCCGCTGTGCCAAGCGTCGGCTCCATGCGAGCCGCCACGGACCCGCACCTCCGTCTCCTCGGGTAGCCCCTGGCCACCCGGGAGAGTGCTGAAGAGTTGTTGAAGTCCTTCACCGTCCAGGACCACCAGCTCGTGGCCGGCGGGCAACGTCGTCTCCAGACCGGCGCCCCACCAGAGGTACAGCGGCTCGATCTCGCTCCAGATCTCGATCGACTGCGCCGTCGCCGACA
>CAJHZZ010000123.1_pt1 | contig 16860 bp, 10 predicted proteins | sample 9199071 | NCBI WGS metagenome assembly CAJHZZ01 (sample SAMEA7708275, study PRJEB35096) | sediment metagenome | biome: marine neritic benthic zone biome [ENVO:01000025]; feature: sediment [ENVO:00002007]; material: shallow marine sediment [ENVO:03000034] sea grass bed [ENVO_01000059] ...
AATCGTGCCCTGGGCAGCCTATTTGTGGAGTTTCGCTGACGGCGGCTTCCGGCGGACGCCGCCGTCGCCCCACGATCTACCGCCCCGGGGTCTGCAATGGGTCGTTTTTGTGGCCTGGACCCTGGCGGTGCCGGTCCTCGGGCTGGGTCTGACCTTCGATGGCATTGGCTGGATCCGCCTCGGCGGCGGGCTGCTGGTGCTGGGCACGGTGGCCGGAGCGCTGCTCCAGGCGGCCATTTTGCGCCGCAGCCGATCGCGGGGAGACGAAACCCGCTCGGAATCCTCTTTCTCCTCATGACCTGTCTCCCCGGGATCTCTCCGCCATGGAGAATTGCTGGATGAGAGGGAGCAAGAGGCCTAGTAGGATGGAGCCATGAAGACGAAGCAGACCGTGGGCGGAGCGGCCAGTCTCGTGTTGATGAAGAGCCTTTATCTGGTTTGCAGTCCGGAATCTACGGCCTGTCGATCGGCTGGATCTACGACCAGTCACAGGTCGAGGAGGGTTTAGACGGTGAAGAGATTGATCCGGGCATGGCTCTCATTGCTGGTTCTGGGGCAGGGTTGGGCTGTGGCGCAGGAAGACGCCACGCCGAGTGCCGCCGATTCCCTGGCCGATCTGATCCAGAGTCTTGGCGATGTCGAGATCGAGACCCACGCAGCCGCCGAGTACGAGTTGGCGGCGGCCACCTACCAATCGCTGTTGGACGGGCTGGAGGCGCTCGATGCAGAAGAGCTGGAGGGTGATGATTCCGTCGATGCGGATCTCCTGGCGCGGTACCTGAAGACGCGGCTCTTCGAGATCGAGGAGCTGCGACTCCAGGAGCTCTCGCCGGTCCGCTATCTGGCCCTAGGCAGGACCGACGATCTGCTCGCCAGAGCCTGCGCACTGCCCGATGCAGTCGTAGCCGAGGCTCGCGACGAGCTGCTGCGGCTGCCGGAGGTGCTACGGAACGCTCGCCTGAACCTGCGACGACCAGCCCGTACCTGGACAGAGAACGCCCTCTACACCGCCTACTACGCCGATCAGATGCTGAGCGAGGAGCTGGCGAAGGTCTGCGTAGATGACCCGCGACTGGCGACGGAGCTGGCGGAAGCGGCGCAGGTAGCCCTGGCGGCGCTGCGGGAGTACGCGGCCTGGATGGAGGAGGAGCTGCTGCCCCGATCCGACCGGTCACCGGCGTGGAGACCGGAGGAGATCGAGTTCTATCAGTTCGTTCTCGAGAAGCTCGACGACTACGGGGTCGACGAGATGATCGCAATGGCTGCAGAGGAGGAGCGGCAGACTCTCGCCCAGATGCAGGAGCTGGCGATCCGGATTCACCCCTCGGGCGATCTGCAGATCGTCTGGGAGCTGATGAAGGAGGAGGCGCCGCCGTGGCCCGAGGTGTTCCCGATGGCCGAACGCTATGTGGAGCTGGCGGATCAATGGTTGCGGGGACCTGGAGCCCATCTGGTCGATATCCCGGAGAGGTTCGACTACGGCGTCAGGGTCACCACACCCATGGGACGTCGGATTCTCTCTTTCGGCGGCGCGACGTACGGGCCGACCGTCGGCGGCCGTATATCGGGCTACTACGTCATCACGCCGCTCGAGGACCGACTTACCGACGCCGAGAGGCGCAGTCGCTTGAAGTCCTACAACCCCTATTGGACCCACGTGATCTCGTACCACGAGTGGTTGGGACACAACGTCCAGCGGGCCATCGCCGATGAATACAACGATCGCCCGATGCGACGCATTTTCTGGTCCACCTACCTGAGTCAAGCCTGGTCGTTCTACCTGGAGAAGCTGCTGGAGGACGAGGGCTACTACGAAGCTGTCCTGCCCCACATGGAGGCTCTCAAGACCCGCATGGCACGGTTGCAGATGAGGATGTGGCGGATCCAACGCATCCTCACCAAACTGCGGATGGCCAAGGGCGAGATGACCTTTGACGAGGCCGTGCAGGCCTACATCGACAAGATCGGCATGGAGCCCGGCAACGCTTTCATCGAGGTGCAGCGCGATTCGCAGAGTCCGGTACCTCCGGGCCGGGAGATCATCGGAGAGCGGGTCATTCTCGATATCCAGGACGAGTACCGGCGACGAATGGGTGACCATTACCAGATCAAGGCCTTCCACGAGGCCTTGCTGCGCTATGGCGATCTGCCGCTGCCGGTGATTCGGCAGCTGATGATGGGCGACTACTGAGTGGGTGGCGAGCCGCGGGTGCTCACCGGTCCTGTCCCGGAACCGGGTCCCCGGGTGACCAGCCGGACGACTGCAGACGCTCGAGATAGGAGACCACCCCCGAGCGCTTCGAGTGGGTGATGAGCAGCAGCAGATCGCCCTGCCGGGCCCAGGCCAGGGCTCGACGGATGGCGTCCATCTCCGACCCCGCTCTCTCGATGCCTGCCGCCGGAACTCCACCCAGTTGCAGCTCCTCGATGATCATGGCCGGCACCTCACCCTTCTGCCGTCCCCGCAGGTAGTCCTCGAGCTCCTTGACGATGACCTGGTCGGGTCGAGCTTCGGCGATCGCACGGGCCAGGCTCCGAATGGAGACATCATCCCGATCGCCGGCCTGTCCGGTGGTAACCAGAACACGCTTCGGCCGCATGGCCGCGGCCATCTCCAGAAGAGCCGCCACACCATGCGGGTTGTGGGCGAAGTCGACAATGGCCGTGGCACCGCCGAGCTCGAAGAGGTTCAGTCGGCCCGGGTTCTCCTGCGGGCTGCTGTCGAAGGTCCGTAAGCCGGTGCGAATGGCCTCCATGGGCAGGTCCAGGGCCATGCCGACACCGACCGCGGCCAGGGCATTGGCCACATTGTGACGGGCGGCGCCGCCAAGCGTCATGGGGACCGAGCCCACCGAGATCACCGGCTTGGTGTCGGGTCCGTCGTCGAAGACGATCTGAGGTCCCAGGAGGCGACAGGACTTACGACCCTTGGCCCGATGCCGCTCGACGATCGGGTTGTCGGCTTGCAGGCTGAACCAGGTTGTCGGTCGGTCGAGCTCCAGCCCCTGACGGGAGAGAACCGGATCGTCGGCATTGAGGACGAGGTGGCGGGCGGCCTTGTGCACGATGAGCTTCGCCTGCGCCAGCTCCTCCAGGTCCCAGATTCCCGACTCACCCAGGTGGTCCTCGGCGATATTGGTCACCAGGGCGACATCGGCCTGCTGGACGGCCAGGCCTCGCCGCAGCATGCCGCCCCTGGCGGTCTCCAGCAGAGCGATCTCGACACCCGGATGACGCAGTACCTGCCGAGCTCCACCGGGTCCAGAGTAGTCGCCTCTGTCGACCGTCTCCTTGCCGACACGGATCCAGTCGGTGGAGCAGAGACCGGCGACGACTCCGGCCGCCTCGACCATCGAGGCCAGCAGACGCACCGTAGTGCTCTTGCCATTGGTGCCGGTAATGAGAGCGATCGGGATGTCGTGGACCCTCTGCCAGTCCACCTCCTCGGGTGAGGGGAGCTGTCCAGCTGGCCAGGTTATCGAACCCTTGCCGAGTCCGACCGAGATGTGGTCGTCGTCGGAAAGACAGGTGACATCGTGCCCGGCGGCCGCCTCGATGAGGTCTATCTGCAAGGGATTTCGTTCCGCCGCGATCTCGGCTCGCAGCCGGGCGGCCGCTTCTTCGATGTTCTCAGTGTCCTCGCCCGCGAGACTGGCCTGAGCTGCGGCCAGCGCCCATTCGTTGACTTCGGTGGCCGCGTACAAGGCATCGATGGGTGCCGGGAAGGCCAGGGTCACCCCGCCCCGGTGGGAGCGCTGGGCCAGCTCGGCACCGCCCCAGCCGACGGCCTCGAGAATCGTCGCTGCCTGTGTCCTCCAGGCTTCGATCAGCGAATCGGGCTCGGCGCCCTCCAATTCGACTTCGAGCACCGCCCCCGGACCCTGCAGGAGCAGGTTGGGTCCCGTGAGGCGGCGCGAGTCGACGAGTTTCATGGCGTCGGCGTGACGGAGTAGGGCCGATCAGTCGTCTTCTTCGCGGGCGATCCAGACGCCTCGCTCGTCGGTGATGATCTCTTCCTCACCGGTGAGCTCTGCAGAGGGATCGATGGCGGGTGCGGGAAGGGTGGCCGGTCGCTGCTCCGGCGCCGGCGCTTCGGTCTCCAGGTCGGGGGAGTAGTTGATGATCTGTTTCCAGGTGCGGTTGATCTTGTCGCCGAAAACCAGCAGCAGGTCTCCCACCTCGGCCATCTCCAGGGCGGCTGCCACCGCCTCTTGTTCCAAAGGCTCGAGGGTGATGGCATCGCTGTCGACGCCGGAGGTCACCAGCTCCTCTTGCAGCATCAACGGAATCTCCCGTTCATCGCGGCCCCGGGGGTTGTCGTCTCGCCGGCAGATGTAGTGGTCGAAGGTGCCGGCGCAGAGACGTGCCACTTCGCGAACATCTTCGTCGCGCCGATCGCCCGGAGCGGCCAGGACGCAGATCCGCCTGCCGGCCGGTTGCAGCTGTTCGACGAAATCCACCATGGCTTTGATGGCCGCCGGGTTGTGGGCATAGTCGAGGATGACCTTGAAGGGGTGTTCGTCGAAAACGTTCATCCTGCCGGGTGCCTGGAAGTAGGTGGTGTCGAAGGTCCGCAGACCCTGGCGGATGTCGTCCAGAGAGACCTCCATGCTGAAGGCCACCGCCGAGGCGAACATGGCGTTCTGCACGTTGTGGATGGCCCGGCCTTCCATGGTGGCCGGGATCAGGTGGGTCCAGAGCAACGGTATATGGGCACCCTTGTCGTAGATCGTGATCATGTGGCCGTTGATGCCCTCTTCCAGGACCACCGCGCGGCCACCGGCGCGAATGTGTTCCCGCACCAGCGAGTGTCGGGTGTTCATGGTGACGTAGCAGAGATGATCGGCCCGGGTGTAGTCGGCCATCTTCAGACAGAGGGGGTCATCGGCATTGAGGACGGCCGTGTTCTGGGCCACCTCCACTACGATCCGCTTGACCTCGGCGAGCTGCTCGACGGTGTCGATGCCCTTGAGCCCCAGATGATCCGCCTGGACGTTGAGGACAGCACCTACATCGGGTTTGCGGTATCCCATGCCGGCCCGGAGCAGCCCGCCGCGGGCCGTCTCCAACACTGCCACCTCGACCGACGGGTCACGCAGGACCATCCGGGCAGCGACAGGACCAGTCATGTCCCCGGGGACTGTCAGGTGCCCATCGATGTAGACACCGTCGGTGCTGGCCAGACCCACGGTGCGGCGGGACATCTTGAAGATATGGGCCGCCATGCGAGCTGTCGTCGTCTTGCCGTTGGTACCGGTGATGGAGGCGATGGGAATCCGCGAGGGAGTTCCCGGAGGAAAGAGCATGTCCATCACCGGCCCGGCCGCGTCCCGCGGGGTGCCTTCGCTGGGGGCTACGTGCATGCGGAATCCGGGCGCCGCGTTGACCTCGCAGATGGCTCCACCGATGACCTGAAACGACTCGGAGATATCGGTGGTCAGGAAATCGACGCCACAGACATCCATGCCCACGGCACCGGCGGCGCGGATCGCCATCTGACGGTTGTCGGGATGGACGATGTCGGTCACATCAACCGCCGTACCACCGGTCGACAGGTTGCCGGTGGAACGCAGATAGACCACTTCGTTCTTCTCGGGGACCGTCTCCCGGGTGTAGCCCTTGAGCTCCAACAGTCGCTCGGCCTGGTGATCGAATTCGAGCCGTGTCAGCACTTTCTCGTGGCCGATGCCGCGGCGGGGATCCTGGTTGACCACCTCCACCAGCTCTTCGATGGTGCTCTCACCATCGCCGACGACGTGGCCGGGAACCCGCTTGGAGGCCGCCACCAACTCACCATTGACCACCAGCATGCGGTGATCGAGACCCTCGATGAAGCTCTCGATAATGACGGTACGACTGTGCTCGCGGGCATTTCCGAAGGCGACCCTGACCGCTTCTTGATCCGCCAGATTGATCGAGACGCCTCGGCCGTGATTGGCGTTCAGGGGTTTGACGACCACCGGATAATCGACTCTCTCGGCCGCCCGGACAGCCTCCCTTTCGCTGTAGACCAAGAGTTGCCGGGGCACAGGCAACCCCAGGTCACCGAGGATCGTGTTGGTCTCGTCCTTGTCCGAGGTGATCTCCACTGCGATATGCCGGGTCTCGCTGGTGATGGTGGCCTGGATCCGCTTGCCGTGGTGACCATGGCCCAGCTGGATGAGGCTGTAGCGATTGAGTCGCAGCCAGGGAATGTCCCGCTCCTCCGCCGACTTGACCAGCGCCGCGGTGCTGGGGCCGAGGGTACGCCGCTGGGCGAAGCGGATGAAGGAGTCCCGCTCCTCTTCGAAATCGAACTCGTCTCCCTTGGCCTCTTCGGGGCGCAGCTCCTCGGGAAGCAGGTGGTGCAGGATGCGAATGGCGAATCGACCCGCTTCCAGACCGACCTCGTCGTGGGCGTACTCGTACACCACGTTGTACTGACCGGGTTCGCCGGTGCCCCGGGTCTTGCCGAAGGTGACCCTGGCGCCCGCGACGTTCTGCAGCTCGATGGCCATGTGCTCGAGGACATGCCCGAGCCAGGTGCCTTCGTCCTCGCGCATTCGACGGACGAATCCGCCGGGCTCACGATAAGAGCACCCGTGCTCCTGCAACCCGGGCAGCATCTCCAGCAGTGAATCGATGAACTCGTCGCCGAGCTTTGCGGTGGGCCACTCCTCCACCTCGCCCAGATCGATCATCAGACGGATCACCCGAAAATGGGCGTACAGGCTCGGGCCGAGATAGACCGAGCGTTCGAGGATCTTCATGCTCGCTCCTCCACGGGAACCTCGACCGGAGGAGCGGCCTTCCGACTCTGGATATCGAAGGTGGCACCGTCGATGAGGATGTGGACCCTGACGTTCAGCAGACAGACAGGTTCGTGTCGCTTGGCCGAATCCATGGAGGAAAACTCGAGATCCGAGGGATCGACCACCGTGATGGCGCCACTACCGCGGACCAGAAGCCGATCGTCGGCATCGATGAACGCAGCCGTGTCCTCGTCGAGGCCGATGCCCACCGGCCGCGGGTTGTAGGCCAGGGCGGTCAGCAAGCGACCCAGTCGGTCCCGTTCACGAAAGTGCTGATCGACGATGGCCGACCGGGTGAGACCGAGACCGGGCGCCAGGGTAACGATGTCGGCCCGCGGGGTCGGTCCTTCAGTCCCGAAGGCGATCATGTGCTCGGAGAGAAAGGCGGCCCCGGCGGAGGTGCCGGCGATGTGCTGGCCCTGGGCGTTGCGGTCGCGCAACATATCGGCAACCGGGGAGCCACCGATGGTGGTGGAAAGCCGTAGCTGATTCCCACCGGTGAGAAAGACGCCATCAGCTTCCTCCAGAGTGCGCAGCCAATCGTCGCGTTCGGTGTCGGCTCTCGTTTCAAAGGGTAGAACCTTCACCCGGCGCACACCCAGCTCGCCAAAGACCTCGACGTAGCGCGCTCCGGTCTCCTGCAGCTCGGAAGCAGTGGGGACGATGGCCAACAGGGCATCGGCGCCGCCGCAGATCCTGGCAAACCGACGCAGAATGGCGGGAGAACGCACCTTCTCTTCCGCACCGCCGATGGGGACGATATAGCCTCGACTCATGATCGTGTTCCTCTAGCTGCCATTGGTATCAGGAGAAAGTGCCGCGAATCGCCAACTCTCCGCGGCGAACATGCCAGCGACCCCGAGCCATCACACTCTGCACGGATCCGTCCTCACCGAAGACCACCAGGTCGGCGTCGGCTCCCACCTCGAGCTTGCCCTTGCCCTGTAGGCGGAAAAGGTCTGCGATGTTGCTGCTCAGCGGTGGCAGCACCGCCTCCAGAGGGTGACCCCGGCGGAGAAGCTCTTGCAGCACGGTCACGAGAGTGGCCGGTTCGGCGACCTCGAGGGCGGTGGTACGTCCGTCGTCGTCGAACACTGGAAGCGAGCCGCCGGCGTCCGAGCTGATGGTGAGACTCTCCGGGGGCAGGCCCGCCTGCTGATAGCTGTCGAAGGCGTCGGCCGCCGACACCTCGTCTTCGGTTGTGTCGTTGGCCGGAAAGGCGGTGACGTCGATGGCGCAGCCGTTCCTGACCAGATCGAGCGCCTCGTCGAATAGAGCCCGACGACGATTGACATGGGTCGGATGGAAGGCCCTCGGCGGAATCTCGCTGCGCTCGAGACACTGCCGGACGAGATCGAGCCCACGTTCACCGTCACCCATGTGCAGATGGGTAATGCCGGCCTTGCCGCTCAGCATGCCGGCCACATGGGCGTCGGCGGCGACTCGTAGCAGCTCGTCGCAGGTCGGCTGGCTCGATCGGTGATCGCTGACCGCGATCTCGCCGACTCCGATGATCCGATCGATATGGACGATGTCGCCTCGCACGCTTCCGGTCAGGGTCGTGGGTGGCAGGTGATACCCGCCGGTGAGACACCAGGCCGAGATCCCTTCTTGCTGGAGCTTCCGGGCCGCCATGACCAGCGAGGCGGTGCTGCGGGTCAGATCGTCGGTTCCCAGGACACCGATGACGCTGGTGGTGCCACCGGCGGTGAAGAGCTCCAGATCGACGGGGTCGACCCGGCTGGCCGGACCGGATTCACCGCCACCCCCGGTGAGATGAACATGGCAGTCGATCAGGCCCGGCCCGATGCTGGCTCCTTCGAGGTCGGTGTCTTCCTCGACCAGCTGTGGATCGACAGTTGGCAGATCGTTCTCCATCCAGACAATTCGACCCTGGGCGACCACGAGGTGGAGGACCCCCCGAGGGGAGGGAGAGAAGACTCTGGCATTCCGGAGGATCTGCAGCATGATGGCGCCTCGGCCGCTGGATTCTAACCCGTCCGGCGATTGGAAAACGGCTGCTTGCCGAGGCGGGATTCCCGCCTGACCGTATAATCGACGGCGTTTCATCCTTTGAACGATTCGATGGAGGCTCCGATCCCATGAGAGCTCGATGGCTGTCCATTCCGAACCTACGCGTTTCGGTGCAAACCCTGTCTCTCCTCTTGCTGGCTCTGGTACCGACCGGGGCCGTCGCGGAAGGCTCACAGTGGGAGTGGGAAGGGGTCTCGCGGGTCATCGCTCTCGGAGACGTCCACGGCTCCTACGACAAGATGGTGACGCTGCTCGAGGGGACCAAGCTGGTCGACGAGCAGCTCGCCTGGAAGGGCGGCGATCAGCATCTCGTGTTCTGCGGCGATCTGACCGATCGCGGATCCAACGATCGATACGTACTGGATCTGGCCCGCCGGCTGCAGGCCGAGGCAGAGGCCGCCGGTGGCCGGGTGCATGTCGTCCTGGGCAACCACGATGTGATGAATCTCACCCGCGACCGTCGCTACTGGAACGCCGATCTGACGGAAGAGTTCGCCGCCGACGAGAACGAAGAGGAGCGGCGGGAGGCCCTGAAGAGGTTTCGCTCCGGCGCCTCGTCCCAGACCCCCCACGACAAGGGGGCCTTCGACGAGCAGTTCCCGCCCGGCTACTTCGCCCGTGCCCGCGCCTTCGAGCTGGACGGCGAGTACGGCTCCTGGCTGATCCAGCAGCCGACCGTGGTCAAGGTCAATGGCGTGCTGTTCCTGCACGGTGGGCTGACCGAATCGGTGGCGGCTCTGGGGCTCGACGAGATCAACCGGCAGGTCATCGACAACATCCGCACCTTTCTTTCGCTGGCCGATGAGCTGGGGAGCGAAGTGCCATTCCCCGGCGACCTTGGAATGATCATGCGGACCGCCCAGGAGCTGGGCGATCGCGGCGGCCGAGGGGCCAAGGGCGAAACCGCCGAAGCGCTGCTCGAGGCCCACGAGGGTCTGGCCTTCGCGCCTGCCGGCCCGGTATGGGATCGACGAACCTCGGTGGAGAACGAGCGATTGCTCAGCGATCGGGTCGAAGCGGTCCTGGCGTCCCTCGATGCCCGGGCAATCATGATGGGGCACACCGTGACCCGGTCCGGCAAGATCAGTACCCGCTTCGACGGCCGGGTCTATCGCGCGGATGTCGGAATGGGCTATGGCAGACCGCCCCTGGCAGCGGTCATTCAGGGCGAGAAGCTGTTGGTCTTCAATCCCGCCCAAGGGACTCTGGAGATGGCATATGTAGAACCCCCTCAGGGAGAGGGATGGCCGGCTGGCGAGGAAGATCTCTCGGATCAGCAGCTGGAGAGATTCCTGCAGAAAGCTTCCGTCAAGTCCATGGAGCCCTTCGAGATTGCGCCGGACCTCACGGTGCTCATCCTGGAGTTGGAGCGCAAGGACATGACCCTTCGAGCTGTTTTTGGGGATGCCCAGGAGAGCGTCGAGCAGGCCGAAGCCGATGGTCGGACGACGAGACGGAGATATCAGAATCAGGTGGCGGCGTATCGGCTCGATCGTCAGTTCGGACTGAACATGGTTCCCGTGACCGTATTCCGCAAGGTGGACGGCAGGAACGGTGTTGTGCAGATCTGGATTCAGAGTGCTTGGGATCTGGATCAGATCCTCGAGTATGGCCTCACTGCCGCACAGCTGTCTGATATGGAAACCGAGATTGCGAAGGCCCGAGCCTTCAGCAGCCTGATCGGTATGGAGGATCCTCGAGATCGGGAACACATTGGCGCGATGATCGTGCCAGCATCGCGCAAGGTCATGCTGGGAGACAACGGGAAGTCCTTCACCGAGAGTCCCGGGCTAGGCGCCTTTCTCGAAGATGGTTGCGGTCTTGTGGGTGACTCCTTCCTGCATGCCCTGAGCACTCTCGAGCTGGGCAAGTTGAATAAGGATCTCGGTGACCTGCTCTCCAAGCGTCAGATTGAAGCGATTCTCGCGCGCCGCGACGGTATCCTCGAAGAGTGCGCCAAACCGGACCCCGATTGGTCTATCCAGAGGCTTCTGGATGAGGCCAGAGAGAGGGCCAAGACCCAGGACTGAGTTTGCAGGAAAGTGGCGCCGAGGGCGCGGAGCTGCAGAACCTACCCGTGAGCCCTGGCTCTGCGCATGCGGTTCCGCCACTGACCGAGATCGTCGGCGGTCAGCGGTCGGCTGATGAAAAACCCCTGGGCCAGATCGCAGCGCATCAACCTGAGGCTCTCGACCGCCTCCTTCGATTCGACGCCCTCCGCCACCACGCGCAATCCCAGATTGTGACCGAGCTCGATGGTCGAGCGGACGATCTGGGCTACATCGTCGGCCTGGGTCATCTGACTGATGAACGAGCGGTCGATCTTCAGCTCCTGAACCGGTAGTCGTTTCAATTGCGCGAGGGACGAGTAGCCCGTGCCGAAGTCGTCGATCGACAGGGCGACCCCGAGCTCCTCCAGCTGGTCGAGGATCCGCTGACTCGATTCCAGGTCGGCCATCACGGCGCTCTCGGTGATCTCCATCACAAGCTGTCGGGGAGAGACACCGGTCTCTTCGAGGATCTCCTGGACGCGGGTCGCCAGAGTGCGATCGTGGAGATCGAAGGCTGAGACGTTGACCGCCGCCGAGACCTCCAGACCCTGGGAACCCCATCGACCCACCTGCTCGAGCGAGCGGCGCAAGACCCAACTGGTGATCTCGCGGATGAAGCCCGTCTGCTCGGCGATGGGGATGAACTCGTCGGGACTGATCTTGCCGAGATGAGCGTGAGTCCAGCGTACGAGGACCTCGGCCTGATCGACGGCACCCGTCTCCAGGTGCAGCTTGGGCTGGAATCGCAGCTCGAGGCCGTCGTCTTCCACAGCTCGGCGCAGATCGCTCATCAGACCGAGCCGTTCGATGCTGTGCCGATTGTGGCTGGTCTCGTAGAAGGTGAGGCCCAGGCGCTTCTCCTTGGCAACGTACATGGCGACCTCGGCCTGCTGCAGGAGCGATTCGCCGTCGCCACCTTGATCGGGAAAGACCGTCAGGCCGATGTTCGCTTCGATCTCGATGCGCAGATCCTCGATCTCCAGGGCCCCTCCGACAATCTGGCGCAGTCTCTCTACCTTGGTTTTGGCTTCGTTGATGCTCTCCACCTGAACGAGTAAGCCGAACTCGTCGCCTCCCAGTCGCGCCACCCGGATGTCCATGGATTCTGCGGTGGCCTCGAGCTTCGCGGCGATGGCCGCCAATAACCGATCACCCAGATAGTGACCCAAGGTGTCATTGATCTCCTTGAAGCGGTCGAAGTCCACCATCGCGACGGCAACGCGCCGACCGACCTGTCGGGCCGCCTCCAGGTGATCGTAGAGATCGATTCGAAACTGGTTGCGGTTGGGGAGACCGGTCAGATCGTCGTAGAAGGCGAGATGATGCAGGGCGGCCTCGCGTTCCTGGATCTCCTCTTGCATGGCGCCCATTTCGCTGGCCAGGCGATCGGTCTCGCCGGGCAGCCCCTGGGGGACCTCGGTCCGGTAGTCGCCAGCCGCTATCCGTCGGCTGGCCATGGTCAGGTCACGCAGATGATCGAGTCTCCGCCGCGTCGCGATTCGTACACCGATCAGCAGCAGGCCGACGATCAGCAGAGCCAGAATAGCCAGAAGAGCTGCGGTGGTAGTCATGATCCTTGAACCGGACTTTCGATACCAGCCGCATTATAGGGAGCAAGCCTTTTGGAATCAGTGAATTCCGTCGCAGGAACGGAGCTATGGACAGGCCTCCGACGGGAAGCTCCCCAGCGTGTTACGGTGGCCCGACGCTGAGGCTCGGTCCACCGGCGGATGGCGAAATGCACTAGGATGCGTTGACCCCGCGCCGGATACCGACAGCGATGAGCCAGCCAAGCAGAATGATACTCCGCTCTCGGACACTGGTGTCTGCCGCTCTTCTGGCTCTGCTGGCGGTTGGTTGCGCCAGCGTCGATTTCGACTACCCGAAGACGCCCTCCACCGCCGTCGAGCCGCAGCCGAACAGCCGGCTGGGGCACGAGATCGAGAACCTGGAGAGCCTCAACCCTGGTGATTCAGGTTTCTATCTGCTGCCAGACAGCATCGATGCCTTGGCGGTGCGCCTGCTCATGGCTACTCGGGCCGAGCGCACCCTCGATGCTCAGTACTATCTGATCACCGATGACGAAGTGGGAAAGCTCTTTCTCGATGTGCTCCTGGAGGCCGCTGACAGGGGAGTCCGGGTCCGATTGCTGCTGGATGACATCCAGACGCAGGGCTTTGACAAGGGGATGGCGGCCCTGGACTCGCATCCGAACTTCGAGGTCCGCATCTTCAATCCATTCGCGGGCCGGACGACGCGGGTCGGAGACGGTATCACCCGTTTCAGCCGTGTCAACCGCCGCATGCACAACAAGTCCTTCACCGTCGACAACCTGGTGACGGTTCTTGGCGGTCGCAACATCGCCGGCGAGTATTTCGGCGCCCGCAGCGATGTCAACTTCGGTGACCTCGACGTCATGGCCGTGGGACCGGTCGTCGAGGAGGTGTCGAACATGTTCGATACCTACTGGAACAGCCGCTCGGCGCTCCCTGTCCCGGCTTTCGCCAAGATGCCAAGGGACCTGCCCGCCAGTCTCGAGGCGATGCGCCAGAAGATCTCCCAGTCCCGCGAAGAGCTGGAGTCTTCGGACTATGCGGAGGTTGTGAGCAGGGACTTCGACAAATGGGTGGCTGCGGACTCGAGCGTCTACACCTGGGCACCCTACGAGCTGGTCTTCGACTCGCCGGAGAAGGCCGAGCCCGACAAGGCCGAAGACGCGCCGAGTATCCTGACACCCCTGCGGGATGCGGTGAACGAGGCTGAAGAGGAGATCGTCTTCGTCAGTCCCTATTTCGTGCCGCGAAAGACGGGGATCCAGGGCTTCGAAGAGTTGATGGCGAGGGGGGTCGAGGCCTGGGTGGTGACCAACGGTCTGGCGTCCACCAATCACGCCATCGTCCACTCGGGTTACGCTCCGGCCCGCAAGCCGCTGCTGGAGATGGGGGTAGTGCTCTACGAGGTGCGACCCGATCGCGGAGATTCGGGGGCCATCAAAGCGGGAAACGTCAAGGCGCAAGGCACCCTCCATACCAAGGCGTTCGTGGTCGATCGCCAACGTCTCTTCGTCGGCTCGTTCAACCTCGATCCCCGGTCCGCCTACCTCAACACCGAACTCGGCGTCATCATCGACTCGCCGGAGTTGGCTGCCGCCACCGTGGAGCGTCTCGAGCAGGCCCTGGCGGGCCATGCGTACAAGGTCTGGTTGAATGAGAGGAGCAAGCTCCGCTGGACCGGGTATCAGGACGGTCAGGAAGAGATCTGGAAGAAAGACCCACAGACCGGCTGGTGGCGCCGATTCCAGGTCTCGGTCATGCGGGTCCTGCCCATCAAGGGGCAGCTCTAGGAAGACCGGAGACGTCCAGCCGACGTACTCCAAGTGGAGAGAGTCGATGAAGCTTTTCAAGAAGAAGACACTGACGGGTCTGTCCAAGACCTGCGGGTGAGCAGCCAAGATCGGACCGACGGTCTTGTCGGACGCGTTGCAGGGCCTCAGCCCTCCCACCGATGCCGATCTGCTGGTCGGCTTCGAGACGGCCGATGACGCCGCCGTCTACCGCATCTCGGAAGAGGTCGCGGTCATCAGCACCGTGGACTTCATCACTCCGCCGGTAGACAATCCGTACTGGTTCGGGCAGATCGCGGCCGCCAACTCGTTGTCGGATGTCTATTCGATGGGTGGGGAACCGCGGAGCGCCATGAATCTGGTGATGTTTCCGGCCAAGACCCTCGACATGGGGATTCTGCGGGAGATCCTGCGTGGGGGCCACGACAAGGTGACCGAGGCCGGCGCTTCGCTGGTGGGTGGACACTCGGTGGAAGACGACGAGCCCAAGTATGGCCTCAGCGTCAACGGTGTCGTGCATCCCGATCGCATCATCACCAACGCCGGTGCGCAGCCGGGAGATGCCATCGTCCTGACCAAGCCCCTGGGAACCGGGGTCCTCTTCAACGCTTGTGTCTCTGGGAAATTGAAGCAGGAGGATCTGGAGGCGGAGGTGCTGCCGACTGTGGCGGCGCTCAATGGGCCGGCCATCAAGGTAGCTCTCGAGTTCGATCTCCACGCCTGTACGGATGTCACCGGTTTCGGTATCGCGGGCCATGCCTTTGAAATGGCCAGCGGCGCGGGCCTTTCGATCCGACTCGACCACTCCCGGCTTCCCGTCTACCCTCGAGCCCTGGAGATGTACCGGCGCGGAGTTACCACCGGGAGCAATGGCGCCAATCGGCAGCTTGTCGGTGACGCCCTGGCCCTGCGCAGCCAACTGTCCCGCGAGCAGGAGGAGATGCTGGTCGATCCCCAGACCTCCGGTGGGCTGCTGCTGGCAGTACCCGAGGCCGAGGCCGATTTCCTGGTGGCCCGCCTGAGAGAAGAGGGCGTGCCGGCCGCCTGCCGGGTCGGCGAGGTCGTGGCCGGTCCCGTAGCTCTCGAGATCGTCTAGTCGCTGGCGAGCTGCACAGGGCGAGAATTCGCCCCGAATGCCTATAATGAGAGCCCTTCCAGGGTGAGGTGACCTGTGTCCAAGAGCTCAAAGACGATGTTGTGGCTGGTGATCGGCGTTGCTGCCATGGCAGCGCTGCTGGTGCCCCGACTCTATTCATCGGGTGGAGGTGGTGAGGCCGAGATCGGCGAGTCGGCGGAGGTCTTGGAGGTCGAGACCCTGGTGGTGACTCCGCATCGGCTGACCGAGCAGTTCGCCACCGTCGGCACCATCCTGGCGGACGAGCAGATCGAGATCCGTAGCGAGATCGCCGGGATCATCGATCGCATTCACTTTCAGGAAGGGTCACGGGTGGCACCCGGCCAGCTCCTGGTGAAGATCGTCGACACGGAGTTCGTCGCCGAAAGGGATCGGGCCGAGTATCAGGTGGAGCTGGCGAGGTTGCGCGAGAAGCGGCAGAAGGATCTTTTCGACCAGGGCCTGACCAGTCAGGATGACTACGACCTGGCGCTGAGTCGGTTGAATGTCCTCGAGGCCGAGTTGCGCCTGGCCGAGGCACAGTTGGCCAAGACGAGGATCCGCGCTCCCTTCGCCGGCGTCATCGGACTCCGGCAGGTGAGTCGCGGCGCCGGCTTGGTGCCGCAGATGCCGATCGCCACCCTGCAGAAGATCGACACGGTCAAGGTCGAGTTCACCGTGCCCGAGAGCTATGCCGGCCGCGTCCAGCTGGGTGAGTCGGTTCGGTTCCGCGTCAAGGGCTCGACCGCGGACCACCTGGGTGAGATCTACGCCTTCGAGCCCAATGTCGATCGGGAGACCCGCTCGCTGCGCGCCCGGGCCCGCAGCGCCAATCCCGACGGCACCCTGCTCCCGGGTGCCTTCGCCGACGTCGAGCTGGCGATCCGCGAGATCGAAGATGCCCTGACCGTGCCGGCCATGGCCATCATTCCCGAGCTGGGAAGCAAGAAGGTCTTCGTCATGGAAGACGGCAGGGCGGTGCCCAGACTTGTGGAGACCGGTGTGCGGACCGATTCGGAGGTCCAGGTGATCCGTGGTCTGGAGGCCGAGGACCGGGTCATCGTCTCGGGTATCCAGCGCCTGAGCTCAGGGCTCCCCGTCAGGGAGAAGGCGGGTCCTTGAGCCTCTACTCGGTCAGCATCCGGCGGCCGGTGTTGGCCATCGTGATGTCGCTGACCATCCTGTTGTTCGGCATTCTGGGTTTTCGCAACCTGGGAGTGCGCGAGTTCCCGTCGGTCGATGCGCCGCTGATTACCGTGGTGACCAACTACCGCGGCGCCAGCGCCGACGTCATCGAGTCGCAGATCACCGAGCCGCTGGAGGAGTCGATCAACGGTATCCAGGGGATCCGTACGCTGACCTCGGTGAGCCGTGAAGGACGCAGCACCATCCAGGTGGAGTTCGATCTCGGCGCCGACCTGGAGAGGGCCGCCAACGATGTGCGGGATCGGGTTTTTCGGGCGCAGAGGAATCTGCCCCCAGATGTAGATCCGCCCTCCATTTCCAAGGCGGACGCCGATGCCCGGC
>CAJHZZ010000065.1_pt1 | contig 16428 bp, 15 predicted proteins | sample 9199071 | NCBI WGS metagenome assembly CAJHZZ01 (sample SAMEA7708275, study PRJEB35096) | sediment metagenome | biome: marine neritic benthic zone biome [ENVO:01000025]; feature: sediment [ENVO:00002007]; material: shallow marine sediment [ENVO:03000034] sea grass bed [ENVO_01000059] ...
AACTTTCCCGTCGAGCCGCTGCTCGGTCACTGCGATCGGATTCTCGGACTGTACGCCACACCCCTGCGCCGCATCGGTGAGCAGGACCTGCGCAACTCACTGGCAGTTTCGCTGCGCGCCTTCGAGATCGGTATGTACTACAGCTCCAGGCGCAAATTCCACCACTGCGATCTCCTTCTCTGTCCCGACGAGCTCAGCCGCTTCGGCACCTTCGACACCAAGTACTTCGAGGAGATTCTCGAGATCGGCTACCGGGCCGCGTGCGACCAGATGGAGAAGATTCTCGAGATCTGCGGCCAGTGAGTCGGTTCGCACTTTCCAACCGTTCGCCACCTGCCACGACCCTCAGGGCACCGTGACGGTCCACTGGGAGGTGTCGCCGCTCTCGAAGCCATCGCTGAAGACCGAGGTGAAGTCTCCCAGCTGGTAGATGGCGAAGTTGCTGGAGACCTTGTCGCCAGCGAAATTGAAGTAGCCGCCCACATAGAGCTCCCCTCGCGGGTCGCCCTCGGGGCTCTCGGGCTGTTGGGCCACCACCTGGCGGAAGAAGATCTCGCGCCCGAAACCGCCGGGCTGTCCATCGATGGTGAGCCCATACCCCAGCGGGGTCCAGGAGGAGCCGTTCCACCTGGCGATACCAGAGACCAGATCGCTCCCCGACTGGGTGAAAGACCCAGCGGCGTAGAGATCTGTGCCGACCAACCCGAGGCCGAAGACCGTGCTGTTGAAGCCGTCGCCTACCGCGTGCCAGGTGGAGGTGTTGGTGTCCCAGCGGGCGATGTTGTTGACCGCCACGCCGCCGGCGGTGGTGAAATTACCGGCCACATAGAGATCCGAACCGATGATCTCCATCGCATAGACCCCTTCGAAGACACCGACACCCACATCGACGCCACCGTTCATGTCGTCCCAGGCTGCCCCGTCCCACATGGCGATGCGATTGACCGGGGTGGTGAAGTTGTCGACTGTGGTGATGGTGCCACCGACATAGAGGTTGCCACCCAGCTCAGCCAGATCGAAGACCACCCCGTTGGTGGCGCCATTGCCGACGCTGTTCCAATTGGCGCCATCCCAGCGGGCGATGCCGTTCAGGCCGGAGCCCTCGAAGATGCTGCCACCCGCGTAGAGATCGGTCCCCACCGGCAGAAGCTTGTGGATACCGTTGAGTTGATTCCAGGACTGCTGTGGGTTGCAGGTGAACTGTAGCGAGTCGAAGCCGGCACCGATGGGCACCCAGGCGGAGCCGTTCCAGCGGGCGACGCTATCCAGAGTCGTGGCTCCGGAGCTTTCGAAGCAGCCGCCCATGACCAGGTCGCCCTGATAGGTGGCAAAGGTGTAGACCACCGGATCGGCCGCGGGGCCGGCTGTGTCCAACTCCTCCCCGGCCGCCACCCAGTCACCGCCCTGCCATCGGGTCACGGCCGGCATGTAGGCGTCGCCGGCGTTGGGAAAGGCACCGCCGACGAAGAGCTCGCCGTTGTGGTCATAGACGGCCGAGACGAAGTGCGCCGTTACCGAATCGGCGCCGAAGCCAAGTCCCAGACCGTGCCAGTCGGTGCCGTCGAAACGAGTGATCCCGCCGGTGAAGACCGGCAGGGTCTCTTCGTCCGGGTCGGCCCGCTGAGCAAAGAAGAAGAAGTCGTTGGGCTGGGCCAGCAGTCCCCAACTGCCGATCGCCGTGGGGTCGTAGGCGTCGTCCATGTTGGGGGGTTGCGCCCAGGTTCCCGGGATGGGTTTCCATTCGGCCAGACGCACGGTGCCGGGATCGCCGAAGTCGGTGAAGTCGCCGCCCCGGGCGAAAACTCGATTGCTGCCGTTCACCTCCGCCTGAACTCCCAGAATAGTCGGCATGTTGGCGACGTCTCCGGGCGAGGACCACTCATCGTCATTCTCATCGAAGACCGCGACATTGATGGCCGGGATGTTGACGTTACCGAAGTTTGACGCCCAGACCTCGGCGTTGCCGACGCTCAGCTCGAAGACACCCGGATCCCAGCTGATACCAAAGTCCAGGTGGCTCCAGACACCTGCGGTCCATTTGGCGACATTGTTGACATTGCTTACCCCGCCGGCATTGAGGAAGTTGCCCACCATGAAGATGCCGTTGCCAACCTCGATGTCGAAGACCGGCCCACTCGTGCCCTCGACGATCCCTCCGGTGTCGGTCAGTGGCTCCCAGGTGAAGCCGTTGAGCCGGCCCACGTTGTTCATGATCACCGTCCCCGCGCTGGCGAAGGCGCCGCCTACATACATGTGCTGGGTGCCGTCGTAGGCCAGGGAGTTGACCGGCCCGTTCAGCTGCGCCGGGGCTCCCCCGTCGTCGACGAAGGGCGACGACCAGCTCTGGCCGTCCCAGCGCACCAGGTACGGGAAGGGATTACCGTCGACAGTGGTGAAGTCTCCCCCCAGGTAGATGTTGGTACCCCGCTGTTCGACATCGAGGACGTCAAAGGAGTTCAAGCAGCCGGTGCCCGTGTAGTCGTAGGAGCTACCGTTCCAGATCCATATAGGGGCCGGCACTCTGGTGCCATTGGGGCCAGGAACCTGCAGACAGTTGGAGGTGCCGGGGATCAACAGGAAGCCGTTGCTGTTCCACCTTCCCACGGTGCCAGCGGCCAGAAACGGGAACCCTGGCGAGCTGTAGCCGGCGACCCATCGGTCATTGTCGGCAGCGCCGGCCTGAGCGGCTCTGGGAATCAAAAGGATGAGGGCTGCCAAGACGAGAAGATATGGTGCGATGCGGATCCGACTCACGAAGGCTCTCCTTTCAGGCGCCGGATGCCTCCCCCACACCCTGCGCAGCCAATGTCGAGGACAAAGGATGGAAATCTGTGGCGGGATCGTATCAAACACCGGCCGCGCGGCACGCAGCGCATCACTCGACCCATTCGACCTGCGATAGATTCGGACCGTGGCTCAGGCCTTCCAGATCCTCTTCGACGCTGCCTCGATCTGGGGCAATGAGGCGCTCATCACAGCGATGGTGGTGACGCTCATCGGTTGCCTCTGGTACTGGCGACAACACCCGGATCTACCAACGAGCGCCCGCCTGACCCGCACCGCTACCAGTTGGTGGGCCCTGTTCTTCGTCCTGGCTGGAGTCGGTCTCTATCTGATCAACGTGCGCATGGCCCCGATGACCGGGGCCCTGGCGACCCTGCAAGAGGCTCGCGGCCAGAAGGTTCCCAGCATCACCTTTCGGAGGTTGGCAGACAGCGAGCCGATGAAACTCGAGGACTTCCGGGGCCAGGTAGTGGTGCTCAACCTCTGGGCGACCTGGTGTCCGCCCTGTCGCAAGGAGATGCCCGATCTCGACCGCCTGCACCGCACTTACCGGGACCAGGGCCTGGCGGTGATCGCCTTGTCCGACGAGTCGCCGGAGCGCCTGCAGAAGTTCTTCGACGGGATTCCCGTGGAGCTGGTGGCAGCCTACACCGAGAGGTACAACTGGCTGCTGATCGACACGTTTCGTCCGTTGACGCTGGTCATCGATCGCCAGGGCGTGCTGCGCACCCACCTCCTGGGCGCCCGCAGCTTCGAGAATTTCGAGAAGAACGTGCAGCCCTATCTCTAGACGGCAGGGCCGCCGACCCATCTGATCCTCTGGGTCTTTCCGTAGATAACAGTCCTGGTGTCTCATCTAACAGAGAAACGAATGACCGACATGAATCGAATCCTCACCCTCTGTTGCCTCCTTCTGCTGATTCCCGGCCCGCCTGCTGGCGGAGCTCCGGACTCCGCCGCTGCAGCCGACCCCAGCGCGCCGCTCTACTCCCGCAAGACCCCGAGCCGTGACGGTATCGGCAAGGTCTATATGGGCCGCGAGATCTCCTTTGTCATGGGCCACCGCGGCATGGGCTGGCTCGAGCGCGACACCCGGGAGCGCGAGGAGCGCACCGACCTGGTGGTCGAGAACATGAAGCTGTCCAAAGACGCCGTGGTGGCGGACATCGGGGCGGGCAGCGGCTATTTCACCTTTCGGATCAGCCCCAGGGTGCCCCGGGGGAGGGTCCTGGCCGTCGATATACAGCAGGAGATGCTCGACGTGATCGAGCGGCGCCGCAGCTCGGCGGGAGCACTCAATGTCCAGACCGTTCTGGGCACGCCCACCGATCCCAACCTGCCGCCGGAGAGCGTCGATGCCGCCCTGATGGTGGACGCCTACCACGAGTTCTCGGACCCGCGAGAAATGATGAACGGACTGGTGGCCGCCCTCAAGCCCGGGGGCCACGTCTTTCTGGTTGAGTACAGAGAGGAAGATCCTTCGGTCCCCATCCTGCCCCTGCACAAGATGAGCGAGGCCCAGGCGCGTCTCGAGCTGGAGGCCGTCGGGCTGGAGTTCGTCGAGAACCGGTCGATGCTGCCGCAGCAGCATTTCCTGATCTTTCGCAAGCCCGGACCCGAGAGCTAGCGGCACCGCCTCAGGCCCGGCAAGCGTCGCGCGGCCCCTTTTAGCGGCTCGCTTCTGTGTCGCTCGGGTCCTGGCGCAGATCCGCGGCGATGAGGTTCCGACCGTCGCGGGCGAAGAAGATCCCTGCGGCCAGCGCTGGGTAGGCGCGCGTCTCGCCGCTCGAGATCCGCATCAGGCCCACCGGAGCGAAGCCTTCGGGCGTTGCCGGCGCCGACACGATCTCGCCCGACTCCTTCAGCACGAGAAGGTGATCCTGCGCCAACAGCAGCGTCCCGGCGCCGAAGCGATCCTCGCTCCACATCACCTCGCCCGAATCCAGCCGGACGCAACGCAAGCTGGGACCGCTCTCCTGACGGCCATGAAATCCGTAGAGAAAGCCTCGATGATGGATGCTGGTGGCGTAGTGGTTGGTCAGCGACCGATCCGAACGCCAGATCTCCTGCAAACCTTCACCGTTCAGCCGCAGCAGAATGGCGCCCGTGCCATAGCTCGAAGACAGAAAAACCCGATCACCGATCACGGTCGGCGACGAGGCGTTCACCGAGGCGTTGATCCGGGCCCGCCAGCGAAGCTCCTGGGCGACCGCTCCGCTATCGGGATCGAGCGCCAGCAGACCTTCGCGGGTGAAGAAGATGGCGCGCTCGGACCCATCGAAGGATCTCAGTACCGGACTCGAATAGCTGGCGCCGTGGTCCGAGGCCTGCCAGGAGACCTCGCCGCTGACAGCATCGAAAGCCACCACGCCAGCGCCATCACCACCGCCGACGTTGAGCAGCACTCGATCGCCCACCACCAAGGGTGAGCTGGCGACTCCGAAGAAGCCCTTCGGCACCCCGAACGACTCGGCGGTATCGACCTGCCAGAGTCGTTCCCCGGTGATCCGATCCACCGCCTGCAGGATGCCTTCGGCGCTGAAGGTGAAGATTCTCTCGCCGGCGACCACCGGTGTGGCCCGCGGTCCGCCGTTGAATCCGAAGTCGTCCCGGTATCGGGTGCCGTGAGAGGCGCGCCAGATGCGGCTTCCATCCTCGGCTGCGAGCGCATCCAGCACGTTCTCGCCAGCCTGACGGTAGACGATGTACACCACCCCATCGGCGGCGACTGGACCGGCAAAACCCTCGCCGACCTCGACGCTCCACAGGATGGGTGGGGCCTGATCGTCCCAGGCGACCCGAATCGCCTGGCCACGATAGATCCCGTCCCGCTCCGGACCGAGAAGCTGCGGCCAGTCAGAGGCTTCGGCTCCGCCGATCAGGAACGTCAAGCTCAGGAGCCACGCGATCGTTCTCGACGACTCGATCGTCGCCTCTCCAAGTTGCAGAATTCTTGCACTCACAGCCATTCAACCTCCTTTCCAGCCGAGCCGTCCGGGCCTCCTGGACAACCGCAGCCGGAATCATGGTACCATGAACTTGAACGATTTGAACGTTTCAAGAATCAACCGGCCAACAGAGCCGCAGGAGAACACCATGTCCACAGACGACCCAACCAGAGTCATCGCCATTCTCGGAGCCTACGGCGGCATCGGCTCCGCTCTCGCCCGGCAGCTGGCCGGCAAGGGCTATCGCCTGGTGCTGGGGGGCCGCGATCGCGAGAGCCTGGATTCTCTGGCCTCCGAGGTCGCCGGCGTCGGCATCGAGGTCGACGCTCGGGATTTCCAGCAGGTGCAGCAGTTCATCGATCGGGCCGCACAGGAGGGTCAACTGGTGGGAGTCGCCAATTGCGCCGGCTCGGTGATGCTCAAACCTGCACATCTGACGACCCGCAGCGAATACGACGAGACCCTCGACACCAATCTGACGACGGCCTTCGCTCTCGTGCGTGCGGCCGTCAAAGAGCTGCGCAAGCAGGGAGGTGCCATCGTCCTGATGTCCTCGGCCGCGGCCAACATCGGTCTGGCCAACCACGAGGCCATCGCCGCCGCCAAGGCGGGAGTGGCCGGGCTGACCCGATCGGCCGCCGCCACCTACGCGGGCCGCAACATCCGGGTCAACGCGGTCTCGCCCGGCCTGGTGGCCACCGGCGCCACGCAGCGTATCGTCGAGAACGAGAAGGCGCTCGAGGCCTCGCTCAAGCTCCACCCCCTGGGTCGCGTGGCGCAGCCCGACGAGATCGCTCGCCTCATCGTCTGGCTGCTGGATCCGGAGAACGATTGGATGACCGGTCAGGTGATCCAGCTGGACGGCGGTCTGTCTTCGCTCAAGCTACCTCGCTAGCGCCGCTCGAGGCTTCGGAAGCCGGCTGAGCTCACCCCAGCTCCACCCCTTCCCAAACCGATCCAATCGTCCACGTCGGCTCGACAAAACTCGAACTAGCCCCTGTTTTTCATCATGAAAACAACCAAATCGTTCTTTCCTCTTGACAAACAGCCTTCATATACCGATAATACTCTTATGAAAACGATCAAAACATTCTCGCTCCTGTCGTCAGGGCCCACGGAATCACAATCCTCGCGTGACTCCAGACTGGAGATTCCCTCGACAGATATGCCTTCGAGCGGTCGGCGGCGGGCTGGACAAAACCTCCCCCTCTTGGCAAAGACAGCCGGACTCACGCCGGTCCAGGCTGGCTTCCAGCCCGCCGCCCCCGCCGTCAAGCCGGGAAAGATCTTGCGCTACCCCGCCACGGCTCTGGCGTTCATGCTTCTCTTCTCAATCGGCGGAGGTGCCATGGCACTCGAGAAACCCAAGTACCAGGTCCTCGAGTGTGAGGACGATTTCGAGCTTCGTCAGTACGAGCCCTACATCGTGGCAGAGACCTATGTCGACAGCGATTTCGAGGATGCCGGGAATGAAGGCTTCCGCCGGCTGGCCGGTTACATCTTCGGCAGCAACCGCAGCCGACAGAAGCTCGAAATGACGGCGCCGGTACCGCAGTCGAGCTCCGAGAAGATCGCCATGACCGCGCCGGTCAACATGCACAAAGTGGGCGAGCAATACAGGGTCACCTTCATGATGCCCTCCGACTACACCCTCGAGACCCTGCCCGAACCGATCAATCCCGAGGTGACTCTGCGAAAAGTTCCCGGCAAGCTGGTGGCCGCCGTTCGCTACAGCGGCACCTGGAGCCAGCGACGCTACCACCGGCACCAGACTGAGCTGCAGTCCTGGATCGCCGACCAGGGCTGGGACCCGGCGGGAGAGGCTGTCTTCGCTCGCTACGACCCACCGTTCATTCCCTGGTTCCTGCGCCACAACGAGATCCTGCTGCCGGTCGACGGAACCGCCTCTCCCCAGACGCATCGCAGCCGTGGGAACCTGACTCCATGATCCTGCTCTTCATCTTCATCTTGGGCTGCTTCGTGACCAGCATAGTGGCGGTAGGTCTGCTCTTCGCGCTGGCCGCGGTCGGCTACGGCGATGAGTACAAATCCGACGGCACGGCGCTGGCGGCAGAGACGCAGGAGCCGCCGCGCAAAATCCTGTATCCAGAGTCCAGCCAATCCGTGACTGACTTATGACCTCAACTTTCCAATTCCTTCCGTAGGAGGAGATCCGATGTTCGACCGAGTCGACACGCCATTCCTGATCGCCGCGTTCCTGAGTTTTCTCGCCAGCGTAGCTCTGTGGTTCATGGTGAACCACGACTACGGCGTCTTCGTCGGCATCTGGGTTCCCTCGATTCTTATCCTCTGGGTGGGCGTTCGCGTCCGCCTGCTTCGCAGCTGAGAAAGGAGTCCCTCCATGACAGCGCAATTGATCGCACTCTTCGCCTTCGGACTCGTGATGACCGGAGTTGTCTACCTGGGTGTCATCCGAGCCCGCGAGATCTCCGACCGGGTCGCCAGGGTTCAGGCAGCATCGCAAACTCGTGATGAGCCAACGAATCCCAACGTCCTGCAGAACCACAACTGGAGAAAGGTTTCCTAGGGGTCGTCGATGAAACGCATCGCTACCGCCCCCGACCAAGAATCGGTCTGGGACTATCCTCGGCCGCCGAGGGTCGAGCCGACCGGCAAGCTGGTCCAGGTGTTCTTCGCCGGTCTGAAGATCGCCGAGACCTGGCACGCCCTGAGGGTCCTCGAGACCAGTCACCCCCCGACCTACTACCTGCCGCCGGAGGACGTTGATCTGAGCTTTCTGATTCCTTCGGACCGGCGGACTTTCTGCGAGTTCAAGGGCGGCGCCAGATACTTCACCCTCAGCAAGGGTGAGCATCGATCCCCGGATGCGGCCTGGACGATTTCCGAGCCGACCGCCGGGTTCGAGCCTCTCCGGGATCACCTGGCCTTCTATCCCTCGCGGGTCGAAGCCTGCTTTGTCGACGGCGAGAAGGTGGTGGCCCAGGAGGGAGACTTCTACGGCGGCTGGATAACCCGGGAGATCGTCGGCCCCTTCAAAGGCGGTCCGGGAACCTGGGGCTGGTAGCGGCCACTCAGAACGTCGAGCGATGATTCCCGGCTCAGTGAACGAGGCCGGGAGCGCAGAGGGTGAAAGGGGCGATCTTTACGTCGAAGGCCTCACCGGTAGTCGCCATCATCTGGTAGGTGCCTTCCATCTTGCCCACATCGGTGGTCAACGGGCAGCCCGAGGTGTACTTGAAGGAATCACCGGGCTCCAGTATCGGCTGCTCTCCCACCACACCCGGACCTCGCACCTCTTCGACCTCTTCGTTGCCGTCGGTAATGATCCAGTGTCGGGTGAGGAGCTGCACTGTCTCGTTACCCTGGTTCTCGATGGTCACCGTGTAGAGGAAGAACCAATGCGATGCCTCCGGCTCGGAGCGCCGCGGGTCGTACTGCGGCACCACATGGACCCGGATGCCGCGGGTGATGGCTTCGGACGAGGTGTCGTTCATGGATTTCGCTGTCGCGGTCGGTCCCGAGTATACGCCCTGTGAAGAATTCCATATCGGCCGGGCACCTTGCTGTCTAGCTTGGAGGTGGATGAATCGCCTTCACTCGACCCTGGTCACCGGCCTTCTCCTGGGCTCGGCCCTCGCTGCACCCGCGTTGGCCCTGACAACCGAGATCGGGCCCGGCGACAACCTGCAGGCGGCGGTCGACAACCTGCTGCCCGGAGATGAGCTGGTCCTTCGTGGCGGCACCTATACCCTGGGCTCGAGATTCAGCATTCAGCTGGTCGCCACCGCCGCGCAACCCATCGTCATTCGGGCCAAGGAGGGCGAGACACCGGTCATCGTCTACCCGAGTGCGAATCAGAACACCATCAATGTGGAGTCGAGCCAGCACGTGACGCTGCGCGGGCTCGAGGTCACCGGCGGCTCCCACGGCATCCGCATCGCGGACTCCGACTTCATCACCGTCGAGGACTGCCATATCCATCACACCAACGATGTGGCGCTGTCGGCCAACGTCCCCGGCAGCACCTACGAAGGCCTGATCTTTCGCCGTAACCACATCCACGACACCGATCACACCGGCGAAGGGATGTACCTCGGCTGCAACGAGAACGGCTGCCGGATGTTCAACAGTCTGATCGAAGGCAACTACATCCACCACACCAACGGCCTGACGGTCTCGCAGGGAGACGGCATCGAGATCAAGGAGGGGAGCCACGACAACATCGTCCGCGACAACGTCATCCACGACACCAACTACCCCTGCATCATCACCTACTCCACGGTCGGCAATGGTGGACCCAACATCCTCGAGCGCAATCTGCTCTGGGGCTGCGGCGACCACGCCATTCAGTCGGCCGCCGACGCAGTCATCCGCAACAACATCATCCTGGGAGCGGCACAGGACGGTATCCGTAACCAGCCCCACCAGAACGGCGTGCCGGGCAATCTCGTCATCACCCACAACACGGTGCTGGCCCCGACCAACTCGGCCATCCGCACCAACAACATGGCCGGACCGGTGGTGGTGGCCAACAACGCCCTGTTTGCCCAGAGCGGTTATGCCATCCGCGCCTCCGGCGACACCTCGCAGCTGACGACGCTGGGCAATGCCGGTAGCGGTTCCCTATCAGGGGTGAGTGGTGGCTTCGACGACTCGGGCCAGATCGCCCTCGATCTGGTCTCGGCAAGTTATTCCGGGACCCTGCCGCAGGAGGTCTTTCCGGCAGTGGGCTCGTTGCTGATCGGTACCGCCAGCGTCGCCTGGGCCGCCACCGATGACTTCAATGGCCTACCCAGGACCGGACCAGCCGACATCGGCGCCTACCGCTGGCAGTCGGGCGGTAATCCGGGCTGGACGCTGGCCGAAGACTTCAAGCAACTGGCGACGGTCTTCCTGGACGACTTCGAGACCGGCAGCCTCGACCTGTGGTCCGATAGCCTCCCCTGACCGGGGCGGTCCTCGAAAGAGAGCAGCCATTGCGCCGACACAGACTGATGAAACTCCAGAACCCACCCCGGCGAAAGAGCTCGAGGGGAGGAGCGGTGACCCTGGTCGTTCTCCTCTACGCCGGCGGGGGGCTCGTAGCGATTGGACCGCTGGCCGCACAGCAACCGACCTTCCAACACGTGGTGATCGACGCTACCAACCCCACCAACCCCCACTGCAAGACGTTGGGTGATATCGATGGTGACGGCCTTCTCGACGCCCTGGCGGCCAGCTCCTCGGGGGCCGGGATGTTCTGGTACGAGTACCCCGGCTGGAGCCAGCACACCATCCGAGCCTCCGGCTCCTGGACCACCGATATGCAGGTCGGAGATATCGACAACGACGGAGATCTGGACGTCATCATTCCCAACGGCTCCGGGTTGCAGTGGTACGAGAACCCACGGCCCGGCGGCGACCCGCGGACCGACACCTGGACCGAGCATCTGATCGGCAGCGGTGGCGCCAACAACCACGATGTGGAGTTGGGCGATGTCAACGGCGACGGCGCCCTCGACGTGGTCACGCGCAGAAAGTCCGACGGTGTCACCCTTCTCTGGTTACAGAACAGCCCCACCTCCTGGACCCAATCCACCATCAGCAGCACCGACGGTGAGGGGACCGCGCTGGCCGACCTGGACAAGGACGACGACCTGGACGTCGTCCACAACGGCTTCTGGGTCGAGCAGGTCACTATCGACAACTGGCTCGAGCACACCATCGACAGCAACTGGTCCGACGATGTGGGGGCCCTGGCGGTGGACCTGAACGACGACGGCAACCTCGATGTCGTCCTGGGACCCTCGGAGAGCTCCGGCCGTCTGTCCTGGTATGAGACCACCGATCCGGTCAACGGTCCCTGGATCGAGCACAGCATCGACGCTTCGGTCTCGTATCTCCACACCTTCAAGGCCGCCGACATGGATCGTGACGGCGACCTCGATCTGGTGACCGCGGAGATGCACCAGTCGGCCAACCCCGACGAGGTCAGTGTCTACTTCAACGAAGGTGGCGGTCTGACCTGGGATCAGTTGGTGGTGGATACCTCCGGTTCCCACAATCTGCGGGTGGGCGATATCGGCAACGACCTGGACATCGATATCTTCGGCGCCAACTGGAACGACGGCGCACCCAACTCCGCCGTCATCGAGATGTGGGAGAACCAGAGCGGGCCGCTGTCGCTCGACGGCTGGGAGCGCCACATCCTGGAGGCCTCAATGCCCTGGCAGGCGGTCTTCGTCGACGGTGGCGATCTGGACGGTGATGGCCTGCCCGATCTGGTGACCGGCGGCTGGTGGTATCGCAATCCGGGCTCTCTCGACGGCACCTGGGTGAGAAACACGGTGGGCGCGCCGCTCCACAACATGGCGGCCGTCCACGATTTCGATGGCGACGGGGACCTGGACATCCTGGGCACGAACGGCCAGGCGGTGGGCGAGGACTTCTCCTGGGCCGAGAACGACGGCAGCGGAGAGTTCACCCTTCGCGATATCACCAACCCCGCCACCGGTGGCGACTTTCTACAGGGGATCGCCGTCGACCAGGTCATCGCCGGCGACGAGTTGGAGATCGTCATCTCCTGGCACAACGGCGCCTCCGGTACCTCGATGTTCACCGTTCCCGACGATCCGACCACCGTCAGCTGGCCACTGGTCTCGATCAGCGACACCACCAATCAGGAACAGGTGGCCACCGGAGACCTGGATGGCGACGGAGACACGGACATCCATCTGGGCTCCGATTGGCTCCTTCAGGAGAGCGACCGCACCTTCTCCACCGAGACCGGCGTCACCCTGAGTGGCGGGGTGCCCGATCGGGTGGTGCTGGGCAACCTCGACGGTGATGGCGACCAGGACGTGGTCATCGGCGTCGAGTTCGCCGAGCGTCTGGTCTGGGGCGAGAACAGCAACAACGGCCAGAGCTGGACCGAGCGGCTGATCGCCACCGATGTGGACTACTTCAGTGTCGATGCCGCCGACATGGATGGCGACGGGGATATCGATGTCGTCGGTGGAGCCCATCAGGGCAACGGCGAAGTCTACGTCTACGAGAACATCGACGACGGCACCTCGTGGATCACCCACATCGTCGATCCCGGCGACTTGTCCTCCATCGATCACCACGACGGCACCCAGCTGGTGGACATGGATCTCGACGGCGACCTGGACATCATCTCCATCGGCTGGACCCAGAGGAGCGTGACCATCTACGAGAACCTGGCGATCGGGGGCGGCAACATCGACCTTTCGGCGCCGACTCTCGTGTCGGTGACCGCCTTCGGTGATCCCACACTCGTGACGGTGGTCTTCAGCGAATCCCTGAACGTCGCCACCGCCGAGGACGCCGCTAACTACGACATCGATCACGGCGTCACCATCACCAGCGCCACTCTCGACCCGGGCGGCACGGTGGTGACGTTGGCGACCACGCCACTGTCCGAAGGCACCACCTACACCCTGACCGTCAACGACGTCCAGGATCTCGCCGGCAACACCATCTCGCCGGACTCACAGATGATGTTCATCTTTGTCGAAGAGTCCGATGGCCTGGTGGGGTACTGGCCGCTCGACGAAGGTTCCGGCACCACGACTCTCGATGCCTCGGGCAACGGCCACACCGGCACACTGGTCAACGGCCCGCTGTGGATCGACGGGCCGAGCCTCGACTTCGACGGCCTCGACGACCACATCGATGTCGGTACATTCGATGTCACCGGCACCGCCATGACCCTGGCGGCCTGGATCTTCCCCGAGGATCTGGACAACTGCGTGGCTCGCGACTGCCGGATCGTCTCCAAGGCGACAGGCACTGCGGAGAACGATCACTTCTTCATGCTCAGCACCATCCAGAGCGGCAATGAGACCCGGTTGCGGTTCCGCCTGAAGACCGGCGGTACGACCTCGACACTCATCGCCTCCTCCGGGAGTCTCAGCGAGAACACGTGGCAGCACGCCGCGGCAGTCTACGACGGCTCGAGCATGCTCCTCTATCTCGACGGCGCCTTGGTGGGCTCCACCTCCAAGACCGGCAGTCTGACTGCGGACGACTCGGTGTCTGTCTGGATCGGTGGCAATCCACCCTCCGGTACCGAGCGCCCCTGGGATGGACTCCTGGACGAGGTGCGAATCTACGGCCGTGCCTTGACCGCCGCCGAGATTCTGGCGCTGCCGTCGCCGGGTGCGCAGCCGTTCTTCGCAGAGGGTTTCGAGTCCGGCACCACCGACGCCTGGTCCCTGACCGTGCCCTGATCTCGTCATCTCATCGGCTAAGATCGAAGCGGCGCCACGGATCATCCACGTCCGTGTGACGGAGATCCTCGACCATGCGACTGCCCCTCATACCCGGTGCGAAAGGCCTCCTGAGAACCTGTCTGCTGCTTGCCGGCCTGCTCTCATTGGCCTGCGGTGGTGAGCGCCCGCCCACGCCACCCAATGTCATCGTGATCGTCGTCGACACCCTGCGCGCCGATCACCTGAGCCACTACGGCTACACGCGCGAGACCAGTCCCGGGTTGGCCGAGTTCGCGGCCCGGGCTACCCGGTTTACCCGCGCCTACTCCACCTCGTCCTGGACCCAGCCCAGCATCGCCTCGCTGTTTACCGGTCTGCTGCCTGCGTCCCACAATGTGGTGGTCCGCGGCGCGGTGGTCTCCGCCGAGCTGGAGACCGTGGCCGAGAGGCTTGCACAGTCCGGCTGGCAGACCGCTGCATTCAGCGGCAACATGTTGGTCGGCAAGCTGACCGGCTACGATCAGGGCTTCGGTCATTTCATCGCCCACGAAGGCAACACCCTGGCCTACCCCGATCTGTCCCAGATCCACGCCACGGCCGAACGATGGCTCGACGATCGAGCCGATAGCCCTGAGCCGTTCTTTCTCTACCTGCAGCCGATGAACTGCCACGGGCCCTACAACGTCCCGGCCGAGCGGCAAACCGATCTGCTGGGATATGAGCCCAGCCGCGAGTTTGAATACCGCGGCGAGATCATGCAGTCGGTGGTGACGGGCGCTGATCTGTCCGCCAGGGAGCAGGTGACCCCGGAGCTCCTGCAGAGCCTGACCGACCAGTACGACACCGCGATTCGTTACAGCCTCGACACCGTAGGCCAGCTGCTGCAGTCGTTGCACTCCCGCGAGCTTTACGACGATTCGCTGATCATCCTCACCTCGGACCATGGTGAGGAGCTCTTCGATCGGGGTGGCTTCAGTCACGGCTACTCGCTCTACGAGGAGGTGGTCCGGGTGCCGTTGTGGGTCAAGCTGCCGGGCCAGACCCGGTCGGTAGTCGTCGAGCACCCGGTGTCCCTGGTCGACATCTACCCCACCATCCTCGATGTCCTGAGTCTCGAGATTCCCGCCGAGCTGCACGGCATCTCGCTGCTGCCGCTGCTCGACAGCGACCCCGCCACCACCCCTTCCAGCTTCCGGCCCATCCTCTTCGAGACCCGTTGGCGGGACCGGGCCGTAGCGGCGGCCATCCGCATGGGGCCCTACAAGATGATCGACCTGCGCTCGAACTACGAAGGCCGCGGCAACCTCCAGATGCTCTTCGATCTCGAGAACGACCCGGACGAGCTCGAGGACATCGCCGCTCTCCACCCCGAGATCGTCGAGCCCATGGTGATCGAGCTGCTCCGTGTGCTGACGGCCGGTGAGAATCCCAACGAAGTGGAGACGGTCGATCTGGATCCCAAGGCTCTCGAGGCTCTCGGCTATCTCGACTGACACCCCGGACCCGGCCCCTGAGATCTCCGTCCTGATGGTCGCGGGTCGGCGGCGTGAGCGGGCGCAGAGGGTGCTCGACTGCCTGGCAGCCCAGACCGCTCGCGACAAGCTGGAGATCGTGGTTGGTGACATGTCCACCGACGTACCTCCACCACTCAGGCCACCCGACGGCATTCCGTATCGCTGCCTGCAACTCGACGGCGACACATCCTGGGGCGAAGCCAGGAGCAGCGTCCTGCACCACTCCACGGCGCCGATCGTCGCCTACATCGAGGATCACTGTTATCCGTCCCCTGGCTGGGCGGCCGAGTTGCTCACCGCGCATCAGCAGCCCTGGGCGGCGGTGGGTTACGCCTTCACCAATCCAAACCCGGAGAGCTATGTCTCCCGTGGCTCCTTGATGTACGACTACGGTCTCTGGATGCACCCGGCCAACGGAGGTCCGTCGAAGCTTCTGGCCTATAACAATGTGTCCTACAAGCGTCAGCCGCTGATGGCCCTGGGAGAAGACCTGCCTGCGAGCCTGAGTAGCGACTTCCATGTTCACCAGGCTTTCGCGGACCAGGGTCTGGAGATGGCGGTGGCTCCCGATGCCCTGGCGGCGCATGAGAACTTCGCACGTCTCCACGGAATCCTGCAGGCCAACCACCACTACTGTCGGGTGCTCGCAGCCCGACGGGTCGCTGCCGGTGGATGGGGCTGGCCACTGCGACTCTTCTACCTGGCCGCCACCCCGGTAGGCGCGCCCCTGATCTCCATCGGCAGACTGCTGCGCAGCATGCGGGGACGACAGAGCCTCTGGGGAGAAGTGGTCTACACCTCTCCGGTGGTCCTGCTGACGGCGATCTGGACCGCCTGCGGAGAGGCTCTCGGGTATGTCTTTGGTCCCGGATCCAGCGAGGAGGCCCTGCAGCACTGGGAGGTTCACGCCAAGCGGAGACTGGAGGGATGACTTCTCCTGGCCCGACGACCTCGATCATCATCCCTGCCTACAACTCCTACGACACC
>CAJHZZ010000108.1_pt1 | contig 16404 bp, 18 predicted proteins | sample 9199071 | NCBI WGS metagenome assembly CAJHZZ01 (sample SAMEA7708275, study PRJEB35096) | sediment metagenome | biome: marine neritic benthic zone biome [ENVO:01000025]; feature: sediment [ENVO:00002007]; material: shallow marine sediment [ENVO:03000034] sea grass bed [ENVO_01000059] ...
GACGCCAGCCGGTGGCTTTGGGCCACCAACGACGCAGGGCCCCTCGGGTCCAGGCCGGTCGGTGAGCGATGAGGGCTTCCCCAGCCAGCAACTGCTTCTCTGCCCCTTCCCTGCCCCACCGGGTCTCGAGCCAGGCCCTTCCACCGGTCTGTTGCAGACCCACCTCGATCGGATGGATACCGGCCTCCAGCGGAATCGCAGCCGATTCCGCGGTCCGAGTCTGTCTCGAGGTGACCACAGCCTCCTTCCCATCGAGCTTCAGATACGAGCTCTCATCCGACTTCAGAGCAAACCCGTACTCCCCGGCTTCTTCGATGTGGAGCCAGCCGGTCCAGCGCAGCTCGAAGATCTCTTGTGAGACCAGGACGGAGGCCACCTCTTGGCGGCGCTGCAGCTGCGGTTCGGCCGTTGCCCGAAAGACCGGCCGGCTGTCGATCTCGATGGGCCGGGCGAAATACTCGACCACCAGGCCAGGGCGGTCCGAGAGTGAAACCAGTCCGGACCCCAACAGAACTAGGCCGGCCAGAAGAATCGAGGAGCGGTAGAACCGTGATTGGGTGGGCACTCGCATCGCGAGCCCCAAGCCTAACCCAGGGCCAGGCCGGTCAGTGGGAGAACATGAGTCGCGGGCTCTTCATCCAGCGTTGGGTGAAGATGCCGACGATCCGACCTTCCAGAGCGTCGAGATTCTCGTACATCCCCGCCAGTGGGTCGACCTTCGCCTGCTTGAACTCTCGAAAATCCTTGAAATTGTCGGCAAACAGGAGCTCGCCGGTCTCGCCCTCGAAGACCATCATCAGAATGTCGAACTCGAAGCCTGCCTTCTCCACCAGAACCTGGCGATAGTACGTGGTGCTGGAGGTCGAGAAAGGCTCCACCCGATACCCCTGGACCTTCTCCACGTCGAAGTCGAGACCGCCAGCCAGGATGAGATCCGCCTGGGTCGTCTCGCCGACGTAGCGCCAGAAGTCTCCGTCCCTGGCGAGCTTCGCGAGATCGTGGGTCGGAAAGTCCAACGGACCCGATTCGAGAATCTTCAGCCGCGTGTTCCTCCTGAGGATTCTCTTGAGATATCCATCGAACTCCTTCTGCACATCGACACCGCGAATCTCGGTGGAGTTCTCGCCGTCGAAGCTGACCATCATGAAGGGACTCACCACCACGTTCCGATAGTCGCGCAAGTCGAGACGCGCCGGTACCGGCAGGGTCAACTCGACCTCCACAATCTCGGGAGACACGACGGTCGGTGTCGTCAGTATCAAAAGGAAGAGGAACAGCTTTCGCATGTCAGATCCGGTTCCGTCGATGCAATCTACGGCTGCCAGCGGAATTGAGTTGTGTCGATCCTACCAACAACTTCCGTCGCCGCCAGGATTGATGCGTTTCCATATCCCCATACTTCTGGTGCGAGGGGCCGACGCCTTGTGCCATTCTTTCTTCAGCAGGAGAACCATGATTCGACAAGCAACAGCGGTTCCCGTCGCCCGGATCTTCTATCGCGGCGACGACACGATCGATCAGGGTTGGTACGTGCAGCACTACCTTCGGGATGAGCTGCAGACTATCCGTCTCGAGACTCGGAAGAACGCTGGACAGGCCGAAGTGATCACCGAAGCGGCAGGATTCGTCGGCTGTATACCGGACCAGGTGCAGATCGAAGGCGCCCCCTGGCCGCCGCTCCAGCTGCCGATGTAGGCCCGCGAATTTCGGATCCGGCAACTCGAGGCTCCCGTTTAGTGGCCGAGAAACTCCAACCCTGAGCGATAGATCGGCACGACGTCACCATTGCTGTAGCTCTCGGTGCGAATCAACTCGCACCACCGCACCTGGACGCGGATCTTGGCGCTGGCCACCGCCTGACCGATGGAGAGCTGCACTGTCTCGGGCACCGAGAACGGGCCATGGGTCTCGATTCCCAGCCCCGACTCACTCATGTCCACGACGGTGCCGTGAATCGGATTGAGCACCTGGACGCTGCGCACTGTTCGCCGCGAGCTGCAACGTGTGTTCTGGATGGCCTCTTCCTGGAACGCCTCAGCCGCCAGTGCGTCGAGCCCCTCGACCTCTTCGATCAATCGATCGACCTCGTCGATCCAGGCCTGCGAGGGTTCGTCGCGCCAGCCGAGCTCGCCGGCCACCCGATGGGTGGCGACCTGATACTCACCGTCGAAGCGAAATCCCGGCGGCAGATGGGAGTCAGGAGTCATCAAGCTGTAGATCGGATGATCGACGCTGTGCCCTCGCTCGGACAACCACTCCCCGATACGCTCGGCCTCGGCCTCGGCGGCTTCGAGAATGAAGAATTCGAGGCTCTCTCCGCGGGCAGCTGCAGCCTCTTCCAGACGTCGCTTCCTGGACTGGGCGAGCGGTAGCAGAATCGAGGTGTAGCGGACCATCTCGTAGTTGGACCCCATAATCCCCTCAGATCTCCATCAGGTCAAGCGGTGGCAGCCCTCCTGGAGCCACCTTTACCGATAAACTAGAGGCTCATGGGGATTCGAGAGACATCGCTCTTCCTGGCTCTTTCGTGCGCTGTTCTCGGCTGCGGCGAGGGAGCTCCATCAGGCGGGCCCGTGGAGCCTCCCTCACCCGCGGTCCAGGCCAACGTGGTGGCCACCGGCGCCTTGACCTTCGGTCTCTGCACAGGATCAGATGCCGGGTGCGCCTACACGCAGGAGTACCTCAATTCCGGTCCTGGCTGTGCCAACAACCTGCACGGCAAGATCAGGGTCTACGAAGAGGACACCCTGCTGGAAACCGACGACTGGTTTCTCGACCCTTCGGTGGTCATCGAGCCGGGAGAGAGCATTCCGGTCGAGGACTGCTGCTTCAACGAGGATTCCGTCCGCCGGAGGACCCGGTCGGCCTACGAGACTTTCTGGAACAACGTCCCCTGTAGTTGAAGGGTACGCGGCACCGGCTCAGCGCACCGGTGAGATCTTCAGATCCAGTTCGGCCGAGCCATCCTGAACCAGATCGCGCAGCGACTGCCACCTCTCCTCCTGGTCGGCGGTGAGCGGCCGGGCAAAGACCAGTCCCGCGGCCTGAAAGTATTCACCCTCCTCGGAGTCTGCCGATTTCCGGGGCCAGGTCGATCGGGTCCAGCAGACCCTGCCCTCCAGATCGGCCTGGATGGTGCCGTCGTCGAGACTGACCCGGTAGGTTTCGCCGCGCGCGAACGCACACTTCTTGCGGATCCCGACGGCGATTCCCGATCGACTGACGTTCAGCAACATCTGTCCGCGAGGGGTCATCCGGCTGCCCCGGGCCGGGCTCAGGAGCCGGAATTCGCCACGCCTCTCCTCGGGTTGGGTCAACGACAGGACCAAAGTGTCGCGTGCCCGGCGGAGCGCCTGCCTCGGCGACGCCAGAGCCCTGGCGCGCAGATTCTTCCAAGCCATTGCCTAGGTAATATCCGGCAACCGTACAGGCAGGTCAAATACAGCGATGTGAATGGCTCTATGGGGTCCGCTCACTTCGTTTCTGCCAGGTTACTGGCATCTCCGGATCACGAGAGAAGACCACCGTCTGGCCCCGCTCGATCTGCGGCTGAAACCCGACTCGCTTGAGACGCCGGACCGTGCGCCGGTAGCGCTCCGGGGGCACCGGCCAGGGGTCCAGACCCGAATCGACCACCACCCAGTCGGAAGAGGTCTTCTCAGGAAAGATCTCGAGCACTCTCCGTTGGGTCAGATGCGGAGACAGGGCGGCCTGAGCGCTCACTCTCGCCACGGGCGGAATGAGCTCGAGCGTTTGGTGAATCCTGCGGGTCTCGTCGGTCGGCCAGCCCTGACGGAGATGATAGACGTCCGAGGTGCCGAAGAAGAGAAGGGCCCCTGCGGTCACCGCCGCCGCCACGAATCGGGCCGGCCGGACCTGCATGACCCTCCCGGCACCGAAAACCGCCGCCACGAAGACGAACGCCGTCAGCTCGGCCTGGTAGTGGATCAGCCAGACCTGAACGCCGGTACCCTCGAGGATATTGATCGCCAGATACGGGACAACCAGTAGCCCGACGGGGGTCAGCAGAGGCAGGAAGGCCAACGGAGCGAGCACACGAACGGGATAGAAGAGCTCCCGTGAGGTCAGGTTGTGCGACAGCACGTAGACCGGTCTGGTCACCAGAGTTGTCAGAATCTCCGACGGACTGCCCCCCAGATAGTCGTAGCGGTCGAGTTGGACGTCGACGCCTGTCGGGTTGAAGGCCGGCATGATCACCGTGAGGTTGAGGACAAACCAGGCCACCCCCACTGCCGTGACCGCGACTCCCAGCCGTCGCCGCGGACTGAGAAAGACACAGGCCAGCCCCAGGAGAGCCACAGCTATGGGCCCGGTCTCCTTGGTGGATCCGACCAGCAGGCAACAGATCAGGAACCAGCCCCAGGCTCCCCTTCTCAGCTGGTAGACCGCGGTCAGAATCAGCGGTGTGGCGAAGACGATCGGATGGAAGTCGAAGAGATTCATCAGCCGAACCGGCTGATAGACCAGATAGGCCAGAGCCAGAACCATGGCCACACCCTGGTGGGAGAGCTCTCGTCTCGCCAGCAGGTAGACCGGCAGGGCCCCAGCCATCAGGGCCAGACTCTGGAGAATCAGCAGGGTCTCGGGTGTCGGCCAGAGGCGGTAGAAAGGCAGGATCCCCAGCACGATGGGGTTGAGGTGGTCCCCCCAGAGCACCATCCCTCGAATGGACGAGTAGAGGAAGTCCCCCTGAAGCGTATTCCAGTACGCCTGCCCGAAGATGGCGAGATCGTAGCCGGTGTGGAACGTCGAGTGCCGCACCAGGGGCGCGACAAAGAAGACCAATCCGAGAAACCCCACCGTGGCAAGGATCCAGCGACGATTCGTGGCGTCTCGCAGGGAGTCGTAGGCCGCAGACCAAGTCCCGAGGCAGCGAATCTCGGCCAGCGAGCCACCGGTCAGGTGCCAGAGCCCCAGTAAAAGCAGAAAGAGCAGAACCAGCTGATCCGGAGAGGTCAGATCCAGTCGAAAGTCGAAGCCGCCGATAGATCCCTGGTAGTCGAATCCACCGGTGACCACCACAAAGAGGGCCGACCAGAAGAGAACACCGAGGAGTGGCGACAGCAAGCGTTGCGACATGAAGGACGGAGAATAGCATCGCGATTCGAGAGCGACCGCGGGGGCTCTCAGGGACTCGCGGAGCCGGATCGACGGCGGTCGATCCCTAGACGCAGGCTTTCACAGGACCGCCGCCACCTCAGCCGCGGGGACGGAGCTCGTCGACGTAGGCCTCGATGACCGGGCGACTCTGGTCATCGCAATCGAATCCTTCGAGACTGCCATCGGGGGGTGGGTTGAGGGAGAACTCGATCCGCATATCGCCCGGTGAATCCGGGCCCTCCACGTTGATCTTGTAGCTGATCGATTTGAGAAAGTCTCCGCCGCGATGGGCATCCGGGAGATCGGAGGCGCTCCACCTCTCGGCGGTGACCTCCAGATTCACCGTCTGCCCCCGCTCCGCCGCCTGGGAAGCCAGGTCCCGGATGAAGTCCTCGCTGACCCGGTTCTGCAGCAGCTGGTTCACCTCTTCGCTGGCGTACCAGATCCCCGCCGCCGCCTCGTCTCCGAAGCCAGGTCCCCACATGTGGGCCCGCTCCCACTCGTCGCCAGAGAGCCCCACCTCGTCGGCCCGCAGGAGTTTGCTAGAGCTGTTGAAGCGCGGCGCATCGCTACCGATGGACTCCTGCACGGTGCCGCTGATGGTCACCCGCAGCTCGCCGGTCTGCATCCTGTCGGCGGTAATGGTCTGGATGCCCCCGGTGCCGGCGATCTTCTGATCGAGCTCGTTGGCCACACCGAGAACCTGGCGGGTCTCGGCGCTCATGACGCTGTCGGGGGCGATGACACCAGGTAGCTTGGTGCTGGCGGCGGTCTCCTGAGCGTCGTCCGCATCCTCTTCGCTCATCCTGTCCATGGGAGGGGGCTTGGCCATGGTGGTCTCCTCTCTCAGGTGACTTCGCGCAGAAACTGCGCCAGGGTCTCGTTGGCCCTCTCCAGCTCGCCACCCGCCTCGGAAAGGCCAGACTCGGCCTCCCTTGCCGAGGAGCGCAAGCTCTCCATCGCCGCGGTGACGCTTTCGCCGCCACGTTGCAGGCTGTCTCCAAAGGCATCGAGTCCTCCGGAAAGATCGCGGGAGGTCTCGACCTGCTCCTCGAGCAGAGGATCCTGACTCTCCGCATGGTCGACCGTAGCGGCGGCGAAGAACTCCTCTGCGTGCTCTTCGATGGCGCTGAAGTTGCTCTCCATTCGATCTTCAAATGCTGCGATCCGACTCAGGAATCCGGACATGGCCTCCTCGATCTGCTGACCCAGCTGCTCGGTGATGGCTTCGGCGAGTCGTTGACCGCTCTCAGTCACCGCTGTCGTCATCGAACCCAATTCCTGGGCCATGTCGCCGCCCAGCAGGTCACCGGCCTGGCTCAGGGCCTCCACCAACTGCTGCTGAGCACCCTGGACCTGCTCACTCAGGGTGGTATGCAGGCTCTCGACCGATTGGGCCAGCTGCTCGATCCCATTGGAGGCTTCGCCGACCGAGCCCTCGGTCGCCGACAGGCCCGATCGCACCTCCTCGGCAAGACTCTCACCCTGTTCCTGAAGGGTGTTGGCTGCTCCGACGGATCGACCGACCGCCTGGGCCGCCTGCTGGCAGGCGCCTGCCACCGAGGAGCTTTCGTTCTTGGCGGTGCCGAGCAGGCTCTGCGCCTCTCCCACCAGATCCGACCACTTGCCGTCGACGGTCTCGGTGACCTCGGCGACCGTCTCTTCGAGCTCCTGAAAGGTCTCTTCGATCCTGTCGCAGTCGGCCTGCACGTCGTCCAACGCCGTCACCAGCCCGGCTCCGGAATCCGAGAGCTGATCGAGGATCTGGTCGACTTCCTGTTCAATCGATGCCATGCGCTCCTTCCACTTCGTCCCTCAGACGTTCAGGCTCTCGGCCAACTGGACCACCTGCTCGGCGAGTTGCCGACTCCCCCGAGAGTGCTCGCTCAAGGACGAAAACCCTCCGCTCAGCTCATCACCCGTCGTGCGGGTGTCGCTGGTCAACTCGCTCAGGACCCGCTCCAGGGCCTGGAACAGGTTCGGCAGCCCGGCCAGTCTCTCCGTCAGCGGTGATTCCACCTCGCCCGCCAGCCGTTCCTCGATGGTCTCGGCCGTGGCGCTGGTCCAGGCGCCCAAACGTCCGCTCAGGCCATCCAGGCTCGCCCGATGCTGGTCGGCCATCTGGCCAAAAACCGATACCGTGGCCGAAGTGCCCTGATCGGCGTTCGAGACCAATTCCGTAATCCTCTGACTCAGGTCGCCTACCGCGCCCGCCACCGACTCCCGGGCTCCATCTACGGCAGCCGCCAGCTCCTCGGTGGCGGCTCGCACCTGGTCGCCTGCCGCGCCCACGGCCGACATGCCCGAGCGCGCCTCCGATTCGAGACCGGAGAGCTCGCCCACCGCCGTATCGGCAGCCTCTCGGCTCCGGCCGGCCAAGCCCCCCAGCGAGGTCCGCAGGGTATCGGCGGCGCCTTCGATGCCATCGATCTCGGAGACCACGCCCTCCGCGTCGTTCTTCAGGGTCTCGGCAGCCGCAGACGCCGCATTCGTCGCCGATTCGAGCTCGGCCTCCAGGCCCTCTTCCGCCGCATCGGTCTTCTCTTTTAGCTCCTCCAGAACCTTGCGGATCTGTTCGGTGAGCTTCTCGGCCTCCGCCCGCTTGCGCTCGAGACCCGGCAGCTGTCGTGCGACTTTCGACTGGACCTGCCGCGCCTGCCGGAGCTTGGCGGTCAACTCCTTCGGCACCTCCTTGAGAAGGTCGTCGAGTCGGTCCTGGTCTGCGAAGAGCTCCGCCATGAGGATCCCCGATCAACCTCCGCCTTCGAAGAGCGCGTCCAGCCGACGTTTCGCATCGTGTCCACGATCCAGTTCACCCGCAGCGGTGGAGAGCTCACCGCATGAGTTGACCCAGTCGCCGACGGCGCTGGCCACACCCTCCATCTCGCCCATGGCGGAAGGCGCGTGGTTCTGCAGGGCCTCGGAGCAAGGCGTATCCAGCTGGTCCATGGCTCCCTCCAGTAGCGCGCCGACGGTCTGCTCCACGACTTCGGAGACGGTGGTCCGCAGTCGGTCCTGCTCCTGCTCTTGCTCGGCGGACCATTGACCATAGGCTTCCTGCAGCTGACTCGACATCTGCGCCGCGTCCTGCTCGGCGTTGCCTGCCTGGGTCTCGAGATCGGCTGCAGCCGTCTGACCGGTAGCCTCCATCTCGGTCTGAACCTCATTCTGCAACGTCGACTGGGCTGCATCGATCTGCTCCACCGCGGCCGATTCGGCCGCCAGCAGCGCCTCTTGAATCCCCTGTCTCTCCTCCTCCAGATCTGCAATCGTGCCCTGCAGATCGCCAGCCGCCCCCTGTTCGTCACTCACCACGGCACTCAAGGCCGTCGACACCTCTCCGAAACCCTGTTCGGTCAGAGTCTCCGCCAGGCTTCCCAGACGTTCGGTCTCGCCTTCGTGGCTGGCCTCGGTCTCGGACGAGGCCTCTGACAAAGTGCCCGAGGCGCCCGGGAGGCGGCTCGACGCTCCGCCTTGCGACGTCGAGGTGAGACTCTGGATCGAGCCCTCGGCCTCATCACCCTGACCCTTGGCGCTGTCGAGGATCTCCTCGACGGCCGACCGCAGACCGTCGTGCCCGGACTCCAGCTTCTCCTTCATCTCCTCGAGGCTCGACCGCAGATCCTCGACCGCGGCGAGATTGCGCTCGCTGCTGGAGCTCGCTGAGCGCAACTGCCCCACCAGCTTGCTGACGCCTCCTGTATCGACCGGGGAACCCGCCATCAATCTCTTCCTCTTCTCATCAGCGTGGCAACCTGCCCGCCCCCTGGCTGAGGTCCGACCGCAGGCCCTCGAAGACCCCGGCAAGGTCTCCGGCAAGCTCGGCCACATCGGCACAGGAGCTCTCGACGCTGGCCAGGTGGGCTTCGCGGAGGGCATCCAGAGTCGCCAGGGTCTCGCCCAACGACTCGAGCAGCGGTTGGAGCTCTGCCGGCAGCTCCTCCGCCAGGTTGTCCCACAGCTGGGACATGGTCTCGTTGTGCTGGTCGATGACTTCGTTCTTGGCCGCCACGAAGGCCGCGGTGAACCGGGCGAACAGGCTCTGCAATCGCTCCCTGGTCAGAGCCACCTGCTGCTGACCGGAAGCTTCGAGGGCCGCCAGCGACCCCTCCCACTGGTTTCTGCTCTCACCCAGGCGTTGACGAGCCTCCCCGACAGCCGACCGGAGCTCCTCGACACCCTGGAGTGTCGATTCGACACCTTGCGCTATCTCAGACCCCAGGGACTCGATCTGCGAGGCGACCTGTTGACACTCGCTCTGGGTCACCTGGACACCGTTGGCAACGGCGGTCGCCAGGGTCTCGCGGGCGGTGCCCAGCGCCTCCAGCTGGGCTTTGGCCGTCGACAGAGCTCCTCCAGCCTGCTCACCGAGCTCACCGGCCTGTTCAGTGACCTCCCCCAGTTGCTCCCGGGCCTCCTCCCCAGCCTCCTCGAGCCGTGAACGGAGATCCAAAAGCGCATCCCGAGCCTCATCGACCGCCTCTCCGGTCTTCTCGCCTTCGCTCTTGGCGACCTCAGTCAGATCCTGCGCCTGCTCGATCAGCTCGCCGAGGGGCTCCTTGGCGGACTTGGTCTCGTCCTCGAACGAGGAGAGAGCGTCCACCGCTTCTTCGAGCCGTTGTATGACGACCGGTTGAGCCACAACAGAATTCCACGCCGCTAGAGTGCCGGAATTCTACACAAGCTGTCGGCAAGAGAGCAATTTGTCTTGGCTCGTCGGGGCAGGTCCGCCTTCGGGGCCTCACGAACGAATCGGGGGGGGACGCGCCCAGGGGTCTGTGCGCAGGGTCGTTCGTGAGGCCCCTCGGCGGATGCCTAGTCTACCGTGAGTGTCCAGGCCGAGGTGTCGTTGGATTCCAGACCGTCCTCGAAGACGATGGCGGTGCGCGGACAGCTGCCGCCGGGTGAGCTGACGGCCTCCACTCCCGAGGTCGAGATCTGGCCGCCCCGACTGCTGACCATGGCGCCGGGCCAACAGTCGTTGACGATCTTGAGGTTGGTCAACTGGACCGACGTGGCCGTTCCGCGCGCCTCCACCAGACCGGCGATATCGGCCACTCCGGCCGGGCCGGTGATTGACATCGACCGTTGGATCAACACCGACTCGTTATAGGTCTGATTGGCCAGAATGACGTTGTCACAGTTGAGATCGTCGACGGCGACCTGAATCGACACATGACTCCCCGGGACCGTGCAGTCGACACCCGCGCGGACCGGGTAGGCTCCCAGACCGATGCCGACCAGACCGACGAGTGCCGCCAGAAGCCCGAGTCTCCTCATCGGTTCGCCTCCAGGATGGGGAGCGTACGAAGCCTCTCCTTCATCTCCGCCAGTTCCAGCCCCTGCCGGGCCAGCTCCCGCTGTTGTGCCGCGATCATCTTGGCCTGCTGGTCCATCACCGCAGCCATCGGGGCTCCGTCGGTGATTCCGAGGATGATCCGAACATCGTCATCCTCGGGACCCTCGGTAGCTTCGAGGGCACGCCCGATCACCTGCCGAACAAAATGAGGGGTCATCGCCTCGGCCTCGACAGCCACGGCCCGCCCGTCACTGCGTCCGGAGGGGATCAGGTAGTCGCCCTGTTGAACCTCACCGGTCACTTTGACATCCACCTGACCGATGAAGGCAACTCTCGAGTAGTCCTGGCGATTCTCTTCACCAGGATCGTTGCCCGCCACAATAGGTCCCGTGCTCACCACCATCACACCTTCGGCACCCACCGTCTCTCTAGAGACCTGGTCGCCAAAGAGACCTACCACCTCACCTGGCAGGATCTCCTCGCTCGAATCGCGCTTCCGGAGCCACTCCGCGTAGTCCGCAAAGGTGCTGGCGTAGGTGATGCCCAAGGGTGAGTCTCCCTCAATCTGACCGACGATGAAGTCGCCACCGGAATAGAACGTGACGTAGTTGTTCGACGGGTATACACCGATTGAATCGATCTTGATCGCCAGACCGTCGGAATTGCTGTCGTCGAGCGTGTTCTCGATCACCGCAACATGGGTGTTGAGGCTGCTCCCGGCGATCGCATCCTTGATGTGTAGTCTCGTCTGCGGGGACTGCGTCCCCAGTCCCAAGTCTCCGGCGATGGTCGCGTAAGAGTGGATGCCGGCCTCCCCGATGTGGATGGCATTGTCATCATCAGCGAAACCGAAACTGCCGAGCAAGATATTGTTCGAGTTGCTGTTGCTGAAGAAGCCCGCTCCCGATCCGATGGCGATGTTGTTGTCACCGCCGGTCTGGTTGACAAGTGCCGAGGCACCGATCACCGTGTTGTCGGTTCCGGTTCCCTGATTGAAAGCAAAGGAGCCGACGGCGGTGTTGGTGTCGCCACCGGCAATGCCCATGCCGGCGCTGTGTCCGATGGCCGTATTGCGCTCCCCGCTGCCGATCGAGACCAGAGCGTCCAGTCCCAGTCCGGTGTTCCTCCCCGCATCCCCCCCATCGGTGTGTAAGAAGGCCTTGCCCTCCTTGAAAATCTCGCCACCCAGTGAGACCGCGCCATCGGTGACCAGAGAGTAGGTCCCCGGGGGCGTCACCGTCTTTACTGCCGGCGCCTCGGCGGCTCCGTGGATGTCGAGTCCCCGGCGCACCGCCAGCTGCCTTCGCAGTGCCGAGACGATCTCGACTCGCTCCGGACTCGACGTGGCTCCGATTCCGGACCCGAGCGACTCGACGCCCGGGGCGGCAGCGGACGGCCGGGTTGAGCCCGAGGACTCGACCTCCGGGCCGGTCTCCTGCAAGTACTGCTGCAAAATCCTCAGGGCCTCGTCGACTTCGGCGAGCGATGGCGAGCCACCCACCTCGAAGAGACTGGTCTCGGACCAGGCGGAATCGCCGGTGGCACCGGCCGCGCGAATCGACCAGGCGTAGGACTCTCCCGGCGATAGACACTGGGAGAGCGGCGGAGTCCACGACTGTGCGGAGCCCGGAAGCCTCTCTCGGATGATCGGCGACATTTCATCACCGACATCGATCGAATTCCCCTTGTCGACCCTATAGACCACCAACTCATAGGCTTTGGCCTGCTCCACCTGTCCCCAGCTGAAAGTCGGACAGTGGCTCGCCACGGCGCTGAAACCGGGGCCTGAGCCCGGCGATACGGTCACCGGAGCTTCCCCCGATGCCCCCGAGGCCACCGCCCCGAGGATCGTGATTCCCATAACGAATCCCAAAACCCTTCTGTTCATACCGACCTCCTCTTGTTCCGGCGCCCTGTTGCCTCATCCGACCTCGGAGCCGAGTGCTGCCAGAGATCCGATCGGGTTTCCAGGGCGCATTGGCCTTTGTCTACTAGGAACCACGACGTAGGCCGGCAAAACCGGACATCGCTAGACAGCGGGACCTGATGAAAAAGGGCCAGAGCGCAGTCAATTCGGACTCAGAACCGCGGGCGTTCCCGGCTTTCGGCTGCGCCGTCTTCCGACTGGGGATGGATTGCGAGGGAGGCCGGAGCAGGTCTGACCCGCCGCCAACGCGACCCGAGCAACTGCCTCGCCGTCGCGATCAGTGGATGGTGGGAGGCGTGTAGGACCCGCCGGGGGTGGCGGACTCCAGATCCATTCCCATGAGGGTGACCAGCAGCGAGGCCCGGTCCTCCGGCGTGTGGGCCTCGAGCAAGGCCTGCTTCTCCACCGGGCTGAAGGGCAGAGCGGCACTCAGGGTGCTGACCAACCGGGCACCGGAGAGAGCGTCCAGAACGTCCGGATCGAACTCCAGACTCTTCTCGCGGGCAAACGCCTCCAGCAGCGCCAGGATCTCGAGCTTGTCGATATCGGCCTCCTCGGCGCTTCGGTCGATGGCGAATTCGCTGAAGTCGGCGCTGACCCGCCGGTAGCCGTGCAGGGGCTCCAATTCGCGCAGGACTCGAAAGCGGACGACGCCCTTCAGGACGATGAGATGGCGCCCATCCTCCTGCAGCTCGTGCTGGTCGATATCCCCGCAACAGCCGACCGGGTAGAGATCGGGATCCTGCAGGTTCAAGGGCGGTACCCCGAAGTTGTCGAGACCGGGAATCAGCGGCTGGATCATGCCGATCCTCTTGTCCCCCTCCAGGGCATCGCGGATCAGGTTGCGGTAGCGATCTTCGAACACGTTCAGCGGCAGATAGGTACCGGGCAGCATGAGCTGTCCGGTCAGCGGAAAGATCCGCAAGGTCTGCAGCTTGTCCTGCTCGCTCATGGCGGCGAGAGTATAGCGAAGAATCCCGAGCTGTCCGGCGGGGAGTCTCGGTCTGCTAGGGTCCCCTGATGCGCTGGGCGACGCTACTCCTTGCTGTCCTGGCCTACCTCCTCGGAATCCGGACGTTGGTCTACTTCGTCCTCTTCACCAGCGGCGTCGTGGTGAGTAAGACCGTCGACTCGGGACCGGTGGTCGACTGGCCGATCGCCTTGGCGGTCGATCTGACACTTTTGCTGGTATTCGCCGCAATCCACAGTCTGATGGCCAGGGATCCCTTCAAGCGTGCCTTCGCCCGGCGATTCCCGGAATCGGCTTCGAGGAGCACCTATACGCTGGTGGCAGCGCTGTCGCTGTCGGTGGTCATGTGGCTCTGGCTACCCATCTCCAGCGAGATCTGGACCGTGGAAGGGCAGCCGGCACGCTCTCTGTTGATCGGCCTGTCGGTCGCCGGCTGGGTGCTGGCGGCCACCGCCTACTACTCCATCGGTCATCTGCGTCTCTTCGGCCTCCGGCAAGCCTGGGCAGGGTTTCGCCACCTTCCTCAGGACCCGGAGCCGCTGGTCGCCTCCGGTATCTATCGGTTCCTGCGCGATCCCATGTTCCTCGGCTTCGCTATCGGCATGTGGTCGACGCCGCAGATGACCGGCGGGCGACTTCTGCTGTCGGCCGGTATGAGCCTCTATCTGCTGATCGGCCTGCGATTCGAGCGGCGTGACCTGGCGGTCAGGTTTGGTCGAGAGTACCTCGAGTACGTGCGCAGCCGTCTCTGGTCGAGGCTGGTATCCTCGCTTTCATCATGAAGAACCTGCTGGCCGTGCTCTTCTTCGCGCCTTGCGCTCTGCTGGCCCAGGGCTACGACATCTATCTCTTCGACATGAGTGACGATTTCGCGCTGGTGCAACGGGTGACCGACCGGGAGGGTTACGACAATCAGCCCTCGTTCACCCACGACAATACGGCGCTGCTTTTCGCCACCGATAGGGCCGGCGAACAGATCGACATCTTCCGCTACCGGATCGCCGACGGCGAGCTGACCAATCTCACCTCGACTCCGGAGGAGAACGAGTTCTCACCGCAACCGTACGGTCACGACCGGTTCAGCTTCGTCCTGCAGGAGGGCAACCCCTATCAACACGTCTGGCACCGGGCATTCGATGGCGGTGAGCCCCAGAGAGTGCTGACCAGCTACATCCCGGTGGGTTACTACACCCGCAATGAAAAAGGGGTATTGTTCTGGGGGCGCTACGCCTACTCCCTGTTCTTCGAGCCTGCCGGTGCCGAGGTTGGACCGGGGGCGGGTGAGTCGCTCTACGTCATCGACCAGGCGGGTCGCAGCATTCATTCCATCCCCGGCAGCGACGATTTCAGCTTCGTCCACAAACAGAGCAACTGGAACTGGGTGATCAAACGGCTCGATCCGGTAACCAAGGCCATGACCCCCATGGTCCCCATCTCGCCGGACAACGAGGACTACTGCTGGCACCCCGAGGGCTACATCCTCACCGCCGATGGCAACAAGCTGATGAGGTTCACCCCGGGTGTGGACGACTGGTGGCAGGACCTGGCGGAGCTGCGGGCTCCAGACCTCTCCACCGGAGGCCGCTGCGCCGTCAGCTCCGACGGTCGCTACCTGGCCCTGGTAAATCGAAGGCCCTGATTCCCCGTTCGGCTACCGGATTGAACTTCATCGACCAATTACGACTCCCAGAGCAGATAGCCCTCTCCCAACTCCGTTACCCACCGAAATCGACACGAGGTAGACAGCCATGGACACCTGGATTCTCCGCTTCTCACTCCCCCGCCAGAAACCGAGCGACCCGAGACAGTTGAGCGTGCTGCAGCGCGGTGCCGATGGAGGGATCACCGAGCTCGGTACCATCGCGATCGAGAGCCGACAGATCAACCTGCCCGATGTCGTCGAAGAGCAAGTGCGGCAGGGACGTACCCGCCTGGTCCTCGACCTCAGCCAAGAACGGAAGGTGGACTCGAACGATCTGGCCCAGATCGTCGGCGCCATGAAGTACGCCAGCGATGCGGGTGGCGAGCTGATCTTCGCCAACGCCAACGCCCGGGTGCTGGAGATCCTGCGGCTCACCCATCTCGACGACGTCATGGCGGTCTACGACTCCATCGGTGCGGCAGCGGAACACTTCGCCACGGACGCCTGACTCTCTCCCACTCGCTTCCTGGACCGCCGGATCCCCTCTCGCGAGGGCTCGACGGAACGACGCCCGCCTACCCTAAGAGCCTCCTGGTTCCCGCGGAATCGTCTGCTCCGCGGCGGCCAGTGCCGCGCCGACGATCCCCGCTTCGTTGCGCATTTCGGCCGGCACCACCGGGGCTCTGGTGTTCAGGTAACCCAGAAATCTCTCGTGCTTCTTGCTCACCCCACCGCCCAGGATGAAGAGATCGGGATTCAATAAAGCCTCCACATACAGCAGATACTCGTCCAGGCGTTTCGCCCACTTCTTCCAACTCCAACCCTTCTCGGTCCGTGCCCGATCCGACGCCCGATCCTCGGCGTCCTTGCCGCGGATGATCAGATGACCCAGTTCGGAGTTGGGCACCAGACGGCCGTCCATGAAGAGCGCTGTACCGATGCCGGTTCCGAGAGTCACCATCATCACCAGTCCCTCCTGCTGGCGCCCGGCTCCGAACCGCATCTCCGCCAGACCGGCGGCATCGGCATCATTGAGCACCGTTACCAGACACCCGGTGCGCTCCTCGAAAACGGCTCGATCGTCGCTGCCGATCCAGCTCTTGTGGACATTGGCCGCCGTCTCCACGACCCCGTGCTTGATCACCCCTGGAAACGTGCAACCGACGGCTCCGGACCAGTTGAAATGGCACACCAGCTCGGCGACGACGTCCGCCACCTTCTTGGGGCGGGACGGCCGAGGCGTGGGTATGCGCAGACGATCGGCTATCAGCGATCCGCTGTCGATGTCGACTGGAGCTCCCTTGATGCCGCTGCCACCGATATCGACTCCGAGGACCGCCAGGCCCCGCGACTCAGTTTCGGTCATTCCACTGCCCTCCTCCGGTCCGATTCAGCAGGTCGCCTTCCGTACACCACCGATCGACACGGTGCCCTAGTCTACGCCC
>CAJHZZ010000001.1_pt1 | contig 16033 bp, 10 predicted proteins | sample 9199071 | NCBI WGS metagenome assembly CAJHZZ01 (sample SAMEA7708275, study PRJEB35096) | sediment metagenome | biome: marine neritic benthic zone biome [ENVO:01000025]; feature: sediment [ENVO:00002007]; material: shallow marine sediment [ENVO:03000034] sea grass bed [ENVO_01000059] ...
GGCAGGAACCGTGCTCTTGGTCACCACGACCTTGTAGCCATTGAGGTTCTCGGCTACCGACTTGGCGACCTGCATGACGAAGCTGAGGTCGGCGCTGCCGTCCTCCGACTGGGGGGTGCCGACAGCAATAAACAAGACCAGCGACTCGCGGATCGATGCCGCCAGATCGGTGGAGAACTCCAATCGACCTGCACGAGTCACCCTCTCCACGAGTCCTTCGAGACCCGGTTCGAAGAAGGGCACCTTGCCCTCTTTCAGCGCTCCGATCCTCTTCTCATCCTTGTCTACACAGATCACGTGATTGCCGAATTCGGCGAAGCACGCTCCCGTGACGAGTCCTACGTACCCGGTACCGATCACTGATATGTTCACGCCGTCCTCTTTCCCTTCTTTGAGGTTCCCCAATCGATTGGGGAGATTTCGGATGAGCCTAGCGATATTCCTCTGCAGAAAAAAGAGAGGTATGAGTATAGAGACAACTCTCGATTCTCGAGGTGCGATCTGGAAGCAGCGATTCGTTCGCCTCAAGCCCGCTCGAGATAGCTGCCGTCCTCCGTCATCACCCGGACCTTGTCACCGGTCTTGATGAACAGCGGTACCTGGACCACCATCCCCGTCTCCAGGGTCGCCTCCTTGGTGGCACTGGTGGCGGTATTGCCGCGATCGGCATCGTCGATGGTCTCGGTGACCTCGAATTCCATCTTCTGGGGCAGCTGGACTCCGATGGCCTTGCCCTCGTACATGGTCACCTGCACCTCGGTGCTCTCCATCAGGAAGTTGGATCCGAAACCGATGAGATCCGCCGAGATCGGTACCTGATCGTAGCTCTCGAGCTCCATGAAGATGAAGTCTTCACCCTGCTGATAGAGGTATTGCATCGGTTGGGTGGTGACGTCAGCCAGCTCCATCTTGGTACCTGCCCGGACCGTGTGGTCGATGACCTTGCCGGTGACGATTCCCTTGAGCTTGAAACGAACGAAGGCCCCGCCCTTGCCGGGTTTGTGATGTGCTCGCTCGAGCACGGTATACAACTCGCCGTCCAACAGCAGCTTCTTTCCTGGACGACACTGATTGGCGTCAATCGAACCCATGATGCTCTCCTCAAGAGTGAGGACCCGGGGATCCCCGAGTCGAACCGCGTGTGACCGCTATTCTCGCCGACGACCGCATCGCCCGCAAGGGCGGTAGCGGACCGTCTTCTGGCGGCTGCCTCGACGCCTCATCGAGGGCCTGTGACCCGCTTCATATCCTGGTCGTAGCGGGCCATTTATCCTAGATGCGGCTATGTACGTCGTGAAGGAGCAGTCCGGGCGCTACGAGACGGTGGACACCCTCTCCGACGGGGCGATGGGCTCCGTGGTTCTGGCTCGTGATCGGCTGATGGACCGACTGGTGGCCATCAAATCGATCAAGCCCCAGAACGCCCACGACGCCACGGAACGGCAGCGCCTCCAAGACGCCCTGCTCAGCGAAGCCCAAGTGGTCCAGCTGCTTTCGCATCCTCATATCGTGGCGATCCACGACATCCTCGACGACACCGAGGACCCGGGCCCGGCCCTGGTTCTGGAGTACGTTCCGGGATCCAATCTCGAGGAGTACCTCAAGGGGGGCCATCCGCTGCCCCTAGACTTCGCTCTCACCATCGGTATTCAGATCGCCCAGGCCCTGGAGCACGCGCATTCGATGGGAGTGATCCACGGCGACATCAAACCGAGCAATATCCTGATCTCGGACGATGGCGAAGAGGCCAAGATCGCCGACTTCGGTATCGCCCAGCTGGTGGAGAGCGACCGCGAGGATTCACCACTTTTCGGTACACCCCGTTATATCTCCCCCGAGCAGATCCTCGGCCACAAAGCCGATCAGCGCTCCGACCTCTTCTCTCTGGGCGTGGTCCTGTACGAGATGCTGACCGGCCACTCCCCGTTCACTGGTCAGACCTCCAAAGAGGTGACCCAGGAGATCGCCCGTGGTGCTGCTGATCTTTCGGACGCGGCGCTTCAGGAGGTACCGGAGCCTCTGCGCGCGGTCCTCTCCAGGGCTCTCGAGCGGGACCCTGCCAAGCGATTCCAGAGCGCTCGCCAGATTGCCCTTGAGTTGCAGGGCCCAGAACAGGTGGAAGAGTCAGCCGATGCCGTGACCACCCAGGATCTGAGCTCGCTGGTAGTCCCCGAGATCCCCGACGCGGGGTCCGACGAGGAGGTCTTGACCAGCCCCGATCCGGACTCCATTGCCGAGCCGGATGAGCTGGATGAGCCTGATACGCCGGATGAGGCGACCGAAGCCCAGCGCCACTACTCCGCCACCCCGGACGCGAAGCCATGGCTCCGTTGGTCCTTGGTGGCAGCCGCCGCGGCCATACCCACCTTGATCTTCTCGCTGGTCGTCGTCTGGTTGGCCACTCCCGGCTCGCCGCCCGATGCCAGCTTCTCCGCTGACCACCGCCTCAGAGCCCAGATCTTGCCTCTGGCCCAAGAGGGGCGTCGGCAGATGCAGGCAGGGCAGCCCGAGGTGGCCGCCCGGCTCTTTCGCCGCGCCCAGGACCTGGCTCCCCCCTCCTCGAACATGGCGCTGGCCCTGCAGCGGGCTGAACGGGACGCCGAGCGCCAGCAGGTTCTGCAGGAACGGTCTGACGAGGTTGCAGCGCTCCTCGCCGCCAGCCGCGAGTCCCTCGACTCCGGTAACCCGCAGCGGGCCCTGAAACAGGCCGCCCAGGCCCTCTCCATCGATCCGGAGAATCCCGAGGCTCAAGCCCTGGTGGACGCAGCCGGCGCCCGTCGACCCAAGAGCTCGAGTCGCCCTTCTCGACGGGAGAAGACCATCGGCTCGACGACGGACCCATCCAGTGCCCCGAAGATCGTGCAGAGCGAGCAGCGACCCTCCAGCACAACCACGACCGCACCACCGCTGCCCTCCACCACACCCGCGCCGCGACCGAGACCGCGCTCCACGGTGCCAACGGGAGCGGTCTCGCGAACCGCCAGCCTACGTGTCGATGTCTTCAGCTACCTCTCCAAGGGGGTTCTGACCGTCTACGCCGACCAGGACCAGATCCTCCTGAAGCCCTTCCGCTTTGTCCAGAAGTCGGGGTTCATGCGCAAGAAGAAGACCGCCGGTCGACTGGAGACCTCGGTGGACCTGCCCTCGGGACCGACAGAGTTCCGCATCTATGTCTCCGCCGATGGCCAGGAGACCCAGACGGTCAACCTGGACGCCGAGCTCACCGGCGGGCAGACCCATGTTCTGCGGCTCATCATTGCCGAGAACGGCTCCGCCTCAGCCCAGCTGAACTGAAACCTTCACCCAACGCCAGCGGCAACTGACGCCCTCGCCGCCTTTCCAGGCCGCCGAGCGACAATTTCTGTCCGCTGGATCCCGATGCGCGTCAGTATCCGGGAGGTCAGACTCACCGAATGACACACCGAAGGGTGGCGAAGATCACTGGCAGAATTTTCCGCCAGCTCTTCCATATTTTTTAACTTATTTATTTTCAATACTTTAGAGAGAGCATTGAAACTCAGCACGAGACCATCGAGGCATCTGGCACCGACCTTGCTATTACCAAAATGCGATGCAGAAGGAAGCACGAACAGCCTGACCGGCCCGTCCCCATTTCGGGCCTCATCCTCTCAAAACCCTCACAATCCCACCCCCCGTCGACCGCTTGCCCAGCGGCCGACCCCGCCTGTGCACGGGTTTCTTCCCGACCTTCCGCTAGATGGTCACACCCATCGGTTTCCGCAGGGCGAAGGCGAAGACGATGGTGAGAACGAAAAAGATCCACATCCAGCGGGGCATCAGAAGGAACTCGGGATCCTCCGGGTAGGCCAGCTGGATGGAACGGATCGTGCCATCCGGATCGAGCGGTGCCTCGACCGGATAGAGAAACTGGTCGCCGAGCGAAGAGGCGCGCAGAGGCGAGCGGCGAACCGTCCGCGGACTGGACCGCACGCTCTTGGAGTAGGTGGTATCTCCGTCCCGTATCTGCAATTCGAAATCACCGGTTTGCGCGGCCGAGATCGTCCACACCATCTGGCCCTTGGACGGTACCCAGACACCCGGTGTTTCCAGGGTCAATCCGTCGGGTATCTGCAGATCCATGTCGGGTTTGTCGGCGAGCAGGAATTCAGCCCCGTCGGTCGGGCTCTTCAGCTCCACCTTGAGCAGCACCGGCTCGCCGGGTTCCAGGCCTTCGTAGCCGAAGTAGGGCTGCAGCTGCGCCATGATCACGATGACGGGCGGCAGGATGAACAGCAGAGGAAAGAGCTGCAGACGCAGGTAGGAGAGGTTGTATCTGAGGATGTCCACCTGAGACCGCAGAATGGATCCCAGATCGTCGTTGAAGAGCCGAATCTCGAACAGGGCCGCCTGAATCTTGCGCTTGACGGCCTCGATCCGATCCTGGTTGGAGACCTTCTTGAAGATCAACAGGATACCGACGCTGACCACGACTGAGATCAGGATCAGACCGAGCAGCGGCCAGTCCCGAAACGGGAACATGATCGCCCCGAAGAGGTAGCTCAGAATGGTGTTGATGGTGTGCATGGGAAAAGGACCGATCCGGCCTCAGACGGCCGAGATGACGATCGCCCCGAGGGGCCTCGACTAGGAGATGTAGCCCAGACCCCGCAGTCGCTTCTTGATCTCTTCCTCCGAATCAGCACCCTCCAGCTTGGCCAGCTCTTTTTCCAACGCGTGCGTGATGAACTCCTCGGGGGAGGAGTAGCCGGCGATATCCGCGTACTTCTTCACCTTCGCCACCAACTCGCTGTCCAACTTGATCTTGCTTCCTCCGAACATGGCATCCTCCTATTGGGACTCTTGCTGAACCGGAAATTGCCGTTCGATGCCGAACTCCGCCAACACCGCTGCCCCCAGATTCCGCAGACTGGTGGCCGGTCGAGCCATCGGCTTGCTGCTGAACAGGATCCCCGGCACGGCTTCATGATCCATCAGGTGATCGCCGCTCCACTCCTCGGTGTTGTCGACGATCACCTCGGTCTGCGGAATCTCGCCGATGGCCGACTCGAAGGAGCAGCGGGTCCCCTTGGCATAGCCCACCTGGATATCCGGTCCCACCTCGAGGTACCCCCGATCCTGGTAGGTCTCCTCGGCGATGTAGACCCTGGTGATCGCCGGCGCCCCGGTCTGCTCATCCACTACCGCCAGCAGCTTGTCGGACAGCTCTCGCATCAGGGACTCGCGATCGCCGAGATCGACGATGCCGTTCTTCTCGCGTCCCCGGATGTTGAGATAGAGGCCATTGAGGCCCAGTCCGTACGCCCGCGTCTGCGACCAGTCGACGTTCAGCAGATATCCGGGATCGTCCCGTCGGTTGGGGTCCTTCAGAGCGAGATAGCCGTTCTCCATCAACCATGTATTCAGGTGGAAGGCCCGGCGCCAACTGGTGAAGCCGTGATCCGACATGACGATCAGTTGCGTATCGGGCGGCATGTTCTCCAGGGTGTAGCCGACCACCCGGTCGAGCTCCTCGTAGAGGCTCGGGATGAGATCGGCGTACGGTCCATCCAACTCGGCGTCGTACGCCGGATGGTCCGGGTCCAGGGTGCGCATCATCATGTGCGAGGTCTGATCGACGTTGCCGAAGTAGTAGAAGAGGAAGCCGTCCTCGAACTGATCGAGGACATAGTGCCACTGATCGATGAACTGGTCACCGGTCAGACGCGCCTGGGCCACGAACTCCGCCACCGAGAAGATCCCGCCGCTTAAAGCCTTGGTGTCCTCGGGCATCTCCTGCGTGTAGAAGAGACCTGTGGCATCCGCCAGCTCGGCCGCATAGTCGAGCGGTGTGGAGATGGGCATGGCCGGGTCCTCTGGATTCATGTTCAAGGGAGTGGCATAGAGCTCCAGCTCAGGGTGGGTCTGCTTGAGATAGAACCGCACCACCGCCGACAGGTCCCGAGGGATTCCCATGACAGTGAGAACGCCGCGCAGAAACGGGTTCGAGACCAGCTCGAACTCTACCGTCACCCAGTCGCTCCATTGCCCCACTTCCAGCACCAATTCCTGATCACCGATCTCGATCAGGGCGACGGGTTCGTCCGGGTCGGTGAACACCTTGAAGGGGGCTTCCACCTTGGTCTTCTTGACCAGATAGGGATTGTCCGGGCCATACAGCGAGGCCTCCACCATGCCTTCGTAGGGATAGACCTCGTAGACGTCACCGCCGCTGATGTCATCGCCCTGGAAGGCGAACAGCTCCGAGGTGAAGAACGAGAACGTCCCCGAGGTGCCCACCAGATCGGGCGTACCCATGCCGCTCAGCTCTCGTGTGGCGGCTTCGGACGGGGGAAAATTCGCCGGCATGCGGACGATTGTCGTTTCGACGCCGCTCTCTTCCATCACCTGCCAGAAGGGCGTTCCCTGGCGCAGAAGCAGCATCTGCCCTCCAGCCACCGGAAACGAGTATTTGCCGAAATCGATGCTCCGCTCCACGTCTTCGGCACCGCTGGTGGAGAGCATCGGCAACATGGTTTCGGGATCCCGGTGGACGAAGTCGAAGATGCCGTGTCCACCCGAGTCCATACCGGTGATGAAGTTCGACCAGGCGACCGGGCTCTGGGGAGGCACCGAGGTCTCCAGAGGGGCGAAGCCGCCCTGCTCGGCCAGGCGGCTGAGATTGGGCAGTCGTCCTTCGGCCATCATTCGCGAGGTCAGGTCGTAGTCCATGCCGTCGAAGCCCAGCACGATCACCTTTTCGCCGTTCGCCGAGCGGCTACCCCCACCGCACGAGGCAGCCAGCGCCGCGACCACCAGAACCAGCGCCACCAGGGCCCATGGATATCGGAACGTCGGTCTATTCATGGTCAGCCTCCGCCGGCATCGACGCCAGCCGGCCGCTCTCGAGGCTCGTATCCTCGAACATGGTCTTGCCATCCATGTGCGCCGGTACCCGCAGACCGAACAAGCGCATGGCGGTCGGCGCCACATCCATCAGGGCGGGATCGTCGGTGTCGACCTTGTGGGTGCAGAAGAAGACCCCGGGGACGATCCGTGGATCGACACCGTGATCGCCGCTCCAGGCCTTGACATTGTCTTCGAAGACCGGCCCCGAGATCATGCCGGTGGCGCAGTCCCAGGAGACCCGGTAGCCGTGGTTGTAGCCCACCAGAAAATCCGGGGCGTTGCCGATATAGGGACCCTGGTACAGCTTGTGCGAGTCGAACAGCTCGTTGATCCCTATCTCGTCCTTTTCTTCGTCCCGCAGACCGCTGATCTTCTCGATGAGCTCGGCCTTGAGGGCCTCGGCCTCCTCGCCCGGATTGACGATGCCCTGGGCCTCGCGGCCCTCCAGGTTGAGAAACATCCCCGTCAGACCCAGGGCGAAAGCCCGGGTCTTCGACCAGTCCACATCTTCCAGCCATTCCGACGAGCCGTCCCGGCCTTCCTTGAGGTGCAGATAGCCGTTCTCCAGTAGCCAGGCATTGAGATTGACCCCACGCCGAAACGACGTGAAACCGTGATCCGACAGGACCATCATCACATCGCCCTTACGCAACCGCTTCATCACCCGGCCCACCAGGGCATCGTTGTGCTTGTAGAGCTCCTCGATGGCGTTCTTGTGCTCTGGATTGTCGATGCCCCTGGCTGCCGGGTGGCCCTCTTCCAGGTACCGCCAGAACATGTGCTGGATGCGGTCGGTGGCGTCCCAGACGCAGACCAGCGATCCCTGCTTGAGCTTCTGCATGGCGGCGAAGAACATGGCTTCACGCTCGGCATCCACGTCGTAGGTCTGCTGCAGGAAGGTGGCATCGTCGGTGATGCCCTCGTTCAATGCCCAGGTGTCCTCGGCCAGACCCAGGGTGGAATAGGGACCGATCTTCTTGGCCAGATAGGTCGAATAGTAGGAAGGGTGGGAGACCGGCATGGCCGGATTCTCCGGGTCGAGGCTGATCGGCGTGATGTAGAGCGAAACATGCTCCTCCATCTCGGTGATCAACAGCCGACAGAGCCCGGTCACCTTGAACCCTGGAGCGGCCTTGAAGGTCAGAGTGACCCAATCGCTCAGCTTGCCCCGTTCGAGCTCGATCCCTTCCCCATCGACGGTGACCAGGACCCGGCGGGTCTGGCGGTCGACGTCGAGGGTCATGGGCAGCTCGAGGGCAGGCGGCGGATCCCCGGCCAGCAGGCTGTTCGGCGGCCCGACGATCTTGGTCTCGAAGCGGCCGTTCTGGCCTTCCAGTGGGAAGCGCTCACCGCCCTCCTTGAACTTGCCTTCCGACGGCCGGGTGGAATAGAAGAGGAACGTCCCCTGGGTCCCCAGGAGGTCGGGGACACACATGGCACTCAATTCGGCGCCGTAGAACTTGTCCGGTGGGAAGGTGATGGGCACCCGCAGAACCGTGCTCCAGATGTAGTTCTCACCCAAGAGTGTCCAGAAGGGCTTGGATTTCCTCAGCAGTCGCAGATCCGGCTTGCCCAGCGGGATGCGGTACTTCCCCAGCTTCAGAAAACGGTCGACGTCACCGATATGAGCCGAGGAGAGGACCGGCAGATAGTTGTGACGATCCCGATCGAGAAAGTCGAAGATGTTGTGTTTGGCGGGATGGGTACCGGTGCTGAAGGACGACCAGGCCACCGGCGACACCGACGGGAAGGAGGTACGCAAGGGAAGGTAGCAGCCCTGTTTGGCCAACTTCTCGAAGTTCGGCAGCTTGCCCTCGCCCATGAAACGATCGGTGAGCCGCGGGTCCTGGCCATCGAGACCGACGACGATCAGACGCTTGATATGGGGCTTGCCCTTCTCTTTGCGTCGCATGACTCGCCAGACCTTGCGGATCGGCCAACTCAGGATGGCCAGCAGCGCCAGAACGAGGGTGGTGAAGACGACCAGGAACGATGAGGCCAGTGCGATTCCCGCACCGGGACCGACATAAGCCAGTGCCGGCAGGCTGATGCAAAGACCGGCAAACCACACCAGGAAAACCTGGCCGAGGCGATGCCTCTGTCCATTCTTCACCTTCTCCCCGAGCGGGGAACTCGTCTTGAACATCTCGAACATGGGGTCCCTAAAAAAAGACACCCGACGCGGAAGCGGATCGGGCGCGCTACAGCGCTGCTATTATATATTCGCCGTGCCGCTGTGCAAGCGGGCGAGCGTCCTGGGTACCTGTTGCGGACAATCCAGACAACCGAGTTGCGGAGGGAAGATCGACAGGTCTGCGTCCGCGACTCTTCGAAGACAGCCGGAGACTCGAGAGAATGGTGAACACTCTACAACGGACCTTTCGCAAGCTCCGCTACGGCGAGCCCATCGTGGTGGTCTCCGGACTCCCCCGATCGGGCACCTCCATGGCCATGAGAATGCTCGAGGCCGCCGGTTTCGACATCGTCGTCGATGGCGTGCGCGAAGCGGACGAGGACAACCCCAAGGGCTACTTCGAGCTCGAGAGGGTCAAGGACCTGGCCGACGAGAACGACTGGAGCTGGTTGGGTGGCGCCAAGGGGAAAGCGATCAAGATCATCTCCTACCTGCTCAAGGAGCTGCCCGACGACTACAACTACAAGGTGCTCTTCATGCGCCGCGACCTGCGCGAGGTGCTGGCCTCGCAGGCGAAGATGTTGGAGCGGCGCGGCGAAACCAACGACGCCGATGACGAGCGCATGGTCGAGCTCTACGAGAACGACCTCTGGAAAGCCAACTATCTGCTCAAGAACAACAGTCGGTTCGACACCCTGATGGTCTCGTATCGCGACGTCCTCGACGATCCGCTGACCGAAGCTCGGCGGATCAACAAGTTCCTGGGCGGCAACCGGGACGCCGAGACGATGGCTGCAGCCGTCGACCCGACCCTGTACCGCAATCGAGCAGAACAGCTCGGCTCCTGACCTCGAAGCGCCGATGGGTCGATCATGACCAGCCCTTCCCCCGAACCTCTGCTGACCGAGGGTGAGATTCAACGACGGGTCTCCGAGCTGGCCGAAGAGATCTCTCGAGACTACTCGGAGTGCGAAGAGATCTTCATGATCGGCGTTCTGCGGGGCGCCTTCATCTTTCTGGCCGATCTCTCCCGGCAGCTCACTGTCCCTCGTCGGATCGATTTCATGGCCCTGGCCAGCTACGATCACGGCGCCGACCGCGCCGATGCGGTCCGCTTGATCATGGATCTTCGCTCGGACATCCGCGGTCGACACGTGCTAGTGGTCGAGGACATCGTCGACACCGGTCATACGCTCGCCTACCTGATGGAGACCCTGGCAGCTCGCCGACCGGCATCACTCAAGACCTGCGCCCTGGTTCGCAAACCCGCCCGTCACCAGGTGCCGGTCAATCTCGACTATGTGGGCTTCGAGATCCCGGATGCCTGGGTCGTCGGCTATGGACTCGACTTCGCCGACCGGCATCGGACCCTGCCTTTCATCGGCGTGATGAACCCGGAAGACCCTGCCAGTTGAGACCGCCACGCACGGACTTCCTGGACGAGCTCAGCTCGGGCTATCAGGCCAGCCAGATCCTCTTCACAGCGCAGCGTCTCGGCGTCTTCGACGCCTTGGCCGCGGGCGGCCAGGACGATCTCCACCTGTCGAAGACTCTCGATTGCAGCCCACGTGGGATGCGCATCCTCTGCGATGCCTTGGTCGATCTGGGAGTCCTGGAGCGCTCTCCAGCGGGGTATCGGCTGGGCAGTGAAGCCCAACGCTACCTCGGTCCCGACGCCCCAGAGGCGCGGTCCCATCTGCTGCAGCACGGCGCCAGACTCTACGAACGCTGGGCGGGGCTCATCGACGCGGTTCGCACCGGCGAGCCCGTGGACGAGGAGCGGCTCGATCCCAGGCTCTCGGGCTCACAGGAGGACTTCGCCAGGGCCATGGCCGATGTCGGACGCCGCTCCGCCGCCGCCACCTGCCGGCAGCTCGATCTGAGCGACACCGATCACCTTCTGGATCTGGGTGGCGGCCCGGCCGTCTATGCCTGCGAGTTCGCGCGGCAGTGGCCCTCCCTCCGCGTTACCGTGATGGACACTCCTGAGACCCACAAGGTGGCACGCCAGACGATCGCCGACTCTGACCTGACCGAAAGGGTCCATCTCCTGGCCGCCGACTTCCTCGAGGACCCTCTGGGCGGTCCCTACGATGCCGTCTTCGTCTCCAATGTTCTCCACATCTACTCCGCCATCGAGAATCGTCGATTGATCCAACGTTGCGCCGGCGTCCTCGAGTCTGGCGGACGGTTGATCTTGAAGGATTTCTTTCTCGACGAGGACCGCCAGCGACCGGCCGGAGGCGCCGTCTTTGCCGTCAACATGCTGGTCAGCACCGAGGGTGGAGACTGCTATACCGTCCCAGAAGCGGTGTCGTGGCTGGAACATGCCAACCTGCGGCTCGACGACATGCGAGACATAGCCTCCAGGTCCCGTTTGCTGATCGCCGTCAAACCGTCCTAGAGTGTGCTCCCAAGGGAGCCGCAGGAACGGCAACCGCAGAGATCATGAGCAAAGCAAAGAAAACCGTCGGCTGGATCCTGATACTGATCCTGCTGGCAGGGGCCATCGTCGTGGTACCGACGGTGTGGCTCAAGCCCTGGTCCATCGACCATTTCTACGCCCGCACCTTCCTCATCTTTGCCCTGCGCCATCCGATGATGCTTTCGTCGATGCGGATCCTGGAACCCATGGGTCTCGAGTTTCACAACAACGACCTCGACGACGTCTCCATCGCCTTCCAGCGGAAGGAAGCGGCCTGGCTCGATCGCCAGGTCGAGATCCTCCACAGCTACGATCGTGAATCCATGGACGACGCCGGCAAGCTGTCCTACGACATCCTCGACTGGTTCCTCCAGGACTCCCAGCAGGCCAACCGCTTCATGTTCCACGACTATCCCATCGATCAATTGGGAGGCGCCCACACCGGTCTACCCGATTTCATGACCACCACCCACCAGATCCACGATCGGGGCGACGCCGAGGACTACGTCACCCGGCTCGAGGGCTTCGGGCGCTACTTCGATCAGGTCATCGAAGGCCTGCGACACCGCGACTCTTTGGGGATCCTGCCACCCAGCTGGGTCTTTCCCAAGGTGCTACAGGAGATCGACGAGTTCATTGTCGACTCACCGAGGGAGAGCGTTCTGTATGAGCATCTCGAGCGGCGCCTGAGTGAGTTGGAGATGAGTGGCGAAGCCAGGGAGTCCATCCAGGAGGGCGCCGCCGAGGCCATCGAAGCGGTGGTTGTACCCGCCTACAGGGACCTACGAGCCGTGATGGCCGAACAGCAGACGAGAGCCACCGATGATGACGGGGCCTGGAAGCTACCCGACGGCGAGGACTTCTACGCTCAGCGGCTCCGACACCACACCACGACCGAGCTGACACCGGACCAGATTCACACCCTCGGTCTGATCCAGGTCGATCGAAATCTGGCCGAGATGCGGGCGATCTTGGAGGCTCAAGGATACGAAGTCGACGGTATGGGGGCCGCCATGCAGGCCCTGAGCGAGGAGGACCGATTTCGCTATCCCGATACCGCCGAGGGCCGGCAACAGATCCTGGACGACTTCACCGCCATCGTCGAGGAGGCGGATGCCGCCCTGGACGCCGCCTTCGATCTACGTCCCCAGGCAGGCGTCGAAGTGGTGCGCATCCCCGAGTTCAAGGAAGACAACTCCACCGGTGCCTACTACGACGGACCACCGTTCGACGGCTCTCGCCCGGGACGTTTCTATGTGAATCTCCGCGGGGTAGACGAGCACACCCGCTTCAACATGCGTACGCTGGCCTTTCACGAGGCTGTCCCGGGGCATCATTTCCAGATCGCCCTAGCGCAGGAGATGGAAGGAGTGCCCTTCTTCCGCCGCATCATCCCGTTCACGGCCTATGTCGAGGGCTGGGCCCACTACAGCGAGACGGTGGCCGATGAGTACGGCTTTCACCCGGATCCCTTCAGCCGACTGGGATATCTCCAGGCCCAGCTGTTTCGAGCGGTGCGTCTGGTCGTCGACACCGGCATCCACTCGCAACGCTGGACCCGGGAACGGGCCATCGACTACATGCTCACCAAGACCGGCATCGCCGAGGTCGACGTGGTGGCCGAGATCGAGCGCTACATCGTCAATCCGGGTCAGGCCTGCGCCTACAAGGTCGGGCAGTTGAAGATCCTCGAGCTGCGGGAGCGAGCTCAGCTGGCTCTGGGCGACGCTTTCAGCATCATGGAGTTCCACAACGTGGTCTTGCAGAACGGCGCTATGCCCTTGAGTCTGCTGGAAGAGCAGATCGACGCCTGGATCGCCGAGGCTGCGAGCTCCTGAACCGCCAGGGCCCCTGACCTCTGTCCTATCGAGCCTCCACCGTCACCCGGAGAACCACCTCTTCCCCGGCGCGGAGAACGGTGGCGTCTACTGTCTGTCCCGGCTCCAGCGTGCGCAGAATCTGCGAATAGGTTCGCAGGTCGGTGACCTCGGCTTCATCGATGCGCAGCAGAACATCCGCCGCCTGAAAGCCTGCCGCAGCTGCCGGAGAATCCTCACCTACCTGATCGACTCTGACACCGGGCCCCGGGAAGGCGAAGTCGGGGACGGTACCGAAACGCACCCGGCGACCTGACTGCGGGCCACCTGCGGGCGCGGCGGCCGGCCTGTCGCGACCGGACCCGGAGGCAGCGATCTTGACGGTCAACGGCTCCTCGCGACTCCCCATGTAGACGACCGCCTCCTTGGTCAGGGTCGCCACCTTGACCAGACCCGCCGCATCGATCTTCTCGGCCGTGTCACTGGGGCGGTGGTAATCGGCGTGGGCGGAAGTGAAGACCTGAACACCGGGAATCCCCACTTCGATGAAGCTCATCTGGTCCGACGCTTCGGCCGATTCCGGCACGTTGCGACTGTCCACACCGGTCACGAAGCTGGCTCCTCGGAAGATGTGCTGCCATTCGTCGGCGGTCCCGGTACCCAGGATGGAGACTGGCTTGTCGCCCATACGCCCCACCGTGTCGAGGTTGATGACTCCACGGATACCTTCGGGCTCGAAGTTCCCCGGCTGGGTCACGAAATGCTTCGAGCCGACCCGGCCGGCCTCTTCACCGCTGAAGGCCACGAAGGCAAGGCTCCGACCGGGCTTGTCGCTCTCGGCAATGGTCTTGGCCAGCTCCAGCATTACCGCCACACCGCTGGCGTTGTCGTCGGCGCCCAGGTGGGGCGTGCCCTCGTCACCGGAATGCACATCGGGCCAGCCCAGCCCCAGATGATCGTAGTGCGCTCCGATCACGAACAGCTGATCCCGCCAATCCTCCTTGCTGCCGGGCAGGACGCCTACTACATTGAGCAGCTCCACCGGCTCGCCTTCAGGTCCCTCCTCCATGGTCAGGGCCTGAAAGAACGAACCGTCATCGCCACCCGGTTCCAGCCCGGCAGCCCTGAACTGCTCGGCGATGTAGTCGGCGGCTTGCCGCAACTCGACGGATCCGGGGCCCCTGCCCTGAAGCTCGCTGGAGGCCAAATAGCTCACGTGCTCCATCAGACGCTTCTCGGAGAATACGGGCGGCAGCTCGACGAGTGGCTGACGCTCGGCAATCTGGACAGCCGGCAGCGGCTCGCTCCGATCGCTGGCCGCCCGCAGATCGACGAAGAGCGGCGAGTCACCGGTCGGCCACTGGCCCTTGACGATATTGGTGGGCTCCTCGCCCTCGAAGGCCAGATAGGAATACTTGCCATAGTGAGGCAACTTGCGACCCATGCCGGCGAAGGCGGCGGGTGGATCCACCACCAACCAGCCAACGGCCTTCTCGAGGTTCTCCGGGTGTCGCCGGATGACCACCAGCGAATGCCCGTCAAAGGTCACGCTCTCACCGGACAGATCGACCCTCTCGGTTTCCATCGCGATCTCGACGCCCGGAGCGGCGATCAGACGGTCGGCATGCAGATTCCGGCGCCCCAGCAACCACACTCCACGGTCGTCGGGAATGTTCTCCACCTCGTCGTCATTGCGGATGATGATCTCGTGGCTGTCGCTCTGCCATCCCTGCATCAGTTGACGGTAGGCCTGCTGCACTTCTGCCGGTGCCTGACTGGGCAGCAGAGCCAGAATCTGGGGCTCGCCGAAGATCTGGCCGATCGATGGTGGAATCTCCCGCGCGTCGAGAAAGCGAAAGACATCGAAGCCGGGATCGACCTGCACCGCCAGGGCCGGATCCTGGGTGGAGTGTTCGAACGGGGTCTCCCGATCCACCGAGCGCACCATCAAGATCTCGACCCCTGCGGTGGTTTGCACCGCCACCGGCACCACCAGCTCGAAGGGCTCTGCGTCCTGAGTCTGGCGTACGATTCCTCGAATCTCCTTGCCTCCCGCGGTGGTCTCGACCTCCACGGTGAAGGCCGCCGCTCCAGGTCTTTCGACCCAGGGCTCGAAGAACCAGGACAGCTCTTCGCCGCTGGTCTGCTCGAGGACCGATCGCAGATCGTCGAAGGAAGCCCGTTGGCCGCGGAACCTTCGGTAGAAAGTGGCCAAACCGGTACGAAACGCCTCGTCCCCCAGATAGGTCCGCAACATATGGAAACCCATCAGGGTCTTGCCATAGCCCACCGCCTCGGTGGCTGCGCTGTGTCGGGAGCGGAACTCCCGCAGAGGAAAATCCCTGCTCTCTTTGACGTAGTTGCGATACTTCTGCAGCGTCCCCCGCCGATACTCGCTCCCCTTTCCCCGCTGCTCCTGCATCAGATGGTCCGCCATATACGCGGTCAGCCCTTCGCACCAGTTGCCGGTCGAGTAGTCCACGAAGACCGAGTTTCCCCACCAGTTGTGGAGGATCTCGTGCGGGTAGGAGGAGGTGAGAATGAACGGAAATCGAATCACCGTCGGACCGAGCAGGGTGAACGACGGCATGCCGTAGCCGGTCTCCCAGAAGTTCTCCACCAGGGCGAACTTCTCATACGGGTAGGGGCCCACAAGATCGCGGTACATCTCGATGTATTGCGCGGTCGCCGTCAAGTACTTGGCGGCCAGAGCGTCATCCTGCTGTCGCAGAAAGACCTGCGCCTGGACGGCTCCGGCAGCCTCCTCATAGGCCACCAGCGGTCCGCCGA
>CAJHZZ010000104.1_pt1 | contig 15519 bp, 14 predicted proteins | sample 9199071 | NCBI WGS metagenome assembly CAJHZZ01 (sample SAMEA7708275, study PRJEB35096) | sediment metagenome | biome: marine neritic benthic zone biome [ENVO:01000025]; feature: sediment [ENVO:00002007]; material: shallow marine sediment [ENVO:03000034] sea grass bed [ENVO_01000059] ...
CTTCGCCTCGGATCTGACGTCGATGCATGACCACTGTGACGCGGCTCCTCGAGAGGCCTACGGCCGACGACCCGAACGGCCTCGACGACGCTCCATCATGGATACCGGCCCGAGCCCCGTGCGGACATATCCCTGGGAGGCCGCTGTAGACGGTCGGTGGGAGGACGCCGGAACGGGGCTCTCGACGAGCACAGGGCGAAGGCTTACGAAAACGAGTCTGATCCGGTGCGACGGAGAGCGCAGGGGAGTGCCGGACCCTCAAACGCCATGAGCGCGACCCGTCCCTGACGGGTCCTCCCAACGACCGGCAAAGAGGCCGGCCGATACAAAGCCTCATTGCCCATTGCCCAATGCTCACTGCGTCACTTCTCACCTCTCACTCCCCACTGCCCAATGCTCACTGCCCAGTGCTCATTCCCCACTGCGTCACTGCGTCACTGCGTCATGACCCTTCTGCCCTCACTTCCCATTTCTCACTCCCCACCTCGCACTTCCCACCTCCCCTACACACTCCGCCCACGTGTTGCAATCAACAGCCAGAGAAAGAACGGGCCGCCGAGCAGTGCGGTCAGTACACCGACGGGAAGCTCTGCCGGCGCCATGATCGTGCGCGAGCCGAGATCGCAGAGCGCCAGGAAGGCACCACCACCCAGGAGGCAAGCCGGGATCAGCAGGAGATGGTCGGTACCGACCCAACGGCGCAGGATGTGGGGAACGATGAGCCCGACGAAACCGATGGGTCCGGTCACCGCCACCAGCGCCGCCACCATGGCCGACGCGACGGTCAGCACCAACAGACGCAGCCGCTTGAGGTCGACCCCGCGACTGGCCGCCAGCTCCTCGCCGGTGATCAGAAGGTTGAGATCCCAGCGCACGAACATCATCACCACGGCCCCACCCAGCACCCAGGGCAAGACCCAGAGCACCTCGGCGTAGCCGACGACCGCCAGGCCCCCCATCATCCAACGAACCATGCGAAAAGTCTGGGTGAGATCGGCCATGTATTGCACGAAGAGGACCAGGGCCGAGCAGGACAGGGATATGGCGATGCCAGCCAGCAGCAGGGTGGACACCTCGCGAGCGTAGCCGCTCATGGCCAGCCCCAGGATCACCGCCGCCACAGCCAGCGCACCGACGAAGGCGGCCAGAGCCACCAGCGGGAATCCCAACGACCAGCCGAGAGTCTCCGTCTGCAGAGCCAGAACGGCCCCCAATGCCGCACCGCTGGCGATCCCCAGGGTGTAGGGCTCGGCCAGCGGATTGCGAAAGAGGGTCTGCAGACCGAGGCCCGACAGAGCCAGCGCACCTCCGGCCAAAACGGCAAGTAGCGTTCGCGGAAGACGAAGAGTCCAAAAGATGGACGACAGGCCCTCATCGCCCATCACCTCGGCCGGGGTGATGAGCCGGCTACCGAGAAACGGCACGACCGCCACGATGCCGACGAAGACGAAGACCAGGATCAGCAGGCGGACGGGCGAGCTCAAGGTTCCATCTCCAACAGGGTCACGGGCCGGTCGCCTTCCCGAACCACCGTGAAGGGGGCCTGGAAGATCTCCGCCAGACGCTCGGGCTGCAGCAGCTCGGCAGGGGCGCCCTCCGCCACCACGCGACCGTCCGAGAGCGCCACGATCCGGTGCGCCAGCAGGGCGGCGAAGTTCAGGTCGTGGGTAGCCAGGATCACCCCGAGTCCCTGCTCCCGATTGAGCTTCGACACCAGAGCGGCGATCTGCCTCTGGTGCCGGGGATCGAGATGGGTCGTGGGCTCGTCCAGGACGAGGATCTCGGCCTCCTGGGCCAGGGCGGCGGCGATATAGGCGGTCTGCCGCTCGCCGCCGGAGAGCTCCTCCAGACGCCGCGATCGCAGCTCGCTCACCCCAGCCAGATCCATGGCCCGGGCGACCGCCGCGAAGTCCTGGTCACGCGGCGCCCAACGAAAGGGCGAGAGATACGGATAGCGACCCAGAAGCACCAGCTTCTCGACGGTCAGCGGCACTCGCAACGGCCGGCTCTGCGGCACATAGGCGATCCGTCGGGCCAGCTCCTTGCGAGCCAGCTCGACATAGGGCGACTGCTGCCACCAGAGCTCACCTGTGCTCGGTTCGAGGAGACCGGCCACCAACCGCAGCAGCGTGGTCTTCCCGGCGCCGTTCGGACCGACGATGACCAGACATTCGCCGGCCCGAGTCTGCAAGTCGATGCAGTCCAGAATGACCTGGCCGGCCACCTGCCAGCCGACACCACGGACCCTGAGCTGACTCTGCTCACTCACTGCGGGCAGCGCAGCCGAGCAGCGCGTCCTCCAGCTCACCGTAGAGGCGAGGTATGCGGGGACCGGGAATCAACACGTGATCCCCGGCAACCACCCAGACACAGATCTCACCGACACCGAGATCCCCGCCGATCCGCCGCCAGTCCTCGGGCAGACCCAGATAGTCGCCGGGATTCGGTTGCAGCTCGATGACCACCTCCGGCTGTCGTATGACGATCTCCTCCAGGCCGACCTGCGGATAGGACTGGTTGGTATCGGCCATCACATTGATGGCGCCGAGGCGCTCCAGCAGTTGGTGCAGAAACGTGTCCTTGCCGGCCACCAGAACATCCGCCAGGCGGCCCGGCTCGCGGGTGACCGAAAGCAGCACTCTGGGTCCGTCCGTCGTGCGGCGCGACGCGAGACTTCGATCCCACTGTTCGAGAAACCTGGCCAGCTCCTCTTCCACCTCGAAGCGCTCTGCGATCATCACGGCCATCTCCACCACATCCTCCAGGGTGTCTCCGCGGACGGTCAGGACCTCGATGCCCATCTTCTCCAGCTGGCTCCGCAACCGCTCTTCGCTGTCCAGCAGTACAGCCAGATCCGGTTCGAGGGCGGTGATGACCTCCAGCCGCGAATCGAACAGCCCACCCAGCTTCGGCAGACCGGCGGTCTCGAGCGGCCAGCGCACATAATCCCCGACGCCCACGACCCGGTCACCGAGCCCCAACTCGAAGAGCATCTCGGCGACCGACGGCGCGATGGCCACGACCCTCTGTGGCACCTCCTGGACTGCGGCCTGATCAAGGGACTCGTCGGAGCTCCGGCCACAGGCCAGAAGAACCCCAAGGGCACAGCTCAGAACAACGGCGACCAGCCGCCTCGATCCGGACTTCGTCATCGATAGCTCAGACTGATACCGCTGATCAGGGTGATACCCGGAGCCGGAAAGCCCAGGACCTCCTGGTACTCCTCGTCGGTGAAGTTCTCGACCCTCACATAGGGAGCCAGCCAACCCAGGGCCTGCCAGCGGCCCGCCAGATCCATGCGCAGGTGGCTGTCGTTGACCTGCCGTTCGAAACTCAGCGGATCCACATCGTCCCTCTCACCCACATAGCGACCGGTGAGGGTCAGCGACCAGCTCTGTGGCCCGTAGGTCAGCACCAGATTGCTGCTCTGCTCCGGGCGGCGCAACAGCGGTAGTCCCGTATCCAGATCCTCCGCCTTCATGAAGGTGGCGTTCCAACGGGCCGACCATCGATTCCTGGCGTAGCTCACCTGGGCCTCGACACCCCGAGTGCGTGCCTCTCCCACGTTGACATTCCTGAACTCGATGAAATCGAAATCGATCAGATTGGTCAGGTCGTTGTTGTACCCCACCAGGCGGAAGCCCCAGGCACCCAGCAGGTGCTCGGCGCCGGCTTCGTAGCTGCGACTGATCTCGGGCTCGAGATCCGGATTGCCGGACAACGGGAAGAACAGCTCGCCGACCGAAGGTGGCGAGAAAGCCTCGCCGTACGAGGCCCAGAGACGCGTGGCGCCACTGGCGAGCCACTGGACACCCAACCGCGGACTGGTCTGGCCGCCGAAGACGTTGTTGTCATCGCGGCGTAGACCCAGGTCCAACCGGAAGTCTCCGAGGCTGTAGTAGAGCTCGGTGAAGAGGGCCCAGTTTCGTTGCCCATCCCCGTCCAGGTTGGTTCCGAAGACCGAGCTGTCGGTGACCTCGGACTCGTCCACCTCACCGCCGAAGGCCACCCACGAGTCGGTCTTGGCGAGTCGATAGCTGGCGGCCACCCGGCCCCTGTAGAGGCGCGATTCGGTGTCCGAAGCGGTGAAGCCGAAGGCGTCGTCGGGATCGCGAAAGGCGCTGTCATAGAAGACTCCCGATAACTGGGCATCGAGATTCCAGCGCTCGCTTTCGAAGTGGAACGGCAGCCCGACCAGGCGCTCTTCCCACGAGATGCGGCGGTTGGGTGAAGGAGCTCCCCCGCTGTAGGCGATACCGGTGTCGGCATCCAGACCGCGTACGGCCAGTCCCAGGCTCATCCCGTCGTCCAGCTCCCAGGAGGCTTTGGCCACCAACTCCTCGCCGGCCCAATCGTCGTTGTCCACCTGGCCATCGCCCCGACGCAGATGGCCCGCCACATCGATCTGCACCGAGCCGATTCGGGCTCCGGCGGAGAGTCCGCCCCGAGCGTAGCCGTTCTGTCCCGCCTCGAGGTTGAGCTTCACCCCCTGATTGCGACTGGAGAGCACCTGCACCACGCCACCGAGAGCATCGCCGCCGTAAAGCGAGCTGAAGGGGCCCCGTACGACTTCGATCCGATCCACCCCATCGGTGGCCAGAAAGGCCCAGTTGAACCCTCCGAAGTAGGGGTCGTTCAGCTCGACGCCGTTCCACAGAGCCAGAGTGTGATTCGACTCGGTCCCACGGGTGAACAGCGAGGTGGCCTGTCCCGGCGACCCCGATCGGACCACCGTCATGGAGGGCAGGGTGGCCAGAAGATCGAGAACCTGGGTCGACTGCCGATCGACGATCTCCCCAGCCCCGATGACATCGATGGTGCTGGGTAGAGAGCCTTCACTCTCCTGTTCCACGGAAGCGGTGACGACCAGGGTGTCACCAAACGTCTGTTGGGGGGTGCTCTGCGAAACGAGCGGGATCGCGCCCCCGAGGATCCCGACCAGCGACAACATCCAGCGCATTGTGCGGCCTCCGAAATTACAACGCCCCGAATCTCCGGGGAGGGGCTGGGGCGTCGGCCTGCACAACGCACCTTCGTCCCCTCACCCCGGGGAACGCCGACCCGCGAGCATCGAGCTCTCGGGCGAGCGGTACTGGACGTCTGGCGTAGCGGCAGGTCTCCTGGCTTCCGGTTCGTCCTACTTCCGGTCCTTCCCACGCGGCCGACCCTCACGAGCACACCTGAAGGTGTCATCTCGATCGATCGATCTCACGCAGTGGATGATTCCGGTTTCGTCCCCAGTCACAGTGGCGGGGGCCGCGTCGGTCTCGCACCGACTTCCCTCTCGGCGGTCGCCTGCCGGCCCAAGGCCGGTCGACGCCGCAACCACTACACCTTCAGTTGTCAAAAAGAACGGCCAGCGTCGTTATCGAGCGCTGGCCGTCGAACATCCACGATGGATGGGATTCTACACCTTAAGAGCCGCCGTCGCCGTCGCCACCCCCGCCACCGCCGGCGGGTCCGGTCGGCGCACCTGGAGCCGTCGGCGCCGGACGTGCAGGCAGCACGACCGGTGTCGGCTGATTCCCGGCGTTGCCACCGCTGAAGTTGCCACCGCCAAACTCCCAGGGTGACAGGCCACCCTGGCCGGCGTCCTCGGTGTTGACGAACTGCTGTACGGTGTTCTGCCGGCGATTCCCCATCAACGACTCGAGGTACTGCTGGAACTGCGCCTCGGCGCCGGGATCTGTCTCGGTCGGCGCGTCATTGGGCGCCCAACCCAGAACGATGGTGGTGGTGTCGATCACCGTGCCGAAGCCCTTCATCTCGCTCAGGGCCTCGATATCCGCAATGTCCTCCAGGTGGAGGCTGATGCGATTGCCGACGTCGGTGGTCAGGACGACCTTGTTCTCGTCCCACTCGGCGACCTTGGGTTGGTATCGGGTCATGAAGGAATTGCCGTTCTTCAGCTGGACACGAAAGATCCTGGCCATGGCCGGCGTCATGGCAAAGAGCATCAGGACGGCGAGGATCGCGGTGGGGCGTTTGAACATGTTCATCGCTGCACCTCCGGGAGCAGTTTGGCGAATTCTACCACTTGTCGCGAAAAGTGTAGCGTTGATGCCCACTTACGCCTGTGGATTCCGTCACTTTGCAGCGCCGATGGACTCCATCCCGCTGAGATTGGCCTGCATCACCGTCAGGTAGTCACCGGACTGGGGCCGGTTGGCTGACGGCGAGAAGACGACACTCTCGACACCCAGGGAAGCGAGCCGTTCCGCAGTTCCCGCACTCGGCTCGGCCTCCCAGATCATCCAGCCAGAAGGATGCTCGGAGAGCAGTTCCTCCAGCTCTCGCCACTGTTCCGTGGTGGGCGGCTCGCTCGGCTCCCAGTGCAGAGAGCGACCGTTCAGCCCGAACCGCGCTTCCAGATACTGGTAGACGGGATGGGAGAACAGTAACGGTTGGTCGCCGATTCTCTCGGTCGCCGAGGCCATCTCCTGATCCAGGCTCTGGAGATCCGCCAGCAGGGCCTCGAGGGCCGACTGAATCTCCGCTTCGTGCTCCGGTAGCTCCTCAGTCAAGGCCGCTGCCACGGCTCGCGCCTGCTCCATGGCCAGCTGCGGGTCGACCCAGGTCGTGAAGGCCCACCCCTTGTGGGAGTGCTCTCCCTCCGGACCGTGGCTGTGCACCGGACCTTCGTCGAGCGGCAGCCAGCGGTCCTCGAAAGCGGCCGAGGTGTCCACCATCTTGCCGATGGGCAGCGTGGCCCGTTGTCGCCATTTGGCGTAGTCGACGCCGTTCAGCAGAATCAGATCGGCCTCTTGGTAGTCCGCCACGACTTCCGGACCGGGTGCCCAGTAGGCCGGATCCTCCCCTGGCGGTGCCGGAAAGGAGACCTGCACCAACTCACCGCCGATACGTTCGGCAAAATACTGTAGCGGATAGTTGACGGTGATGACCGACAGCAGGCTCCCGGTCTCCACAGCGGCTGGCGGCTCGGGTGACTCCGCAGCTTCACCAAGGTCTCCGCCGTCCGGCGAGCCACAGCCCAGCGAGAGCACCAGCACGATGAGAATCCACAGAACACGATGGCTTTTCATGGCCCCAGAGTATAGGCGAAGCAGCATCCAATAGACTTCATCCTGGGAGGTCATCATGTCGGCCAGAGCAGGAGTCGTCATCACCGGAGCCTCGACGGGCATCGGTCGGGCCTGCGCCCTCGATCTCGCTCGCCGGGGCCTGCTCGTCTTTGCCGGAGTCCGCCAGGAGTCCGTGGGGGAAGCGCTGGTGGAGGAGGCCGGGGAGAGTCTGACTCCCCTGCGCCTCGACATCACCCGTGACGAAGAGATCGCCGAGTCGGCCCGGATCGTGCGACAGACCCTGGGGAATCGACCCTTGACCGGTCTGGTGAACAACGCCGGGGTCACCGTCAACGGCCCCCTCGAGTTCGTTCCCACCGCCGACCTGCGGCGCCAGCTCGAGGTCAATGTGGTCCGGCAGATGAGCGTCACCCAGGCCTTTCTCCCCCAAATCCGCCAGGCGCAGGGCCGCATCGTCCTCATGGGCTCGGTCACCGGGCTGGCCGCGATGCCCGGTCTGGGCGCCTACTCCATGTCCAAGTACGCGCTGCGATCCATGGCCGACGTGTTGCGATTGGAGCTGTCACCCTGGGGCATTCGAGTGATTCTCATCCAACCGGGAACCATCGAGACGCCCATCTGGGAGAAGGGCATCGACGAGTGGGCGGCCTTTTCGAGAGACGCCCCGGAAGCCCTGCACGAGCTTTATGGCCCCCAGATCAAGGCTGTCAAGGGCATGGTCAAATACGCCCGCGGGCACGCCACCGAGGCGCAGGTCGTCGCCGATGCGGTAGCAGACGCCCTACTCTCACCCCGGCCGCGAAGTCGCTACCTAATAGGCGGTGGGGTCCGCCAGCAATGGCTCCTATCGAAGCTTCCCGATGCCTGGCGCGACCGAGTCCTGCGCAAGCTGATGCGTCTCTAGGACTCACAGCGAGCGCTCGTAGATGCGGTACTTCTTGTAGGGCGAGAAGTTCATCTTCTCCAGGGCGTTGATCATGGACACGTTGTCTTCCAGGATCCAGCCGGCTTCGCCCCAGTAGATCCCGCGTTGGGCGGCCTTCGTCCAGATCCAGTGATAGAGGATGGCATCGATACCGCGACCCCGGTATTCCGGTTCGACACCCAGAAGCAGGATCCTCGCCCGACGGATCCCCTTCGTCTTGAGAGACCAGAAGATCCGCAGCATTCCGGGCAGGAATCTTCCCGAGCGATTGGCCTGAAGGGGCTGGTTCAGATCGGGGAGTGCCGCTCCGAAAGCAATGGGGATACCATCCTTCTCGGCAATGGGAATCAGCTCTGGTGCGATGACCGGCCTGAACTCGGAGGCGATGTGCTCGAGGTCGCGATCGGTAAAAGGCACGAAACCCCAGTTGTCGGACCAGGCGGCATTGAACAGCCGCCGCACCAGCCGCAACTCCTCTTCGAAGTTGGACAGATCCAACGGCCGCAACTCCACACCCAGACGGCGGCGCATCAGCTCGGTCGCTCTGGCAAGTCGCTCCGGCACCGGTTCATACCGCGTCGGGTGCCCCCCCTGGTAGGCCAGCAGGTTCTTCACCACCACCATGCCCGCCTGTTCCAGCAGCGCCTCGTAGTAGGGCGGGTTGTGCGGCATCATGAGCGCCGGCGGCGTCTCGAATCCCTCCACCAGCAGTCCGCACTCGTGGTTGATCGAGGGTGACATGGGTCCCCGGAGTGTCGCCAGTCCCCTCTTCGCGATCCACGAGGATGCCGCCTCCACCAGCCCCTTCGCCACTGGTGGGTCATCGACCGATTCGAAGTAGCCGAAGAACCCGGTCTGCTCACCGTGGGTCTGGTTGTGGAGCTGGTTGTCGATGGCGGCGATCCGGCCGACCACCTGACCGTCGACTCGCGCCAGGAAACACTGCGCCACACCGTGCTCGAAGAAGGGATTGATCTTCGGATCCAGCTGCCGCCGCATGTCTCGACGGACGTTGGGGACCCATTGGGGATCGTCGCGATAGAGACGAAAGGGCAGATCGATGAAGGCGGCGAGATCGGCGGCGCTGGCGACCGGAACGATCTCGATGGCGGAGCTAGTCTGCATCTCTCACCACGCCTCTACCGCAACGCCACGAGGCCACACGTCTGGTGAGAAGCGCAAGCTACAGAACCTGCAACCGGCGGCCGACCTTTTCGAAGATCTCCAGGCAGTAGTCGATCTGCTCGAAGGTGTGGGTCGCCATGAGGCTGGTGCGGAGCCGACAGCTGGACGGTGAGACCGCCGGGGGCGCCACCGGATTGGTGAAGACCCCGGCCTCGAAGAGCTCTCTCCAGAATCTGAAAGTCTTCTCCAACCCCCCGATCAGGACCGGGATGATGGGGGTGCGGCTGGCCCCGGTCTCGTAGCCGAGTTCGGTGAGACCCGACTGGAGGCGGGCGGTATTGGCCCACAGCTGCTGGCGTCGCTCCGGCTCCTGCTGCATGACCTCCAGGGCGGCGTGGACGCTGGCGGCGCTGGCTGGCGGCAACGCGGCTGAGAACATGAACGGCCGGCCGTGATGGCGCAGATAGTGGATCACTTCCTCCTCGGCGGCGACGAAACCGCCCACCGAGGCAAACGACTTGGAGAAGGTACCGACGATCACATCCACTTCGTCCTCGAGGTCGAAGTGGGCCGCGGTGCCATCACCGCGGGGGCCCAGCACACCGATGGAGTGGGCATCGTCGACCGCCAGCACCGCGTCGTGCTCGTAGGCGAGCCCGACCAGCCCGGGCACGTCGGCGATGTCGCCGTCCATGGAGTAGACACCATCGACGATGATCAGGGCTCCGGCACCCGGCGACTTGCTGGCCAGCTTCCTGCCGAGATCGTCGAGATTGGTGTGGCGAAAGCGAATCGCCTTACCGAAGGCGAGCTTGGCACCATCGACGATGGAGGCGTGGTCGTTCTTGTCGAGATAGACCACATCGGTGCGCGAGACGAGACCGGCGATCAGACCGAGGTTGGCGCCGTAGCCGGTCGAGAAGACCATACAATCCTCTTTGCCGAGAAACTCGGCCAGTGCCGCTTCCAGGTCCAGGTGGAGATCCAGCGTGCCATTCAGGAATCGACTGCCGGTACAGCCGGAGCCGTAGCGCCGCAGAGCGTCCACCGCCGCCTCCACCACCTGCGGATGCTGGGTGAGGCCAAGGTAGTTGTTGGAGCCGAGCATGATGAGCTCGTGCCCATCGATGGTGACCACCGTGTCCTCGGAAGCCGTGATCGGCTTGAAGTAGGGGTAGAGACCGGCCGCTTCGAGCTCTCGAGCCTGGGTGAACTGACGGCACTTGTCGAAGAGTGCCCGGTCCCTGGCGTACCGAGCCGTATCAGCCAGAGCTGCGGCGCTCGCTGATCTTCGGTCGGCCATCGTCAGTCGACTCTCGTCATGGCAATGCAATCACCCGGGTCGAACCAGGGGCTCAAGGTCTGGCTCGCCGGCACTGCCGACGGAGCGTCGGGCAACGGTTCGTTGGCGATCAAGAACCCCATCGTGGATTCCGCATCCAGAGCTCCGTGTGTCCCCTTCAATCCTGCCCCCATCAGGAAGGAACCGACCCAAGCCTTCTTCGACCCCCAGGCGCGGTCGTCGTGCAGCGACAGGATCACCGTCGCGGGGTTCTCCACCCAGGTACCCTGCAAAGCCTCCACCAGGCGCCGCAGGGGGTCGGGATACCTATGATCCAGCGTCACGCGACGCCATTGCTCGGCCTCGGCGAAGCCATTCGACCCCACAAGACCGGCGGCCACCAGATCCGTCCTGGCTCTGTCCAATCTCAACGGATCACCTGTCACCGAATCATAAGAGAAACCGGCGGAATCAGAAAGCTCACGCCAACGGACCACCGCCTCTTCACCCCGCGAGATCACCCGCATCTCCCCAGGCTGCCCGATCCAGGCTGCCAGATCGACCGCCGGGTTCTCGACGGCGGCCCGGCCCACTTCTGCCGCTCTTTCAGCATCGAGATAGAGGGCGCTGTAGCTCACGGCACCATAGGCAGGAATGACAAGGTCCTCGGGGCTCTCCAGCCTCTTGCGAATTGTGAAGCCCGCCTCCCCCAGGGTCTCTCGCAGGTCCCCCGCTGAGGAGACGCCGCCGTCGGTATTGCCGTGATCGGAGAGCATCACCACCCGCAAAGGTCGTGCCCACTTCTCCTGGTGAGCGACCTCAAGCTCCTCCACTCTATGGCTCAGCTCCAGCAGGTACTCGATGATCGGCGCATCCCCCCGGATGTGGGTGACCACATCGGTGGAGGCGACGTGCACCATCACCGGATCCACCGTACTCGCCAGGACCATCTTCTCGACCCGGCCGATCATCTTTCGCGCCTGATACATGGGTCGTGTGTAGCCAGCCACCTTGGATCCGAAGCTCCGCTTGCGCACCTGAAACACCGTCCGCCAGGGGAAGTAGCGCTCGAGGTATTCGACCGACGTTCCACCCACAGTGACGTTGTCCTGTCGATCGAAATAGAGGGTTTCGTAGCCGGCAATCGGGTGGACACAGAACGGACGCAGAATGGCCGTAAAGGCGACGCTGGTCATCGAGGGAAAGGTCGAGATCATGCCGCGCGGCCGCGACCAGTCCGCAAAGGCGCCCTGCTCCACCGCCGCCTCCACACTTCGCAACGGGACCCCGTCCAGGGCGAGGACCAGGGTTCTCGGTTCGGCCGCGGAACCGTCGGCAAGGGCCATCGATGAGGCCAGGACGAGCCCCAGGCAGGCCACCAGACGGAGAACCCTCACAGGTATTCCCACGGCGAGGGCTTCAGGCTCATCCATGGCATCACAGCGACCGGTTCGACAGCAGTCTGGCGCTCAAGGGGAAGTGGCAACGTGGTGGATCTCCGACCCGTCGGGCCGCAGAAAGCGCTCGTCGGGATGGGGCCCGGGAACATGTTCGAGAGCCAGCCTCTGAAGAGCCTCGAGGTTCTCTTTGATCACGTGTCCGGCAGCGAACCAGTTGGCGATGTTGAGGAAGCCACCCGGGTTGGAGATGGTGACGTACTCGATCAGGGTGCACGACTCGGCCAAGGGGATCATCAGCCAGGCACCCCGACTCGCCTTGATGGGCGAAAGACCCAGATCGGAGTAGGCCTCGGGCAGGCCGTCCGCCGCCCGTTCCTCCATCAGATCCCACCAGCGAAGCTCCCAGAGGGCTCCCTGCGACTCCTCGAACAACTCTCGGTTCATGACTACCTCGTCGATCCACCAGCGACCGACGCCCGAACGCTTGAAGTACTGGAACAGGATCCGGCTCTCACCTCGCGGAGTGCCCTCGATGACCTCGGAGTGCTCCACCGGCAGGTAATCGCCTTCGGCGTAGTGATCCTCGTCGTTGATCCCCATCCAGAGGGCCTCGACCGGGATGTCGGTGACCACGACCGCCTGACCCAGCTTGCCGGACCGATCGACGAAGACCTTGCCCGGCTTCTTTGCCGCCTTCTCGTAAAGCCTCCAGGGCGGTTCGAGCCCGAGCTCCTGGGTGCGATAGGCCGACGCCAGATCGAGTCGCTTGACCTGAGTCTCGACCTGCTCAGGCCCAGGGCACTCCGCCCTGACCGACACGGACCCCACCAGCACGACCGCCACCGCCACCCAAGGAGTCTTGAATCCAGTACTCACTAATCTACCCTTCACCCAAACCGCCCCACTGCCCATTGCCTCACTTCCCACTTCCCACTCCCCACTTCTCACTCCCCACTTCTCAAACCCCATTGCCCACTGCCCACTCCCCACTTCCCCACTTCCCACCACCTACGAAATCAACCAGGCGCGGATGAACCCCGCGCCGAACTGACTCGTCATCACCGTCAGCAGACCCGCCAGGAGGACCCCCAGCACGAGAACCGCGGCCACCTCGGAGACCAGAATCGTGCCGATCCTTCCTCGAGAGCCACCGATCTTCGTCATGGTCTCGATCTCCCGGCGACGCAGTCGGAGCGACAGCAGGAAGACCAGCGCCGCGGTGGCGATGGTCGCCGCGGCCACCAGCAGGATCGCCGCGACGACGAATCCCTGAATGGTCAGAATGGTGTCCAGAAGCTCGTTCATCACGGTGGTCGGCTGGACGATCTGACTGGGCTCGTCCTCCCCTTCGTAGCGCCCCATCAGAATGGTGCCCGATTTCTGATCCTCGGGTACGGCGATGACGGCGCTCAAGGGGTAGTCGGACATGTCTCCGTGGAAGTGAAAGCTGTCGACGTTGTCCTCAGTGATCTCGTTGTATTGCACCACCGAGGCGTTGCCGATGATGGTGTCGCCCTCGCGTTTCAAGACCCCGGCGGCAGCTTCGGGAGCCGCCAGATCCTGGTGGCCGTGGACCAGACCCTGAATCACCCAGGTGGTCTTGATGTCGACAAAGACGGCCTCGTCGTCCACCGTGAACGACGGCGCCAGCACACCCACCACCGACATCTTGAGCGGATAGACCCCGGCAAGATCGAAGACGCTTTCCGGCGACGAGATCACCGTGTCCCCGACACCCAGTCCCAGCTCCTCGGCCACGCGCGAGCCGATCACACACTCCCCCAGCACCGCCATGGGTCTGCCGGCGACGAATTGGAGGCGGCGGAACTCGAAATAGTCGAGGGTCGTGCCGACGATGGGGCTGTCCCGCGAACGGAATCTGACGTAGAGGGGAATCGGCGTGGCCAGACCGGTCTCGGACACCCTCAGGGCCTGAGCGTAGTCGGTCAGCTCGGGGGGTTCGGCATCGAAGTAGAGCGAGTTCAGCACCAGCTCCAGCGGGCTCCCCTTGGCACCCACCAGAAGCGGTGTGGCCTCGGCCCGAGCGGTGAGCTCCTCCGAGCTCTGGCCGACGATCACATTCAGTCCGATGGGCAGATAGATGATCAGCGTGATCGACGCCACCAGGATCACGGTCTTGACCTTGTGGTAGGCGAGATAGCGCCAGGCGAGGTAGAGGACGTCGCTCATAGATCGTAGAACTGCTTGAAGTCCACCACCCGCTGGAAACGCGGCAGCAGATCGTGATCGTGGGTCACCGTGACCAGGGTGGCGCTGTTTCGGTCCACATAGTCGAAGAGAATGTCGAGCACCCGCCCCTTGTTGGTGGGATCCAGATTGCCAGTGGGCTCATCGGCCAGGATCAGGGGTGGCTGCGCCAACAGGGCCCGACAGACTGAGACCCGCTGGCGCTCGCCCTGGGAGAGGCGCGTCACGAAGCGACCCAGATGGCCGACGATGCCGACCTCCTCGGCCAGCTCGGCCGCCCGCTGACGAACCTCGCGGGTGACCTCCAGAGAGCGGTTGATGCGGAAGGGCAGCAGGATGTTGTCGAGGACGCTCAGATACTCCAACAGCTCGAACTCCTGGAAGACCAGACCGATGTGCCGAATCCGGAAGTCCCTCCGCGCCGCATCGTCCAGTGCCCCGACCTCGGTCCCCTGTGTCACTACCTCACCGGACTGTGCGGTGCGGATGCCAGCGATGAGGTTGAGCAGCGTGGTCTTGCCCGATCCACTGGGACCGATGATGGCCACCTTCTCGCCCACTCCCACTTCGAGCTCGGGTACATGCAGGGCGAACTCCCCCTCGGAGTAACGGAATCGCAGGTCTTGAATGGAGATCATGGGTCTCGCCGAAAATCGAAGGCCCTACTTTAGCGCGGCCGCTTCGGTTCGCGGGCAACGCCCAGGCAGATCATGTACAACCACATCGACTTCGATGAGGGAGACGAGGTCAAGATCGACGAGGAGATCCAGAAGCTACTGGAATCGTGAGCCGATTCAGCCGATGACTTCGAGGTTGCGACTCTCAGCTCGTCCCACCGCGGCGAGCGAGATCGACCGATCGAAGGTGACCAGCCGACCGTCGTTCTCGGTTGCCAGTGCCAAGAGATAGAGATCTGTCAGCTTGCGGTGCGACCCCAATCCCTCGGGAGGAAACGCGCCGGCATCTCGAACCGACGGCGTGTCAGGCCAGAAGGTGTGCTCTTCAGCCTCACAGAGATCTCTCAGACGGTCAACGGCATCGTTCACCGTAGTCTGGCAGCCGGCATACTTCGGATTCGACAGTATCCGCACAAGGCCGTTCTCGGTGATCGGGCAGGTTGCCCAGCCTACGCTTCGATTCCTGCCGAACCAGTCGTGCGCAGGCTCGTGGTGGATGTGGGTTGGATCGAAGAGTGCCACGAGAACATTGACATCGAGCAGCCCGACCATGAAACGCCTCAGTCCCCGTCTCTGAGCCGATTGACTTCTGCCATTGTGACGACCCCCTCTCCTCCTTTCGCAGGGAGAAGTGGAACTCCGTTGCGTGTCTCTCGGCGATGTTCCCTCGAGGGCTGAAGACCCTTGCGCGCCAGTTCCGACAGGATCCTCCCCGCGGTCGATTTCCGCAACACGGCCAGCTCCTTCACTGCCTGGAGGACATCCTCATCGATATCCAAAGTGGTCCTCATTCGACAAGTGTAGCGCATCACGCATCAGATGACCACGCATCAGCTCGAGATCCAAGCTTGCAGTCCAA
>CAJHZZ010000027.1_pt1 | contig 15403 bp, 11 predicted proteins | sample 9199071 | NCBI WGS metagenome assembly CAJHZZ01 (sample SAMEA7708275, study PRJEB35096) | sediment metagenome | biome: marine neritic benthic zone biome [ENVO:01000025]; feature: sediment [ENVO:00002007]; material: shallow marine sediment [ENVO:03000034] sea grass bed [ENVO_01000059] ...
AAGGCGACGAACGACGCCATGCCCTTCTTCTCCAAAGCCTTCGTGATCGCGGCCGTCAACGTCGTCTTGCCGTGATCCACGTGACCTATCGTCCCCACGTTCACATGGGGCTTCGTACGCTCGAACTTCTCCTTCGCCATGATCGATCCTCCGAAATCCCTCTCTAACCGGCGGCCTTGGCCACCACTTCCTCACTGACGTTCTTGGGTGCCTGTTCGTAGTCGTCGAACTGCATGGAGTAGGTCGCCCTGCCCTGGGTCGCCGAGCGCAGATCGGTGGCGTAGCCGAACATCTCGGCCAGCGGCACTCGGCAGGTGACCACCTGGGCGTTGCCGCGGGCCTCCATATGCTGAACCCGGCCGCGACGCGAGGTGACATCGCCAATCACTTCACCCATGTACTCCTCGGGGGTCACCACCTCCACCGCCATGACCGGTTCTAGCAGGACAGGCTGCGCCCTTTTGGTGGCATCCTGGAAGGCCATCGAGCCGGCGATCTTGAAGGCCAGCTCCGACGAGTCCACCTCATGGAAGCTGCCGTCGTAGAGGTCAACCTCGGCGCTGGTCATCGGGAATCCAGCCAGCGGACCGGTCTCCATGGCCTCGCGAATTCCCTGCTGCACCGGCTTGATGAACTCACGCGGTATCACACCGCCTTTGATCTCGTCGTTGAAGATCAGATCGCCGACGCTGGCCGGACGTAGACGGATCTTGCAGTGACCGAACTGCCCGCGACCGCCGGACTGACGGACAAACCGCCCTTCACCCTCGGCCTCGACCGTGATGGTCTCCTTGTAGGCCACCTGTGGCTTGCCGATGTTGGCGCCGACGTTGAACTCGCGCACCAGACGATCGGTGATGATCTCCAGATGCAGCTCGCCCATGCCGGAGATCAGGGTCTGACCGGTATCCGGATCGGTGTGCACCCGAAAGGTCGGATCCTCCTGCTGGAGCTTGCCCAGGGCCATACCCAGCTTCTCCTGATCGGCCTTGGTCTTGGGCTCGATGGAGACCGCGATCACCGGTTCCGGGAAGGTCATCGACTCCAGAAGAATCGATGCTCCGGGATCGCAGATCGTGTCCCCGGTGGTGACATTGCGCAGGCCGACGGCGGCCGCGATGTCACCTGCCCAGACCTCTGAGATCTCTTCACGCTTGTTGGCGTGCATCTTGAGCAACCGCCCGATCCGTTCCTTCTTGCCCGAAGCCACGTTGAGCACACTCTGTCCCGACTCGATGTGCCCCGAGTAGACGCGAAAATAGGCCAGCTGACCGACAAAGGGATCGGTCATGATCTTGAAGACCAGCCCGGCGAAGGGCTCGGTGTCCGACGCCGCACGGCTCCCCGCCTGCCCCGAGCCCGGCTCGACACCTTCGATGGCCGGTACATCGAGCGGCGAGGGCAGATAGTCCACCACTGCATCGAGTAGCGGCTGGACGCCCTTGTTCTTGAAGGCGCTGCCACACAGCACCGGTTGCAGCTGGTTCGAACAGGTGGCGCGGCGCAGAGCGGCCCGGATCTCGTCGTTGGTGATCTCCTCACCCGACAGGTACTTTTCCAACAGCTCGTCGTCGGTCTCGGCCACCGCCTCGACCATCTCTTCGCGAACCTTGTGCGCCTGCTCCTCGTAGCCGTCGGGAATGTCCACGACCTCGAAGTCGGCACCCAGGGTCTCGTCCTTGTAGCGAATGCCCTTCATCTCCACCAGGTCGATGAGGCCCTGGAAGCTGTCCTCCTTGCCCCAGGGCAGCTGCACGACGACCGGCGAAGCCCCCAGCCGTGACTTCATCATCGCCACGGTGCGCTCGAAATCTGCACCCACCCGGTCCATCTTGTTGACCAGCGCCATCCGCGGTACCCGGTACTTGTCGGCCTGCCGCCAGACGGTTTCCGACTGCGGCTCGACCCCGGCCACGGCATCGAAGACCGCTACCGCACCGTCCAGCACCCGCAGGGAGCGCTCGACCTCGGCGGTGAAATCCACATGGCCCGGCGTGTCGATGATGTTGATGCGGTAGTCCTTCCAGAAGCAGGTCGTCGCCGCCGAGGTGATGGTGATGCCGCGCTCCTGCTCCTGGACCATCCAGTCCATGACCGCGGTACCGTCGTGCACCTCACCCAGCTTGTAGCTGACTCCCGTGTAGAAGAGGATCCGCTCGGTAGTCGTAGTCTTCCCAGCATCGATGTGGGCCATGATGCCGATATTTCGGGTCTTTTCTAACGCGATCTTGCGAGACATGACGACTTCCTGCCAACGTGCTTCATTCGGCACAAATGCGACGGTCACTTCACCGTCGCCGGTCTGACTTGTTACTGGCTTAGGCCCCTCCACCTGCGGAGCGCAGGCGGTAGTTCAACTACCAGCGGTAATGAGCAAAGGCCTTGTTCGCCTCAGCCATCCGGTGCGTGTCCTCCCTCTTCTTGATGGCCGCCCCTCGATTCTCCGCTGCGTCCATGAGCTCGCCGGCCAGCTTCTGCTTCATGGTCTTCTCCCCCCTCCGCTTGGCGCTTTCCAGCAACCAGCGGAACGACAGCGCGAGACGACGATTGGGGCGTACTTCTATCGGCACCTGGTAGGTGGAGCCACCCACCCGCCGGGATTTGACCTCGACGGCAGGCTTGACGCTTTCCACCGCCTTCTTGAAGACCTTCATCGGGTCTTCGCTGGTCTGCTCGCCGACGATCTCCAGAGCGTCATAGAGAATCCGCTCGGCCACCGTCTTCTTGCCGTCCAGCATGATCGCATTGACGAACTTGCTGACCAGCTGCGAGTTGTATACGGGATCAGGTAGGACTTCCCGCTTGGGAACTTCTGCGCGTCTAGGCATTGCTGATGATCCTCAAACTGACTGCCAAATGACCTTACGCCTTGGGGCGCTTGGTCCCGTACTTCGACCGGCTCTGACGACGATCCTCGACTCCGATGGCGTCGAGGGTGCCGCGTATGACGTGATAGCGGACTCCGGGGAGATCCTTGACCCTACCACCGCGGATCAACACGATGGAGTGCTCCTGCAGATTGTGACCGACCCCGGGGATATACGTGGTCACCTCGATACCGTTGGTCAACCGCACCCTGGCCACCTTGCGCAGGGCCGAGTTCGGCTTCTTGGGCGTCTGGGTGTAGACCCGGACACAGACTCCACGCTTCTGTGGAGACGCCTGCAGAGCCGGGCTCTTGGTGTGCGAGGTCGTACGCTCGCGTCCCTTACGGACCAGTTGATTGATCGTCGGCATCGATTCCTGTCTCCTGCGACTAGCTTCCAGGCCCGGGTGATTCCCGGAAATTCGAGAAACACTGTGTCGGCAGGGGTTCGCCAAGCGATACTACCCCTGTCCGGTCCCTTCCAGGACCTCGAAGTCAAACCGGGCTAAGTTAGCAGCCCATACCCCTTTGAGTCAAGGGGCCAAATTGTTTTCTTTGGGAGCCCTGAGGCGCCCGGTTCTCGTGTTACTCGCTCTGCTCGACGATTTCCTTCGGCAGGGCACGGATGTCACCCTCACCGAAGTCGAACATGAGCTCGTCTTCGCCCTCGAGAAGATCCTCGTAGACCTCCTCTTCCATATGGTAATCGTGATAGCCCGACATGCCCGTTCCGGCCGGTATCAGACGACCCACGATCACGTTCTCTTTCAAGCCACGCAGTAAGTCGACCTTGCCGTTGATAGCCGCCTCGGTCAGCACCCGGGTGGTCTCCTGGAAGCTGGCCGCCGAGATGAAGCTCTCGGTGGAGAGCGACGCCTTGGTGATCCCCTGCAGCAACGGTCGTCCGATGGCGGGCTGGCCACCAGCGGCGATCACCCGGTCGTTCTCTTCCTGAAAACGCCACCGATCGACCTGCTCGTCGATGAGGAACATGGTGTCGCCCACCTCTTCGATCTTCACCGAGCGCATCATCTGACGGACGATCACCTCGATGTGCTTGTCGTTGATGGCCACACTCTGGGAGCGATAGACCTCCTGGATCTTGTCGACCAGGTATCTCTGCAGCTCGTTCTCTCCCAGCACCTGCAGGATGTCGTGGGGATTGATCGGTCCGTCGATGAGCGGCTCGCCGGCGCGGATCCGCTCGCCGTTCTGCACATTGATGTGCACCGAACGGGGAACCAGATACTCGCGCACATCGCCGCTGTCACTCTGCACGACCACCTTGCGCATACCCTTCTGGATATCGCCCAGCTGGACGGTGCCGTCGATCTCGCTGATGATGGCCGGCTCTTTCGGACTTCGCGCCTCGAAGAGCTCCACCACCCGAGGCAGACCGCCGGTGATGTCCTTGGTCTTGGTGGTCTCGCGGGGGATCTTGACCAGCGTGTCGCCAGGATAGACCCGGTCGCCATCCTGCACCACCAGATGCGAGCCGGTGGGCAGGAGGTACTTGCGCTCCTCCTTCTTGCCCTTGATGACGATGGCCGGAGACCGCTTCTCGGTCAGCGGCGCATCGACGATGATGCGCTGCGAAAGGCCGGTGACCGGATCGGTCTCCTCTCGCAGGTTCTCACCCTCGGCAATGTCCTGATAGGTGGCCTTACCGGCGATTTCGGTAAGCACCGAGGAGGTGAATGGATCCCACTCCACCAGCTCGCGGCCCGGCTCGACCTGCTCGCCCTCGCGGACCAACAGATGGGAACCGTAGGTCAACGCATAGCGTTCGAGCTCGCGGCCGCGGGCATCGACGATGACCAGCTTGCCGTTCCGGTTGATGACTACCAGGTCACCTTCCTTGCTCTCCACCGTGTTGACATTCAGGTACTTGACCATGCCGGGGTTCTTGGCCGAATGCTTCGACTGCTCGGAGACCCGACTGGCGGTGCCGCCGTAGTGAAAGGTCCGCATGGTCAACTGGGTACCCGGCTCGCCGATGGACTGGGCCGCGATGACCCCCACCGCTTCGCCGATCTCCACCATCTTGCCGGTGGCCAGATTGCGACCGTAGCAGGAGGCGCAGACGCCCCGACGGGTCTCACAGGTCAGCACGGAACGGATCTTGACCCGCTCGATGCCGGCCCCCTCGATCGCCGAGGCGGTCTTCTCGGTAATCTCCTGGCCGACATCGACCAGGACCTCGCCGCTGGCGGGATCGAATACCTGCTCCTGACTGACGCAACCGACGATTCGATCGCGCAGCGGCTCGAGAATGTCGCCACCCTCCATGATCGCCGTGACGAAGATGCCGTCGATGGTGCCGCAGTCCACGTCGGTAATGATCAGGTCCTGGGACACATCCACCAGACGGCGGGTCAGATAGCCGGAATCGGCGGTCTTCAAGGCCGTGTCGGCCAGACCCTTACGGGCGCCGTGGGTCGAGATGAAGTACTGCAACACCGACAGCCCCTCGCGGAAGTTGGCGGTAATGGGAGTCTCGATGATCTCACCCGAAGGTTTGGACATCAGACCTCGCATACCGGCCAGCTGGCGCACCTGCTCGCGGGAGCCCCGGGCTCCCGAGTCGGCCATCAGACGAATCGGATTGAAGGTGCCGGTGGCGTCCTCGGTCTCGGCCATGTCCCGGAACATCTCTTCCGAGACGTTCTCGGTCACCCGGTGCCAGATATCGATGATCTTGTTGTGCCGCTCACCGGCGGTGATCACACCGCTGGTGCGCTGTTTCTCGATCTGCACCACGTCGTTGCGGGCCTTGTCGATGATGTTGGTCTTCTTGGCCGGAATCACCATGTCGTCGATGCCGAAGGAGACGCCCGCCTTGGTGGCGTAAAGGAACGTCACCTCCTTGAGGTCGTCCAGCATCTTGACGGTCATCTCGTTGCCGTGCTTGAGGTAGCAGAAGCCCACCAGCTCCTGCAGACCACGCTTCTTCATCTGGCCGTCGATAAAGGGGATCTCTTCGGGCAGATGGGCGTTCAGGATCACCCGGCCGACCGTCGTGTCGACCAGCTCACGCTCCTTGATCTCGATGTCGGCGTGCATGATGTCCTGGTCGTGGTACTGGGTCTCCAGGTTGATGTAGGGACCATCGACGCGGACCCGGATCTGGGTCTGGGTCTCCACCAGCCCCTCGTGCAGGGCCAACAGCACGGAGTCGTAGTCATGGAAGATGCGCCCTTCGCCCTTGGCGCCGTCCTTGCGCATGGTCAGGTAGTAGCCACCCAGAACCATGTCCTGACTGGGCACGGCCAACGGACGACCGTGGGCAGGGCTCAAGATGTTGTTGCCCGAGAGCATCAGCACATGGCTCTCGATCTGGGCCTTGGGCGACAGCGGCACATGTACCGCCATCTGGTCGCCGTCGAAGTCGGCGTTGAAGGCCGCACAGACCAGCGGGTGGATCTGGATCGCCTTGCCCTCGATGAGGACCGGGGCAAAAGCCTGGATTCCGAGGCGGTGCAGGGTCGGGGCTCGATTCAGCAGCACCAGGTGATCCGCGATGACCTCTTCGAGAGCATCCCAGACCGCCTCCTCCTCGCGCTCGACCATCTCCTTGGCGGCCTTGATCGTACCGACCAGACCCTTCTCCTCCAGCCGGTTGTAAATGAAGGGCTTGAAGAGCTCCAGGGCCATCTTCTTCGGCAACCCGCACTGGTTGATCCGCAGCTCGGGACCGACCACGATGACGGAGCGACCCGAATAGTCGACCCGCTTGCCCAGCAGGTTCTGGCGGAATCGGCCCTGTTTGCCCTTGAGGGTGTCGGAGAGTGACTTCAGCGGTCGGTTATTCGACCCCTTGAGGACCCGGCCCCGACGACCGTTGTCGAAGAGTGCGTCCACCGCCTCCTGCAGCATGCGCTTCTCGTTGCGCACGATGACCTCCGGCGCGCGCAGCTCCAGGAGCTTCTTCAACCGGTTGTTGCGGTTGATGACGCGTCGATAGAGATCGTTGAGATCGCTGGTGGCGAAGCGACCGCCATCCAGCGGCACCAGCGGACGGAGCTCGGGCGGAATCACCGGGATGACCTCGAGGATCATCCACTCGGGCCGATGACCACTCTTGCGAAATGCCTCCACCACCTTGAGCCGCTTGGCGGCCTTCAATCGGCGGATCTGACTGGTCTCGGTCCGCATGACGATGCGAAGCTCTTCCGACAGCTCGTCGATCTCGATCCGACTGAGCATCTCCTTGATGGCCTCGGCGCCCATTCGCGCCTCGAAGGCTTCGGCGCCGAAGAGATCGCGAACCTCGCGGAAACGCTCCTCGCTCAGCAGCTCACCCTCCTCCAGATCCGTGTCACCGGGATCGATGACCACATAGCTCTCGAAGTAGAGGATGCGCTCCAGATCCCTCAGGCTCAGGTCCAGCAGGTGGCCGATACGACTGGGCAGGCCCTTGAAGAACCATACGTGGGAGACCGGGCTGGCCAGCTCGATATGTCCCATGCGCTCACGCCGGACCCGGGATCGAGTCACTTCCACACCGCACTTGTCACAGACGACACCGCGGTGCTTCATGCGCTTGTACTTGCCGCAGAGGCACTCCCAATCGGAGATCGGGCCGAAGATCTTGGCGCAGAACAGCCCGTCGCGCTCCGGCTTGAAGGTCGGGTAGTTGATGGTCTCCGCCTTGGTGACCTCACCGTGGCTCCACGAGCGGATCTTCTCCGGGCTGGCGATCGAAATCTTGATCGCGTTGAAGTCTTTGTGGCTCTGCGGTTTGTTGAACGTACGAAGAGGCTGCAAACTCTTCCTCCTTCCTATTGAGGAGCTATCCTCAGACCTTCATCAGCTCGACGTCGAGGCACAGGCTCTGGAGCTCACGCACCAGAACGTTGAAGGACTCGGGCAGACCCGGATCCTCCGGCACATCCCCCTTGACCAGAGCTTCATAGATGCGACTGCGGCCCTCCACGTCGTCACTCTTGACGGTGAGCAACTCCTGCAGGGTATAGGCGGCGCCGTAGGCCTCCAGGGCCCAGACCTCCATCTCACCGAAACGCTGGCCACCGAACTGGGCCTTACCGCCCAGAGGTTGCTGGGTGATCAACGAATAGGGGCCGATGGAACGGGCGTGGATCTTGTCATCCACCAGATGGGAGAGCTTCAGCATATAGATGTAGCCCACCGTCACCTGCTGCTCGAAGGGCTCACCGGTCATTCCGTCGTGGAGTTGGGCTTTGCCCGATTCGGGCAGCTCCGCATCCCGCAGGAACTGCTTCAGGTCCACCTCGCTGGCGCCGTCGAAGACGGCGGTGGCAAAGTGCAATCCGAGGGCACGACCCGCCCAGCCCATGTGGGTCTCGAGAATCTGACCGACGTTCATCCGGCTGGGCACACCCAGCGGATTGAGGACGATCTCGACCGGCCGACCATCGGGCAGGTAGGGCATGTCCTCCTCGGGGAGTACCCTGGAGATCACACCCTTGTTGCCGTGCCGTCCGGCCATCTTGTCGCCGACCTGCAGCTTGCGCTTCATGGCGACGAAGACCTTGACCAGCTTGATGACGCCGGGTGGTAGCTCGTCGCCCTTCTGGAGCAGCTGGATCCGCTCTTCGTTGACCTTGTGCAGGACCTCGATGTAGGAGTCGGTCTTGCGATAGACCTCTTCCAGAGTCTTGAGGATCGGCTTGCTGGAGACCGGCAAACGAAGGATCTCCTGACGGGTCAGGGCCTCCAACACGGGTAGCGTGATGGTGTCGCCGCGCTTCAGGAGCTTCTCGCCCGTGCGGCTGGAGACCGCCGCGGTCACCTTGGCGCCGACCAGCAGATCGTTGATCTTCTTGTTGCGCTCCTCGGTATAGATCCGCACCTGGTCCTTGATGTTCTTCTCCAACCGGCCGATCTCGTACTCCTCGATCTCCTGGGCCCGCTGGTCCTTGTCGACCCCCTTACGGGAGAAGATCTTCACATCGACCACCGTGCCTTCGATACCCGGGGGCACCTTCAGACTGGCATCCCGCACATCGCCGGCCTTTTCACCGAAGATGGCTCGTAGCAGCTTCTCCTCAGGGGTCAGCTGGGTCTCGCCCTTGGGCGTCACCTTGCCGACCAGGATGTCGCCGGGCTTGACCGTGGCGCCGATCCGCACGATGCCGCTGTCATCCAGGTCCTTGAGAGCAGACTCGGAGACATTGGGGATATCCCTGGTGATCTCTTCCGGACCCAGCTTGGTATCGCGAGCCTCGATCTCGAACTCCTCGATGTGGATCGAGGTGTAGTAGTCCTCTTTGACCAGCTTCTCGGAGACCAGAATGGCGTCCTCGAAGTTGTAGCCACGCCAGGGCATGAAGGCCACCAGGACGTTGCGACCAAGTGCCAGCTCACCCCTGTCGGTGCTCGGGCCATCGGCCAGGACATCGCCCTTGCGAACCCTGGCGCCCTGCTCGACCACCGGCTTCTGGGTGACGCAGGTATTCTGGTTCGAGCGCCGGAACTTGGTCAGCTGATAGATGTCGGCACCAAACTCCTTGGCTTCGCCGGTCTCCACGTCCTCACCCTCGACCCGCACGATGACCCGCTCGGAGTCGACGGAGTCGACAATGCCACCCCGCTTGCAGAGGACGACGGCACCCGAGTCCCGCGCCACGATGGACTCGAGACCGGTACCGACGATCGGCGCCTCGCTACGCAGCAAAGGCACCGCCTGACGTTGCATGTTGGATCCCATCAGCGCCCGGTTGGCGTCGTCGTGCTCGAGAAACGGAATCAGCGCCGCGGCCACCGACACCAGCTGCTTGGGGCTGATATCCATGAAGTCGACGCGATCGCGCTCGACGGTGGCGAAATCGCCTCCCGCCCGGGCACTGACCCGCTCGTGGACCAGATTGCCCTGATCATCGACCTCGGCGTTGGCCTGGGCGATGATGTAGCGCTCCTCTTCCCAGGCCGTCAAGTACCAGGCATGGGGCTCGCCGGAGATCGGCCGCTTCTTGGCCCGCTTCAGCTTGCGATTGGTGGAATCCATCTCGTCCCCGGTGATGATCTGGCCGAGCTTGTAGGGACCGTCGCCGATCCGTGTCACCCGGAAATGATCGATCACCCTGCCATCCACCACCTTCTTGTAGGGGCTTTCGATGAACCCGTACTCGTTGATGCGGGCATAGGTGGCCAGCGACGAGATCAGACCGATGTTCGGGCCCTCCGGGGTCTCGATTGGACAGATGCGACCGTAGTGCGAGGTGTGGACATCCCGCACCTCGAACCCGGCCCGCTCCCGCGACAGACCACCCGGGCCCAGGGCCGACAGACGCCGCTTGTGCGTCACCTCGGACAGCGGATTGGTCTGATCCATGAACTGCGACAGCTGGGATGAGCCGAAGAACTCCTTGATGGCCGCGATGACCGGCTTGGAGTTAATGAGATCGTGGGGCATGGCCGAGTCGATGTCCTGATGCACCGACATCTTCTCCTTGATGGCCCTTTCCATACGCACCAACCCGACGCGGAACTGATTCTCCAGCAGCTCACCCACCGTCCGCACACGCCGGTTCCCCAGGTTGTCGATGTCGTCGACGAGACCCACATCTCTGTGCAGACGCAGGAAATACTCCACCACGCGCATGAAATCGTCCGCCGAGAGGGTCTTCTGGTCGACCGGCACGTCGGTGTCCAGCTTGATGTTGAACTTGAATCGACCCACCCGCGAAAAGTCGTAACGCTTGGCATCGAAGAACATGCCGTAGAACAACGACCGAGCACTCTCCAGCGTCGGCGGATCGCCGGGTCGCATCCGTCGGTAGATCTCGATGAGGGCCTCTTTGGCGTTGCGAGTGTGATCCTTGGCCAAGGTGTTGGTCAGGATGTTGCCGCACAGGTCCCAGTCGGGGAAGAAGAGCTCCAGGTCGGTGTGGTTGCGTCCCTTGAGCCGGTCCTCCAGGTCCTCGGGGACCAGATCATTGGCCTCGAAGATGACCTCGCCGGTGTCCAGATCGACGACATCGGAAACGAACAGGGCGCGCTCGAGATCGACAATGCGGACCGGGGTCTGCAGCGATTCGCCCTTGTCCAGCTGGCCGATGGCCTCCTGGTCCAGCCGGATGTCGCCGAACAGCCGGTAGGTGTCGCGACGTCCACGGCTGTGGCGATCCTTCAACCGCTCCTGCTCCAATACCTCCGGTGGAATGGTCAGATTGACCTTGCCCCGACCCGCCATCTCGGCGGCGATCGGCTGGTAGAAGCGACGCAGAATGGCCTCGTCGCTCTCCAGCCCGAGAGCCCGCAGAAACACGGTGCCATGGAACTTCCGCTTGCGATCGATGCGGATGCTCAGGACCTCTTTCTGGTCGTATTCGAACTCCACCCACGAGCCCCGGTAGGGGATGATCTTGGCCAGGAAGGCGCGCGGCCCCTGGCGGGTGAAGAAGACACCCGGGCTGCGGTGCAGCTGGCTGACGATGACTCGCTCGGTACCGTTGATCACAAAGGTGCCGTTGTCGGTCATCAGCGGGATGTCGCCAAAGTAGACCTCTTCCTCCTTGGCATCCCGCATCATCCGGGCACCGGTCTCCGGGTCCTTGTCGAACACGAAGAGACGGAAGATCACCCGCAGCGGCACGGCGTGGGTCACACCCCGCTCCTGACACTCCGAGATCGAGTAGGTCAGCTGCAGGTCGACGGGGTTGCCGCAGGTGTCGCAGCGGGTCACCCGGTTCTGGTTCACGACGCCGCACTCGGAGCAGGTCACCGTCTCCTCGTGGGGGTGCTCGGTCATGATCTTGGCGCTGCAGTTGTTGCAGGTCATCCGCAGGTATTCCAACCCCTGGAGCTCGCCGCACTTGCACTGCCAGTCACCGATCGTGTACTTGACGAAATCCAGCGAGCAGGTTTCCCGGAAATCCGAAAAGGGAAAAATGCTCGTGAATACCGATTGCAATCCCTGACCCGTCCGCTCCTCGGGGAGCAGATTCATCTGCAGAAAGCGCTCGTAGGACCTGCGCTGCACGTCGATCAAATTGGGGATCGACAGCGAAGTCTCAATCGTGGAGAAGTCCCTGCGCTCGCGAGTCAGTCCCTGATCTCTGTTCTCCATAGACCTACCTCAGTCTTGCCAGCTCGGCATGAATGGATCGGCACCCACCCCTTCGCAAAGGGCAGAATCCCTCCGCCCCGAGACAGTGGCTCGGGAGCAGGAGAGACTCGGCTGCGGTGGTGCCTGGCACCGGGTCGTGTTGCGAGACCGTAACCCGTACTGAATTCGAACAACGGATGCGTTTAGAAGTCTCAAGCTACTTGAGCTCGACCTGTGCACCCGCGTCTTCGAACTTGCTCTTGATCTCTTCGCCCTCTTCCTTGGAGACGGCCTCCTTGACGGTGGCCGGCGCCGACTCGACGAGATCCTTGGCGTCCTTCAGACCCAGGCTGGTGACTTCGCGCACAGCCTTGATGACGTTGATCTTCTTGTCACCGATCGCGGTCAGCACCACATCGAATTCGGTCTGCTCCTCGGCAGCGGCTTCGCCGCCACCGGCAGGGCCAGCAACCGCCATCGGCACGGCGGCCGCCGCGGCGGAGACACCGTAGTGCTCCTCCAGGGCCTTGACCAGGTTATTGAGCTCCAATACGGTCATTTCGTCGACCTGTTTGATGAAATCTTCAGCTGCGATCGCCATTTCGGTTACTCTCCTTATCCCTCGATTCCTTCAGTTCCACTCTCGAATTTCGTGAGTCGAGCTAGTCCGCACTCTCCTTCTGCTGCCGAACCTGCTCGAGAACCACGACGAACTGCCGCGGCAGGGCGGCCAGTGTCTTGACGAAGCTCGAGATCGGCGACTGCAGGAGAAATACCAGCTTGGTGAGGAGCTCCTCACGGCTGGGCATTTGTGCAATCTCCTTGACATCTGCGGCCTCCACTGGCCGCCCTTCCAAAATCCCGCCCTTGAGCTCGATGGCGGGCACTTCCTTGGCAAACTCGGTCACCGCCTTGGCCAGGCCGACCGGATCTTCGCCACAGAACGCCACTGCCGTCGGCCCCTGGAAATCTTCCTCGAGCTCCTGCAACGGCTCGCCGTCGATGGCTAGCAGGACCAGGCGGTTCTTGACCACTTCGTACTCGCCACCGGCCTCGCGGATCTTCCGCCGAAGCTCGGATACCTCGGTGACGGTAACGCCCTTGTAGTCGACCAGAAAGACGTGCGGCGCCTTGGCCAGGCCTTGCTGGTAACTCTCCACAAGTTCTTGCTTTTGCTGACGTGTCAGGGGCATGAGATCGGACCTCCTAGGCCTCGACAGCCACCAGCGAGCTCTCATCGACCCGCACTCCGGGGCCCATGGTCGACGAGACACTGACGGATTTGACGTATTTCCCTTTTGCCGTGGCCGGTCGGGCCTTCATGATCGCATCCAGCAGCGCCTGAGCGTTCTCCTGCAGCTGCTCTTCGCTGAAGGAGGCCTTGCCGAAGGGAGCATGGATGATGCCGGTCTTGTCGACCCGGAATTCGATCTTTCCCGCCTTGATCTGGCCTACCGCCGCACCGACATCGAAGGTCACGGTGCCCGCCTTGGGGTTGGGCATCAGACCTCTGGGGCCCAGGACCTTACCGAGACGTCCCACCACCTTCATCAGATCGGGCGTCGAGACCACGGCGTCGAAGTCGAGCCAGCCACCATTGATCTTGTCGGCCATCTCTTCGCCGCCGACGTGATCGGCGCCCGCCTCTTCGGCCTCTTTCATCTTCTCGCCGCTGGCGAAGACCAGGACCTTGACCGACTTGCCGGTGCCGTGCGGCAGCACCACCGTGCCACGCACCATCTGGTCCGCATGCCTGGGATCGACACCGAGACGCAGGGCCATTTCCATGGTCTCGTCGAATTTCGCGAAGGCATTCTCCTTGGCCAGGCTGACCGCTTCCGACAGGACGTAGGTACGCGGCTCGATCCTGGCGACCGCCGCAGTGAAGTTCTTTCCGTGCTTTGCCACGACTCTTCCTCCGGTTCCCGACTAACCCTCGACCTCGATACCCATGGAACGGGCCGTACCCTTGATGATGTTCATCGCCCCGTCGATATCGACGGCGTTGAGATCGGGCATCTTGGTCTTGGCGATCTCCTCCACCTGGGCCGCGGTCACCTTGCCCACCTTGTCGCGATTGGGCTCGGCCGAAGCCTTCTCCAGGCCGGCGGCCTTCTTCAACAGCACGGCGGCCGGTGGCGTCTTGGTGATGAATGTGTAGCTGCTGTCGGAGTACACCGTGATGACCACGGGAATGATGGTGCCCGACTGCTCCTGTGTCCGCGCGTTGAACGCCTTGCAGAAATCCATGATGTTCAGACCCGCCTGACCCAGAGCCGGACCCACCGGCGGTGCCGGCGACGCCTGTCCACCCGGAATCTGCAGCTTGATCTGCCCAGTTACCTTCTTTGCCATTGCCTATGACCTTCCCGAAAAGAGTCCAACTAGAGCTTCTGTACCTGACTGAAGTCCAGCTCGACGGGAGTGTGTCGACCGAAGATCGTCACCATCACCTTCAGGGTGTTGCGGTCGAGATTGACCTCCTCGACCACACCGGTGAAATTGTTGAACGGACCATCGATGATCTTGACCGGCTCGCCCTTGTCGAAGATGTACTTGGGCTTCGGCTTCTCCTTGGCGCTGACCACCTGCTGCAGGATCTGGTCGACCTCGTCCTGGGTCAGCGGCGTGGGATTCTTGCCGCTACCCACGAAGCCCGTCACCTTGGGCGTGTTCTTCACCACATGCCAGGCCGCGTCGGACATCTCCATCTGCACGAGGATGTATCCGGGGAAGAACTTGCGCTGGGTCTCCTTCTTCTTGCCGCCGCGATACTCCACGATGGTCTCGGTCGGAATATGGATCTCACCGAAGGACTCGGCCATGTCCAACGCCTCGGCGCGCTGCCGAAGGGTCTCTTTGACCCGGTCCTCGAATCCCGAATAGGTGTGAACGATGTACCACCTCATCTCGATCTCTCTGCCCGCGCCGTCGGCGGCGCCATCGCCGGGCATTCCGTTCGTCACAGTCGTCATCAGCTCAACACCCTGATCATGCCCTCGTAGACCTTGATAATCACGATATCCGCCATCCACAGATAGAAAGCGAAGATGACGCTGGTCACCACGACCACCACCGTCGTCGCCATGACCTCTTCACGCGAAGGGAAGGTGACCTTCTTGATCTCCGAGCGCGTCTCGGAGAGAAAGGTCGTGACCTTCTTCCATGTTCCGGCGATCGATAACACCTTGGCGTCCTCTCTACGACTCGAACGATGGTCAGAACCGGAACTGGCCGCTCTCGGCACTCTTACTTGGCCGCCCGCAAGCGGCCCCGGCGATCATGACTGCGTCCAACTCGAGTGAAACGGTCAGCGACTTGGCAGGCCAGGAGGGATTCGAACCCCCAACATTCGGTTTTGGAGACCGACGCTCTACCAGTTGGAGCTACTGGCCTGTACTCCTCCTACTCGATGATGTCGGTGACGGTACCGGCACCGACGGTGCGACCACCCTCACGGATGGCAAATCGCACGCCCTTCTCCATGGCGATGGGCGCGATCAGCT
>CAJHZZ010000110.1_pt1 | contig 15252 bp, 17 predicted proteins | sample 9199071 | NCBI WGS metagenome assembly CAJHZZ01 (sample SAMEA7708275, study PRJEB35096) | sediment metagenome | biome: marine neritic benthic zone biome [ENVO:01000025]; feature: sediment [ENVO:00002007]; material: shallow marine sediment [ENVO:03000034] sea grass bed [ENVO_01000059] ...
GCTCTGTCGATCTCGAGATCGATCTCGATGAAGGTCGTCGCAGACCTAGAAAGTCACCCGTGTGATCGTGGTCGACACGTCAGTCTGGGTTCAGGCCCTTCGCTCGAGGGAGAGCCTCGAAGCCGAGGAGCTCTCTCACCTACTGGACGAGGACCGTGTGGCGCTGCCCGCCGCAGTCCGCCTGGAGATCTTGTCTGGAGCCGGGCGGCGCGAACTACCTCTCCTGCGAAGACTCCTGGCCGCTCTGCCGGTTCTCTATCCGGAGCGATCGACCTGGGACCTGGCTACCTCCTGGATCGAGCCCTCTCGGCGTCGCGGCGAGCGCTTCGGCTTTGCGGATCTTCTGATCGGGGCTCAAGCAGCAGAGTCCGATGCGGCAGTCTGGTCCAACGACAAGGACTTCGAACGACTCGCGAGCATGGGTCTGATCCGCCTCCACGAGCCCCAGGCAGAGCACGGCTAACAAGTGGCCACCCTCTGTGCAGGCCGGAGGGAGGGCACAGAGGCCCTCCCCTACAAGTAGTAGCCGCTCTTTAGGCGGCGATTGTCAAGTGGGCGTAGGATGTTCTTTGGGAGGGGGTGCCTCCGTGGTGGTTTTCGATATCTTGCTCCTGGGTGGCACGAGGTTGGGTTTCGTTGCAGTGGTTGCGATGACGCACCAGCCACTCTTCAGGATCAAGGCATGGAGGGCGATGTTTTGCTCTCCGGCCCCTGGCCTCTGTGAGGCCCCAGAAACCCGTTGGTACCAGGCCGTGTCCATGGGGTGAGATTCAGTTACATGGCTCCGGGTGTGGTGACCCGGTCCAGCCCTTAGCGGGATCACGGCGTGGGCGTCACCCATCGAGCAAGAGGTCAAGACCCCGAGGCCGCCTCCTCCCAGCCTGCCTGGTTCGAAGCCAAGCCACTACCTGGCTGACGGTCTCGGGGCCGGATTCATCCAAACAGTCGCGCCGGTTCGTAAGCCACCTGGTCGCGCATCATGAAATAGGCGGCCCGGGCGAGCTTGTGAGCGAGCGCCCGGATCGCGACCAGGGCACAGGTCTTGGATCGTTTCCGTTCGTACCACTTCCGAGCCCCGGGTTGATAGCGCACGGCGAAATGTGCGGCCTCATGGTAGGCCCAGGAGAGATAGGCATTGCCGTTCTTGCGTAAGCCCTGGCCCTTGCGGCGCTCGTTCGACAGACGCTCGGAGCGCACCAGCCGGCAGTAAGAAGCGTACTGACCGACACCGGCAAAGCGGGAAAGGTCCCCGGTCTCATACTGGATGGTGCTGGCCAGGATCGGGCCGACACCGGGGATGGTCGTCAAGACCGAGAAGGCGGCCTCTTGGCATGCTTGCTCGAAGACCACGCCTTCGATGAGCTCGATCTGCTCGTCCAGGGTCTCGATGACCGCCAGGGTCGTCGTCATCGACAGGCACACGTTCTCATCCTCGATCCAGTCGGACAGCTGCTCGGGACTCAGGCGCTCGAGTGCGGCGCCCGTGAGCCGTCGGGCGGTGGTTCGTTCCAGGATGTTGCGCAAGCTCAAACGACAGGCCACCCGCTGGCGCACCAGCTGTGTGCGCTTGCGCAGCAGGTCCCGGATGCCGCGCTGCTCGGGCGGAGAGATCCAGCCGGTCGGCAGGATCCCCAAATGCAGCATCTTCGCCAACCAGCGGGCATCACTGCGATCATCGGCGTACTTCAGTCCCTGGTACTGCTGGGCGGCCAGCGGATTGACCAGATGCACCGTATGACCGGCCTGACGCAGGCCATCGACCAGCCAGTACCAGTTGAAGGTCGACTCGACCGCGACTCCCGCTAGAGCCTCGCGGTACGGCTCCAGAGCTCGAAGGACCCTTTCCAGATCATTCGGCAAGCGCCGGCCCAGCACGACGTGATCCTCCAGATCCGACACCACCACGTAACTGTTGTTTGCATGAAGATCGATTCCGCAATACAGTGACATTCGCTCCTCCTTTCATGTGTGGCAATGGATACTTCGGTAAACCAAGTTTGCCACCGGAGGAGCACTTGCTGACCCACAAGTGCTCCGCCTAGAGGAGTCTCAGCCTCTGCGCCGGCCTTTGGCACTGGGCACTGGGCATTGGGCATTGTAGTGGCCGGCCTCTGCGCCGGCCTCGGGTGGGGGCCTCTGTGCCGGCCATCATAGAATCACTGGATGCTCCTCTACCGTCTCGGCCCCGAGGGCTTCTACGCAGCGACGGATGACGATGGCGAACTGCGGTTCGTCTACTCCGATCCCTTTCAGGTGCTGCCCGGTGGCTGGGAGTTCGGTCGAGTAGTCGAGACGGGTGCCCAGGGAGCGATGGCGCCCGTCCATCCGGGCAAGATCATCGGCATCGGTCGCAATTACCGGGCGCATGCGGAGGAGCTGGGCAACCCGGTGCCCGAAGAACCGGTCATGTTTCTCAAGGCCCCCAGCTCGGTCATCGGGCCCCAATCCGCGGTGGTGCTCCCACCCGAGAGCGAGAGGGTGGAGTTCGAGGGCGAGATCGGTGTAGTGCTGCGTCGACATCTTCATCGCGCCAGCAGGGCCGAGGCCCAAAGTGCGGTGCTCGGGGTGACCTGTGCCTGCGACGTCACCGCCAGAGACCTGCAGCGCAAGGACCCGACCTTCGCGCGGGCCAAGTCGTTCGATACCTTCTGCCCGGTAGGTCCGGGTATTCTGGTCGAGCCTAATCTGGAGGATCTCGAGGTCGTCACCCGCGTCAATGGTGAGGAACACCAGCGGGGCCATGTCGAGATCATGCTCTTCGACATCCTCGAGTTGCTCGTCTACGCTTCGCACATGATGACCCTGGAGCCCGGCGACCTGGTTCTGACCGGCACGCCCGAAGGGGTCGGCCCCCTGTCCGATGGAGATCTCCTGGAGGTGGAGGTGTCGGGGGTGGGGGTCCTCAGTAACCCTGTGGAGGCTTGGCGCAAGCAATGAGACGAGCGGTTCTATGGCCGGTCGTGGCCGGGGTGCTTGCAGTAGTGGTTCTGGTGACCTGGCGCAACTTCTTCTGGCAGCACGCCCTCATCGTCGGCATCGGCATCGCCGCTCTCGTCTACACCGCGATCCGCACCGTCGACCAACTGAAGAACATTCATAAACACTAGACACTCGTAGTGGCCGGCCTCTGCGCCGGCCTCGGGTGGGGGCCTCTGTGCCGGCCTAAGGGGAGTGAGAAGTGAGACGTGAGACGTGGGAACTGATGCTTTGACGCATTAGCGCCTCTCCAGACTGGATCGCATCAGGATCCACGAGTCGGGATCGAGCTCGACTTCGGTGACAGCTCCCTCGACGGGAAGAGAGAACTCAGCCTCCTCACCGACTAGATCGACGGGGTGATCGTGCGTCGACCCGTCTTCCAGGTGAATCCGCACGGTCATGGGCAGTTGGAAGAGGTGTCCGGTCTTCTGGGTCTGTCGGAGACGAATATGTAGGGTCGCCTCGGCGGAGTCATGGCTCCAGACGCCCTCGAGCACGGGATTTCCACCCTGACGCAACCACTGATCGAGGAACCAAGCGAGCTCCTGCCCCGAGACTCGCTCCATGATTCTTCGGAACTCTGCCGTCGAAGCGTTGCTGTCGCGGTAGAGATGGTAGTAGTCGCGAATCCCCTCCCAGAAAGCCTCGGTCCCGATGAGGCCGCGCAGCATGTGCAGGATCCAGGAACCCTTGATGTACTGCATGCGGGTCAGGACCTTGGACATGTCGTCGAGGTTGTCGTGGATCAGGCGGTAGTCGGGGTGCTCGGCGTAGTACTCGAAGATCCTCTCGCGGTCCCGCTGGAGACCGGCGACGAGCTCCTCGCGACCGTAGGCGTGCTCGATGTAGAGATGGGTGAAGTAGGTGGCGAAGCCCTCGCTCAGCCAGACATCGTCCCAGTCCGATTCGGTCACCGCGTTGCCGAACCACTGATGGGCGATCTCGTGGATGATGACGTTGCGCCAACGCACGGTGCGCTCGCCGGTCACCGAGCCGTCACCGTAGAAGATGGCCGAAGCCGACTCCATACCGCCACCGACGCTGTTGCTCTGGATGTTGGCCAGCTTCTCGTAGGAGTAGGAGCCGATGCGATCGGAGTAGAAGTCCAGCACGTCGTGGGTGGGGATGGCGAAGTCGTAGAAGCCGTCGTCCCGGTCCTGCCGGTAGACCCAGGTCTGGACCGGCTTGCCGTCGAAGTCGGCGAGCCGCTGCACGGCGAACTGCGCCACGCCCAGCGTGTAGAGCCAGGTGGCAATGGGCACCGACTGCTTCCAGACGGTCAGGCGACGACCATCCCCGAGATCGGTCTCCTCGACCAGCAGCCCGTTGGAAACCACCTGATAGTGGGCCGGCGCGGTGACTACCATGCGACCGAGAGCCTTGTCGTAGGGGTGGTCGATGGTGGGCAACCAGTGGCGAGCCTTGTCGGGCCAGTTCTCGGAGAAGAAGCTACGCTCGCCGTGCTTAGTGTCGCCGATCTCTAGACCGGCAGCAGGGATACCGCTGTAGGCCACATGCACGAAGAGTCTCTGTTCTGGCACGCTCGGCGACGGCAGCGCGACGCTCAGTCGGTCCGCTTCGTGGGTATACGAGACCGCCTCTCCGCGATCGCTCAGACGGGGAGCCAAGGCCTCCGCCTGAGCGATATCGCCGGCCACCCAGACCCCGGACACGGTCATGCCTGTCGTACCGTCCTCGGCGGCTGGCGGGCCCACCAGATCCAAGGGTAGCTCGACGATGCCCTGGCGCTCGAATCGTAGATCGACGGTGGTGAAACCCTCGATGACGTCGCTCTCGTCGTTGAGCTCGATGCGGAACACATACTCCAGGACATCGACACCCTCGACCCGTGGATAGGTATCCGCGGCGGCCGGTGACGAGGGGATCAGGATGCCGAGAGTCAGAACGCTGGCTGCCAACAGATGGGATCGAATCAACGGGACTTCCCTCCAGGGGGTTCAACCGAAGGCGAGGAACAGGAGATGACCGAAGACGCCGGCGGCCAGGGTACCGGCGAAGTGGGTGACGATGGCCACGTTGGTCAGGCCCCTCTCCTTGATGCCGTCCATCATGCCGACGTGGGTGCTGAGGAAGCCGGCACAACAGATGCCGATGGCGGTGAGGACACAGATCTCCTTGGCACCGACGATGCCGGTCTCGAGAAATCTGGGCACCATGGCGAGAGCCGCACCGACGGAACCCAGGGAGGTCACGGGGAAAGCAATGGCCTCGGGGTGCGAGAAGCCGAACAGCGGCTCGATGAGGAACGACAGCTTCTCTCCCAGCCAGGGAAAGAAGGCGATGCCCTCGTAGGCGCCGCCGGTGTAGACGCCGTCCTTGGGTCCGTAGGCCAGCATCATCACCAGGGTGCAGATGATGACGATTCCGGGCATGATGTCCAGCCCGGTCTTCACACCGTGGGCGCCGCCGTCGAGCAGCGACTGCAGGGCCCGTTGGGCGATGTTGCCTTGCCGCACCTTGCGATAGCGCAGGATGTCGTAGCCCTCGTCTTCGGCGCTCAGGACGCGGGCTTCGGCGCCGTACTTTCGTTTGCCGAAGTAGCCCATGGCCCGCACGCTGACGATGCCTCCCAGAATGGCCCCGACATTGCCCAGAATCACCGCCCTGCCCAGGGATTGGGTCGGCGTCGACTGGGCCAGCATGAAGGTCGTGACGATGAGGCCCATGCCGAAGACGGTGCCCAGGTTCACCAGCGTCGTCACCTGCCATCGCCGGAAGTATTTGAGAAACCCAGGATCGGCGCTCAGGGGCATGATGGCGGGGTTGTCCGAAAGATAGGTGGCGACCACCCCGACCGAGGTGGCTCCGGGGAGCCCGAACAGCGGTCTCATCAGTGGCGACAGGGCGCGATTGGCGATCCCGACGATGCCGAACTCCGAGAAGAGCGAGGTGGCGGCACCGGCCAGGATGATGACTCCCATGAGGAAGAGCACCGTGTTCAGAATCAGATCGTGGGCGGTGCCCATCATGGTCTTGAACATGTTCGCCAGCCCCATCTGGTAGACGAAGACCACGAACAGCGCGATTACCAGTACGGTGGAGACCACCGTCTCGGTAGTGACGGCCGCGACGATCCTGCCGCCGACCGGCGCCTGATCGTCGCTCTCTCGCTGGACCCCGAATGACATGCGGCTTGAATCATAGCGCCACTGCGTCATGGCCTCCGACAGCGGTCGTTGGGAGGACGCCGGAACGGGGCTCTCGACGAGCACGGGGCGAGGGCCTTCGGATACGAGATCGATCCGGTGCGACGGAGAGCGCAGGGGAGCGCCGGACCCTCGAACGCCATGAGCGCGAGCCGTCCCTGACGGGTCCTCCCAACGACCGGCAATGAGGCCGGCCGCTGCACTGCCCACTGCCTCAGGTCCGCAACGCTCTCCAGGGAAACAGGGTCAGTGCCGCCAGCAGGAGCAGGTACACGGTACCGCCGAAGGTGAAGCCGAAGAAGAGGAGGGCTATCCAGGCGGAGAAGAGGATGGTCGAGAGGGCGAGTCTGACAATTGGAGCGGGCACCGGCAGGCAGATTAGCACAGGGATTGCGGTATTCTCCCCCTCATGACGGCCTGGCGGAAGCTCGGTAGCGAGGAGGTCTTCTGGCACCCGATCTTCGGGCTCGAGCGTCAGATGTTGGAGTCGGGCGACCGCCGCCAGGAGGTGATCGTGGTCAAGGCGCCCGACTGGGTCAACGTCATCCCGATCCTCGCCGACGGCAGGGTGGTGTTGATCCGCCAGTGGCGCTACGGCATCTCGGAGTCCTGTCTGGAGATCCCCGGTGGCATGGTCGACCCGGAGGAGAATGCCGAGGAAGCGGCGGCCCGAGAGCTGTTGGAGGAGACCGGCTACCACGCCCGCAGATTGAAGCTTCTGGGGAGCACTCACCCGAACCCGGCGATTCTCTCCAACCGGCTGACCACCTATGTGGCTACCGATCTCGATCTGGTGGAGCCCGATCGGGAGGAATTCGGTGTCGGCGATGAGCGCATAACTGTAGAGCCCACACCGATGAGCGACATCCCCGGGTTGATCCGCGAAGGAGGCATCACCCATGCCCTGGTGCTGGCCGCCTTTCATCTTCTGCAGGTCGAGCCGGGCGAGTGATTGTCTACCCGATCCGGGCGATCAGCTTCGATATTCACGGCACCCTGATCCACTCGCCCCGGCTGGGGGAGGTCTACGCTGAGATCCTGGGGCGCCATGGCATCGAAGTGGGATCCCATGAGGCCTTCGACACTGTTCGGCGAGCCTGGCAGGAGTTCTCCTGTCGCCGCCGACCGGGACAGGACCTCTTCGCCTCTCATCCCGAAGGATCGAAGGGCTTCTGGTTCGAGTTCATCGATCGGGTCTGTCTGCTGCTGGGCAAAGAACCGGCTTCCCGGTTCGCCAAGGCAGAGCTCTATCAGGCCTTCACCGGCCCCGAGCCCTGGGAGGTCTTCGACGAGGTTCCGGAGGTGCTGGCCGACCTCCACAACAAGGGCATCCGGATGGTCGTGGTGAGCAACTGGGACGACCGGTTACCGACGTTGCTGGAGCGGCTGGATCTGTCCAGATTCTTCGAGACCATTATCTTCTCTGCGGGAGTAGGGGTAGAGAAGCCCTTCCCGGCGATCTTCAAGCGAGCGCTGCAGGATCTGGCTCTACCGCCCCAGGAGGTGGTCCATATCGGGGACCGGCTCCAGGAGGACGTGGAGGGCGCCCGGGGTGTCGGGATGCAGTCGATCCATCTGCTGCGAGATCGGGACAAAGGGGACCTGCGGGATCTGCGACCCCTGGTGGAGCTGATCCCACCGGGCTAGATGGCTGGAGGTGGGAATTGTCGAGTGGCAGAATAGGGGCCATCATGGTGCGATCTCTGGCGTGGTTGGGATTGTCGTTCTCGCTGCTGGCCTGTGACCGGTCCGCCGAGCGGCCCAAAGAGCCGCTGGAATTGGAGACGGTGGACGTGGGGGGTGGTCTGGACGCCGAGCTGACCACCGAGTTCGACGAGCGGGCCAAACAGGTGGAGATCGATCTCGGGGGTGTGCTGCCGTCGGACTTTCCCTCGGAGATGCCGGTATTCTCACCCTCCAGCGTGGTCGACTTCGGACCCGGATTCGTCGAAATCGACTCGCCGGTTCCGGCGGCGGAGGTACGCTCGGCCCTGGGAACCCAGATCCAGCGGGCCGGCTGGACGGTCGATTCGATCGGCGAAGGCGGCAGCCTCTACAGCCGCGGAGGTATCCAGGTGCGAGTCGATGTGCGCGAGGCCGGCACCGGGGCGCGAATCCGCTACGACTACTAGTCGATCAGGGGTCCTGTCGGGTCTCGGAAGGGGCCAGGAGATATCGACGGACAGCTGTTGATGCCCCGAGAGTGGGTTGCTAGACTACGCCCGCCCGCAGGGATGGGTGTGTCGAAGCGGGTTTGAAATCGATGAACAAGCGGCCGAACTCGCGACGGCTGGCCGGGATCGGATTCGAACTGGCAGCTGCCGTTGGCGGTTTCGTACTGCTCGGGTACTGGATAGGTAACTACTACGATCGGGCCGAGCTGGGAATCGTCATCGGAGCCGTTCTCGGGCTGATCGGCGGCATGTATAATCTGATTCGCGCCACCATGGCGGCCTCTGGAGGGGCAGCCGACCGAAAGCGAAAATCGGACAGCGAAGTAGACGGGTAATGTCTGGATGGATTCCAGGTATCGGTCCTACGTCTCGCTGCTCCTGGTGCTCTTCGGTCTGGCACTGATTCTCCTGATTCCCGGATACGCGGTTTCGCGGAATCTGGGTGGGACCGAGGCGGTGGTGGGGATGATCTGGGCTTGCGGCCTCTGTCTTGTAGCTGCGGCCCTGGGCGGTCTGCCGCTGCTGGTGGCCAACCGCTCGCCACGGGAGACTGGAACACTAGCACTAGGTTCACTGGCCATTCGGATGGGGATCACTCTGTTCGGGGCCTTGGCGATCACTCTGGGCACAACGGTACCGAGAACTCCTTTTCTTCTCTGGCTCGTCGTTTTCTACGCAGTCTTTTTGATCGCCGACGTCTTCTTTCTGCTGGCAAGGAATAGACCCGAAAAACCAGGGATCTGACAGAGATGGCTTCCGCATCGAACCCACTGAGTCACGTCATCCAGCATCCCATCACCACGGTGGATGCGGATCTGGGACCGCTGACCCCCGAGGGCGTCGTGACGCTCATGAGCGATCAGATCGCCATGCTGTTGGTTGGCGGTCTGCTGTTGACCCTCTTCCTGCCGCCGCTGTTTCGGCGCAAGAAGACCGGCGACGAGATCGAGGACATGGTGCCCAAGGGTGCCGCCAACGGCATCGAGGCCATCTGTCAGTACTTCCGCAAGGAGATCGCCGAACCGGCGTTGGGTGCGAACACCGATCGCTTCATCAAGTACATCTGGAGCGCTTTCTTCTTCGTCCTGACCATGAATCTCCTGGGGATGCTTCCTATTCATCCACTGACCGGGCTGTTCATGGAGAAACCCATCGGTGGCACCGCCACGGCCAATATCTGGGTCACTGGGATGCTGGCCATCACGACACTGATCATGATGGTCGTCAACGGTATACGGATCGGCGGCAAGCATTTCTTTGCCCATCTGTGCCCCGGACCCTGGTGGTTGGCGCCGATCCTGGTGCCGGTGGAGCTGATGGGGTTTCTGGCCAAGACCTTTGCCTTGGCCGTTCGACTGTTTGCCAACATGGTGGCGGGCCACACCCTGCTGGCGGTGCTGCTGGGATTCATTCTCGGCGCCGGCACCGCTATGGGAGCGGGGATGGGATTCGTCATCGCCATACCCGTCGTCCTGGGCAGCGTGGCCATCAACATGTTGGAGCTGTTTGTAGCGTTTCTGCAGGCGTTCATCTTCACGTTTCTGACGACCCTGTTCATCGGGATGTCGATCGAGGTGCACGACGACTCGCACCACGAGGAGGCGCACGCCTAGGGACAGTTGGAATACGGTCCGGATCCGAGCATGCGCGGGGCTATGCGGATTCGGCAAACCGGTGGTCGGCCTCGCACGACCTGAACACGTAACGAGAGGGACCGTTCAAATGAACAAGAAGCTGACAAAGATCGTCCTCGGTCTGATGTTCGCCGGCCTGGTTTTGATGCTGGCTCCGGCTGCCTATGCTGCCGACGCCGCTGGAGAAGGTGGTTCACTCATGACCACGGATGGAGCTCGCAAGCTCGGTGGCGCTATCGGTGCCGGCCTCGTGATCATGGGTGGAGCGGCTGGAATCGGACGGATCGGTGCCAGCGCGGTGGAGTCCATGGCTCGCCAGCCCGAGGCCTCGGGTCAGATCAACACCGCCATGATCATCACCGCCGCCTTGATCGAGGGCGCCACGCTGTTCGCGGTCGTGGTCACACTGCTGGCGGTCTTGGGATAGACGTCCATCGTCTCCGCGGGTGCCGGCGGTGTGAAGAGCTCGCTGGCCCCACACACGAGGGACATCGATCCGGGTGCGGAGATCGCGGACCGGAACCAAGACTCGAGGTGGTAAGACCATGATGCGAAGAGTGCTATTCAGTCTCGTACTGCTGCTGGCCGTACACGCCACGGCGGCTGTTGCCGCCGAGGGCGGGGAGAGCAATCTCTTTGCCGGCGATATCGGCAACGCGGTGTGGACTCTGGTCATCTTTCTGTTGGTCATCGTGGTCCTGGGCAAGTTCGCCTGGGGACCGCTGCTGACCGGACTCCAGCAACGCGAGGAGTTCATCCGGACTTCGCTCAAGGAGGCGAAGGAGGACAGGGAAGCGGCCGAGGCCCGGCTGGTGGAGTACGAAGAGAAGCTCTCGACGGCCGGCGCCGAAGCGGCGGAGATCGTCGAGCGGGGCAAGCGCGAAGGCGAGAATCTGCGGGCAGGTATCGAAGAGAAAGCCCGAGACGAGGCGGACAAGATGGTCGACCGGGCGCGGCGCGAGATCGAGCTGGCCAAGCAATCGGCCATCAAGGATCTCTACGCCACCAGCTCGACGCTGGCAACCGAGATCGCCTCGCGCATCGTCCAGCGCGAGCTCGACCCGCAGGACCACGAAAAACTGATCGCCGACTCCATCAAGGAGTTGGGTGATCTCGATCGGAACTGACGAAGACGTGACGGTCAAGTCCAAGCCCTCCGAGCAGGAGATCGCCATCGCCCGCGTCTACGCGCAGGCGGCGCTGTCCCTGGCCGAAGCCCAGGGCGCCGGCGACGAGGTCTTGGAAGAGCTCCAGAGCCTCTCGGTGCAGATGGACCGGGATCCGGGGTTCGAGAGTTTCTTGTCGTCGCCTCTGGTCAATACCGAGGAGCGGCGGCAATCGCTCGATCGGATGTTCCGGGGTCAGATGAGCGAAACTCTGCTGGATACCTTGCAGGTGATGAACAACAAGGGCCGTTCGGGATTGGTGCGGGCGCTGGTCGAGGCCTATACGCAAGAGCATGAAGAGCTCCGCGGCGAGGTCCGGGTGCAGGTCAAGACCGCCGTGCCGTTGACCGATGGCCTGCGCCAGCAGCTGCAGCAGGTGGTCTCCAGCTACACCGGCAAGAGTGCCAAGCTGGAGGAGAGCGTCGATTCGACTCTGATCGGTGGATTGGTGGTGCAGCTGGCCGACCGGAAGATCGACACCAGTGTGAGCAAGGAGATTCGGGGGCTGGAACAGCGCTTGCTGGACAGGGCCTCCCAAGAGATTCATAGCGGCACTCAATACTTCGAGGAAGCCTCATGAAGTTCAAAGTAGACGAGATCTCGTCGGTGATCACCGAGGAGATTCGCAACTATCGCAGCCAAGTCGATCTGGCCGAGGTGGGCCGGGTCCTGGAGGTGGGCGACGGTATCGCCCGCGTCTACGGCCTGTCCAACGCCGTTGCCGGCGAGCAGCTGGAATTCGCCAACGGCCAGTTCGGTCAGGCCCTCAACCTGGACGAGAACTCCGTCGGTGTCGTCATCTTCGGTGACTATTTCGACATCAAGGAGGGTGACGAGGTTCGCCGAACCGGTGAGCTACTCAGCATCCCCTGTGGCGAGCCGATGATCGGTCGTGTGGTCGACCCGCTGGGCCGGCCCCTCGACGGCAAGGGCGAGATCGACACACCGCATCTCCGACCGCTGGAGTTCAAGGCGCCGGGCATCGCCGCTCGTCAGCCGGTGGATGAGCCCCTGCAGACGGGTCTCACCGCCATCGACAGCATGATCCCGATCGGTCGCGGTCAGCGCGAGCTGATCATCGGCGACCGTCGAACGGGCAAGACCGCCATCGCTCTGGACACCATCATCAATCAGAAAGACGAAGATGTGATCTGCATCTACGTGGCGGTGGGGCAGAAAGAGTCGACGGTTGTCGGGGTGGTAGAGAAGCTGATGGACGAGGGGGCTATGGACTACACCATCGTAGTCTCCGCCTCCGCCTCCGACCCGGCCTCGCTGCAGTACATCGCGCCCTACGCCGGTGCCGCCATGGCCGAGTACTTCATGTACAAGGAGGGTCGGGCGACCCTGGCGGTCTACGACGATCTGACTCGTCAGGCGCAGGCCTATCGTCAGGTCTCGCTGCTGCTCCGTCGTCCTCCCGGTCGAGAGGCCTATCCCGGTGACGTCTTCTACCTCCACTCGCGTCTTCTCGAGCGGGCGGTGAAGCTGCGCGACGAATACGCCGTGGTGCCCAAGGATACGCCGGAGGAAAGCAACGATCGCTCGCTGGCGGTCAAGCCTCCCGCCGACAGTGAGTTCCAGGCAGACGATGCCGAAGGTCTCTTCCACCGGCCCGAGGGACTCGAGCATGCCGAGAAGTTCCTTGAGTCGCTGCCGGACAAGGACAACTACAAGCTGCACTACTTCCCGGACAGCGGTGGCTCGATGACGGCGTTGCCCATCATCGAGACGCTCGAGGGCGAGGTCTCGGCCTACATCCCCACCAACGTGATCTCGATTACCGACGGTCAGATCTATCTGGAGCCCGATCTGTTCTTTGCCGGCGTGCGTCCGGCCGTCAATGTGGGTATCAGCGTCTCGCGTGTGGGTGGCAACGCCCAGGTGAAGGCGATGAAGAAGATCGCCAGCACGCTGCGCCTCGATCTGGCGGCTTTTCGTGAGCAACAGGCCTTTGCGCAGTTGGGTACCGACCTCGATGCCGCCACCCAGAAACAGCTCGATCGCGGCTACCGCATGGTGGAGCTTCTCAAACAGCCTCAATACAGGCCCTATCCGGTGCAGGAGCAGATCATCAGCATCTTCGCTGCCGGTCAGGGCTACATGGACAACGTGGCGGTCAGCGACATCCTGGATTTCGAAGCCAAGATGCACGAATTCTTCCGCACCTCTCACCCCGAGCTCTTGCAGGAGATTCGCCAGCAGGGTGAGATGACGGACGACCTGGCCGCGAAGGTCAAGGCCGCCATCGAAGAGTTCAAGGGTCAGTAGAACCGGGTAGGTAAGTCATGGCCAATCGTCGAGAGCTCGTCAAGCGTCGCGCCGCGGTCCGCAACATCCGCAAGATCACGCGGACGATGCAGCTGATCGCGACCGCCCGGTTCCAGGCGGCCCACAAGCGACTGGTGGCCAGCACTCCGTTCACCGACAAGCTGTCGCAGATGGTGAAGGATCTCTCGCGGGCGGCCAAGGGGCTCGAACACCCCTTGATGACCGCTGCCGACGAGGCGCTGCCGGTGGACCTCTGGATCATCACCAGCAACCGTGGAATGTGCGGTGCCTACAACGGCAATGTGCTGCGCGCCGGTGCGGATGAGCTCCAGACGCTGCAGGGTCAGGGCCGGAGCTGCAACATCCGAGTCGTCGGCAAGAAGGGCGTCGGTTTCATGAAGTTCGCCGGTCACGAGATGACCGAAGCGATCACCGATCTGCCCGACATTCCCCTGTTCGAGGATGTGGATCCCTTCGCCACGGCGAGCATGGAGCGCTTTCTGGCTGGCGAGACCAGTGCCGTGAGGGTGGCCTACATGAAGTTTCTCTCGGCCGGTAGGCAGGAGGCGGTGGTCGAGCAGCTGCTGCCCATGACCGCTGAGCTGGTCGATGATTCCGAGGACGAGGGGGAGGAGAGCGAGATGCAGTACGAGTTCTCCCCCGAGCCCAAAGAGATCCTGGACGATCTGCTGCCGATGTCGATTCGGGTGCAGATGTTCCGCTATTTCAACGAAGCGGTGGTCAGCGAGCAGATGGCCCGCCAGGTGGCCATGAAGGCGGCCACCGATTCGGCGGAAGAGATGATCAAGCTGCTGACCCAGCAGTACAACCGAGCACGACAGACGGCGATCACGATGGAGCTGCTGGATATCGTGGGTGGCGCGAACGCCCTCGCGTGAGCGGCTCTTTTTCGACACCAAAGATCAAGGAAGTCACGAGATGGAAAACGGCAACTACGGAGAAATCACCCAGGTCATCGGCTCGACGCTCGATGCCCGCTTTCCCGAGGACAAGCTGCCCGAGATCAACAACGCCCTGAAGGTGGAGGTCGAACGCACGGTTCTCGGCGAGACCACGACCGAGACTCTGTGGTGCGAGGTCTCCCAGCTATTGGGTGGCGGCCGCATCCGTGCCATCGCCCTCGATTCGACAGACGGCGTACCTCGCGGGGCGAGGATTGTCGACACCGGGGCACCGATCACGGTACCCGTGGGCGAGGAGACCCTCGGCAGGGTGTTCAATCTGGTGGGCGACACCATCGACGACCGGGGCCCTGTCGAGATCAAGGAGCGTCGACCCATCCACGCCGATCCGCCCAAGCTGGAGGATCTGTCGACCAAGACCGAGATGTTCGAGACCGGGATCAAGGTCATGGACCTTCTCTGTCCGCTGGTCCGTGGTGGTAAGGCGGGTCTCTTCGGCGGCGCCGGTGTCGGCAAGACCGTCATCATCCAGGAGCTCATCGCCCGACTGGCCCGCTTTCACAGCGGCTATTCGTGCTTTGCCGGCGTCGGCGAGCGGACCCGTGAGGGCAACGACCTGTGGCTCGAGATGAGCGAGTCGGAGTACACCGCCCCGGACGGCACCGAGCAGAGTGTCATCGACAACGCCGTGCTCGTGTTCGGGCAGATGAACGAGCCGCCGGGCTCGCGCCTGCGCGTGGCGCTCTCGGGCCTGACGATGGCCGAGTACTTCCGCGACGAGCGCGGCCAGGACGTGCTGCTCTTCGTGGACAACATCTTCCGCTTCGTGCAGGCCGGCTCCGAGGTGTCCGCCCTCCTCGGCCGGATGCCGTCCGCGGTGGGCTACCAGCCGACCATGGCCTCGGAGATGGGCGCGCTCCAGGAGCGCATCACCTCGA
>CAJHZZ010000041.1_pt1 | contig 14995 bp, 9 predicted proteins | sample 9199071 | NCBI WGS metagenome assembly CAJHZZ01 (sample SAMEA7708275, study PRJEB35096) | sediment metagenome | biome: marine neritic benthic zone biome [ENVO:01000025]; feature: sediment [ENVO:00002007]; material: shallow marine sediment [ENVO:03000034] sea grass bed [ENVO_01000059] ...
TCCGAAGAGCCCGCCAGAACACAATCAGCCCAGCCGGTAACAGCAGTGGCAGGAACGACATCTTGACCAGCAGACCGGAGCCGCAACCGACCCCAACCAACGCCGCCGCCGGTCCCTCTTCCATCTTCGATCGCAGGAATACCAGGAGAAAGAGCGACGCTACCAGCACCATGGCCAGTACCACGTTATCCACGTAGGCGGTGCTCATCTGGCTCACCTGCGACGGAATCACTGCCATGGCCGTGGCGACGATCGCCGCTGCACTCCGGCTCCCGTCCAACTCACGAACCACCGCATAGGCCGCCAGCCAGACGAATCCCCAGAGCGCGATGGCGACGACTGGCACCAGGACATCGCCGGCGCCGAAGACCAGCGCCCAGGCCCAGAGCAGGTCACCGCCCCAGGGAAAAAACTCGTAGTAGGTCCAGGCGTCCGGAGCCGGCTCCAGAGCCAGCCCGCCATTCTGCACCCAGCGTCCGGCGCGAAAGAGGTGATAGGTGAAATCGTCCCAGCCAAAAGCCGGTGTCGACAGCGTGCGGAGCATTCGGATGAGGACGTGAAGGCCTACGATCCCGAGACCGACAGCTATCCAGACGCTCCCACGAAGCTCCCTTCCCAGGTCGGTAGCCTCCTGGCGAATCTCGCCGAGTCCGCGCGCCAGCCTTGCTCCAGCCTCGGCCCCCAGCTGGAAGAGCAGCACCAGCACGCCACCCCAAACCAGCGGCGCCACGACGGGCAGACGGAAGCCGCCGAGCAGCCCGAGCCACTGGAATCCCCAGGCCAGGGTCCAGTAGCCCAGGCCGAGACCGGCCACCAGCCGCAGCTCGATCCTGGATCGAGGAAACAGTCGATCGGCGATCAGGAAGGAGGCGGTCCAGCCGACCGACGCGGCAGCGAGAGCGGTGAGCAGACCGAAGAGGATGGCCATCGGGAGACCAGTCTACTGGACCCCGCCAGGGTTCGCGGAGCCGCCCGTCTGTTGTAAAGTTGCGACGCCTCGATTCTCGACGAAGGGTCCAAACAGCCTTGCTCTCAACGACCGCGACGTCCGCCGCTCTGGATGGAGAATCCTGATGAAGTTCTCAGTTCAAGCCCTGACCCGCAGCCCCGTTAGCCTGGTGGGCGTTGCCATCGCCACCGCCAGCTCGATCCTCATCATCACCCTGTTCCTGATGACCTTGCTCGGCATGGAGGGAGGTCCCTATCTCGGCATACTGGCCTTCGTCATCCTGCCTCTGATCTTCGTGGCCGGCCTGATCCTGATCCCCATCGGCATCCGGATCTCGCGCAACAAGGCCCGCAAGGTCGCGGCCGCGGGCGGCCAGGCTCCCGAGGCCTTTCCCATCATCAACCTGAATATTCCCCACACCCGCAGGGTCGTCCTGATCGTGCTTCTGCTGACCGTGGTCAATGTGGTGATTCTCTCGGTAGCTACCTTCGAGGCCGTCCACGTCATGGAGACCAACGAGTTCTGTGGCACCACCTGTCACACCGTCATGGAGCCCGAGTGGGCCGCCTATCAGCAGTCCCCCCACTCACGGGTCAACTGCGTCGACTGTCACATCGGCCCCGGCGCCAACTGGTTCGTCAAGTCGAAGCTCTCGGGCGCCTACCAGCTCGTTGCAGTGGCCTTCGATCTCTACCCGCGCCCGGTGCCGACGCCGGTCCACAATCTGCGCCCGGCCCGCGACACCTGCGAGCAGTGCCACTGGCCCACCAAGTTCGTCGGCAACAAGATGAAGGTGCGGACCCACTACGACACCGACGAGGAGAGCACCGAGCTCATCACCGCGCTGCTGCTCAAGGTCGGAGGTCTCAAGGGTGACTCCTCTGAGGGCATTCACTGGCACGTCGATCCAGGGGTTGAGGTCCGCTATGTGTCGGACGACACGCGGGAGACGATCTACGATGTGGAGCTGACGTTGCCCGATGGCACCAAGAAGCTCTACCGCAGCCCCGAAGAGCCCGCGGACGGCGCGGACTTGACCGACTCCCGTTTGATGGACTGCGTCGATTGCCATAATCGCCCGACCCACGTCTATCGCATGCCCGGGCAGGCGGTGGATGAGGCCATCCTCCAGGGCCGGATCTCGCGCAGTCTGCCTTTCATCCGCAAGCAGGCGGAGAAGGCGATCACCGCCGAGTACGCCTCGCGCGAAGAGGCGCGGACTGGCATCGAGGGCAACCTTGCCGAGTTCTACCGCTCCAATGGCACCAAACTCACCGCGCAGCAGAACGCGGCCCTGGAAGAGGCGGTCGAAGCCCTCACCGACATCTGGGCGACCAACGTCTTCCCAAAGATGAACGTGACCTGGGGCACGTACCCCGACCACATCGGCCATGAGCAGTCACCCGGATGCTTTCGCTGCCACAATGACGAGCACGCCACCTCCGACGGCGAGGTCATCTCCGGTGACTGCGATACCTGCCACGCTCTCCTGGCCATGGAAGAGGAGCGTACCGACGCTCTGGAGTCGCTAGGACTGGATCTCTAGGCCGGAAGTTCCTCGAACCCGTCCTCGCCGCCTTCGCCTGTCACGGCTGCCGGCGGTGCCTCGCGCTCGGCCTCTCTGGCCGGCACCGACTCGCCGGTGATCCAGGCGGTGTCCATCGGGTAGACCAGTGGGTCGAAGATCACGGCGTAGAGGTGCCACACCAGAATGGCCAGCGAGGCCAGGATGGCTTCGTACAGGTGCACTACCGTCACTGCCTCCAGCACCCAGGTCGGGAAGATTCGCAGACCGATGTCCTCGAGCCAGAGACCGAGTCCGGTGACCACCATCACCACCGTCCCCCAGACCACGGCCAGGTATTCCATCTTCTCGCCGTAGCTCATCCAGGCCGCGGTCGGCGGATGCTTTCGCACGCCGAGGAGGTACTCGATCCTCCCCCTGATATCGGTCAGGTCCCGTTTGTTGGGGATCATCTGGCGGATCACCGCCCGGGCCTTCCGATCCACCGCCAGGTGCACCAGATGGAAGAGTCCGGCGATGATCATGACTACCGAGGCCACCCGATGGACAAGGCCGCGCCAGGCACAGGACTGCTCCCACCAGGGCATGGGGCACGCCCACCACGCCTCGGGGTACTTGAGCGCGAATCCGGAGTAGACCAGAAACAGGAAACTGACCATCAGCAGAAAGTGGGTGAAGCGGAATGCTGGCGACATTCTCTCGGTACTCGCAACCGAGCCCTCGGCAGGCCGCGGCAACGGACTCACCAGTTTGCGGAAGAAGTCCAGACCGTTGTGCAGCAGCATGCCGCCGATGGTCAGCACGATCAACCAGATGTAGATGATGCGGATCCAATAGACCACAGCATGCTCCGGCTGATCGGTCAGCACATGGACCGGGCCGATGGCGTAGCGTTCGCCGGCCCCAGGATGGCACTGGCCACAGGTCTCATCGAGATTCTCGGTGTGGGTGTGCGACCGCGGATCGCTGGATGGCAGGATGTCGTGGACGCCGTGGCAGGAGGCACAGTTGGCCACCCGGGTGACGCCAAAGCGGGCCTCCAGACCGTGATAGCTCCCCTCGTAGGTCGCCACCTTGTCTGGGGACAGACCGTACTTCTCATTCAATCGCACATCGGCGTGGCAGCGCTCGCAGGTCACCTTGGGGATGTTGCTGGGGTGGACCGGGGAGTCCTCGTGTTGGGGCTCGAGGATGCGGTGCTCGCCATGGCAGTCGGTGCAGACCGGGGACTCGCGGACCCCCTGGGCCGAGGCCACACCGTGCACGCTCCGCTCATACTCCTCGGCGATCTCGGCGTGACAGTGACTACAGGTCTCCGAGATATGCTCGTGATGCACCGATGATCGGGTATCCGAGGATCGCAGCACCAGGTGAGCACCGTGACAGTCGGAGCAGGAGGCGGCGTTCTCTCCCGCCGCCAGGGCTCGGGAATGAATGCTCTGGGTATAGCTCTCCAAGGGCTGTACGGAGTGGATATTGGCGCGGGACGCCAGCTCTTCACTCGAGTGGCAAGAACCGCACATCTCCGGTTGTCGACTGTGGTGGATGGGTGAAGCTTCGTCGGTGGAGGGAATCATGGTGTGTGCCGGTCCGTGACACGCCTCGCAACCGGTCACCAGTGGATCACCGGAGTCCATCATGAAGCCGTGGACACTCCGGGAATACTCCTCCGCCTCCACATCGTGGCAGCTCACACATTCGCTGCCATAGATCTCATCGGGATGCGGCAGCTCTTCACCTCCCGGGTGACAGTCGAGGCACTCCAGGAACCCATGAACGGAGGAGGCGACCACGCTCTCGTCGACCTCGTGGCACTCGAGACAGTCTTCGGCGACCAGCGACCCTGCCAGTGACCCCAGCCCCAAGAGCAGGAACAACCAAACCATGGCGGTGCAACGACCGCTTTCCGGCCTGTACGAGCACGACCGGTCCATCCCGACCTGGTGCGAGCTTCTCCATCTCCTCATCATGGGAGATCTCCTATGTTGTCCTGAAAAATCCCTAAAGAATCAGAGGGCCGACCCCAGGGGGTCGGCCACTCTCCTCCCCCCCGCACTCATTCCCTCCGTTCCGAGTCTGCGGCACCCGATGCCCATGGCCAATATCCATTTGGGCGGACCTCGGGGCTATCCCTTGAGGTAGGTCTCTCCTACCCCGGTCTCAGGCGGCGTCGGCCCCCGAGGCCGGTGAAGCCAGGACTCTGCGGATCATCAGAAAGACGGTGTAGAGGCCTGCCAGAAGCAGCCCGGCGAAGAGTACGAAGTTGCCCCATTGCGGCACCGCCACCAATTCGAACCCACATGCCACCGGCTCCAGATACAGGCCGCGCACCTGATGACGGGTGACCGCCATGACCGCGATGGTCAGAATCATCGCCGCCAGGGTACCGGTCACCAACCCCGGTTTCGCCATCGGACTTCGGCCTCGGGCGAGCATGACCACCAATCCCAGACCCAGCACGATAGACAGGGTCAGCGGACCCAGCGTCGCCGCGCCACCTTGCATCAGGCCCGACAACACCGGCCTGGGCAGGACCACCATCAGCAGGAACCCGTCGACCACTACCAGTAGCGTCGTCCACAGCGCCCACCGCCAACCGTAGCTGGCGATTCTCTCGTTGAGCTCGGGATCGATTCCCTTGCCAGCCTGGCGGACCGCCCACCAGGTGATGATCAGGCCGCTCAGCCCCAGCGACGCCAGCACGAAGTGCAGCAGCCGAGGAAAATAAGCTGGATCCGCAAGGATCGACCAAGGATCGACCGCCAGGGCTGCCCACTTCTGCGGTTGCGAGTGGACCAGATTGACTGCCACGTGAATCATGGCGATGACCAGAAACAGCAGCGCCGATACCAGCAGCCAGCCGGTGCCTCCAGAGCCCTGGGCGGGCGCCCCCTTGAACTTGTAGAGGTAGGCGGCGTAGTAGCCGAGCATCAGGAAGACCAGGAGGAACAACCACACCCACGAGATCAGGATGGTGGCGGTGTAGAAGTACTGCTGGTAGAGCACCTGCACAAAGAGCAGCGGGGCGATACCGGTGGTGATGGTCAACGAGATGCCGTAGGTGTTGACCGCCATCAACCGGCTGGCCAGAACGGTTCGATAGTCGCCCGGCCGCCCACCGCTGGCCAGCTGTGCCACCGCGGCCATGATCGTCCCGCCCAGGGTGATGTTCATGAAGAGCAGGTGGAGGAAGAAGGTGAAGACCAAGAGGACATGAAACAGCCAGGCGGGCCCCGGGATGGGGAAAGTATCGACCGCGGCGATCAGATCAGCGTTCATCGTTTCTCTCCTTTCTCGGCCACTACCGCGGGCTCGGTGGCCAGCTCGGACAGATACTCGACCAGCGCCTCCATCTCCATCTCGGTGCCGACGAAGGGTGGCATGAAGGGATAGTCCAATTCGGAGAGATCCACGATTTCGCCCTCCTCCCTGTCGACGAACGCCTGCCCCTGATCGGCAAGGGCGAAGAGCACCCCATAGATCATGTCGGGGTCCTCGGGCAGATAGTCGCGGATACCCAGATAGCCATCCAGCGTGTGACAGCTGGCGCACTGCAAGCGAAAGATCTGCCTTCCGGGCTCCGCCTTCTCGCCGGTGATCTCCACCGACGCCCAGCGAGCCCGATCGAGAAGGCCGGTCTCATTCAGGGACTCGATCTGATCCACCCGGATGCCGTTGGAGAACATGAACTGATGGATCAGGAACGGCTTCCGGGTTCCTTCTCGCAAGCGCTCGTAGCCGCCGAAGAAGGCGAAGGCGGTCAGACCGATCAGCAGGACCGGGATGGCCCGGGCCTGCCTGGGCATGGCCATCAAGAAGACCAGGCTCAGGACCAGCACGGCGGTCAGCGACCACATCAAGAAGTGCCGGGTGTCGCCAAGCGCCGCCAGGGTCGGGGCGTCACCGAGAAACAGGGCACGAGTGGCCTCCGGCAGTGTCGCCTCCCACCACCGGTACCCGGCATAGGAGATCCCGACGGCGGCCACGGCCCAGAGACCGAGATACCGATAGAGGCGGGGCTGTACCTCTCGCGGTCCCCGCCTGACCGGCCAGAGCATGAACGCTACGGCCATCAACATCGCGATGCCGGTCCGCAGGACCAGAGATGGGAAATAGGTGGGATTGAAGAAGCCGTCCCAGAAGCTGCCGCTAGCCAGCCAGCGACCCGGTGTGAGCATGAAGGTGATGATGCCGTTGATGATCACCAGCGACAGGTAGGCGGAGACGAAGTAGATCCAGCCAACCCACACGTGGGTCCGTTTGGAGATCCGCTCCCAGGTGGCGTAGTAGACCAGCGCGGCGACGATCTCCACGACGAAGAAGACCCACTCGATCGCCCAGCCCCAGACGTAGTTCCGAATCAGGGCCGAGATCGCTGCCGGCGAGATCAGACCCGCCACCAGCCAGATGCCTACCCCCGAGATCGCTCCGAAAACCGTGGAGAACAGGATGAGTACCAGCGAAGACCGTTTGGCGAGGTCTCGCAGATCCGGATCTCCACGGCGGACGGCCAGGGTCTCGGTCACCGCAATGACCAGACCGCCGCCGATAGCGAAATGAGAGACGATGACGTGGGTGATGGCGACCCATCCCATGAGGACCCCACCGCCCATGGCGATATCCCAGATCGGATAGTCCATTTCGTCCCCTTTCTGTCAGATGTTGACCCGTGTTCTGGAATCGAGGCGATGGTGCCTGCGATTCAGAATGCTTGGGGACTATACCTCCAGGGGTATACAATGACCCGACGCCAGCGGGTGGAATCGAGCCCACCTCAGCGGGTGGGATCTCCGGCACGGCGTTCGCATAAGATCTCCTTCGGACATCCATATGGAGGCATGGAAATCATGAGGAAAACGACTCTTCTGGCGATCTTCCTGGCTGCAACCGTAGTCTCGCTTCCCGCCCTGGCCCAGGACCACGACTTCGTCGGCACGAAGAACTGTCGCAAGTGCCATATCAAGCAGTGGAAATCCTGGGGCGACACCAAGATGGCCCAGGCATTCGAGAGCCTCAAACCGGGCGTCGACACCGAGATCAAGGAGCAGCTGGGGCTCGACCCACAGAAGGACTACACCACGGACGAGAGCTGCGTCTCCTGCCATGTCACCGGCTGGGGGACCCCCACCGGCTTCACCAGCATCGATGAGACCCCGGAGCTCGCGGGCGTCGGATGCGAGGTCTGTCACGGGCCCGGCGGCACCTACACGCAGGATGGCTACATGACGCTCAAGAACAAGGAGTACAAACGAGCGGATCTCGTCGCCGTAGGGCTGACTCACCCCATCGACGAGTCGGTCTGCGTCCAGTGTCACAACGAGAACGTACCGATCCCCGACTACACCTTCGATTTCGAGACCAAGAAGGCGGAGGGGATCCACGAGAACTATCCGCTGAAGTACAACCACGACTGATTCGACAGTCCACCAGATTTGTCGACGAACGTAGTCTGAGGGCCGGCTCCCCGGCCGGTCCTCGGTGCGTCTTCCTCCCTGCCCCGGAAGCTCGGACCGGCAGCTCCGCTACATCCTGCCGAGAATCGGGCGTTGTAGAGTAGAGAGATGGAAGACAACGACCGAACCCAGCTCCGCAGCCTGCTAGCAGAACAGCGAGTCGCCACGCTGGCGTTGATTGTCGCGGAGTCCCCTTTCGCCAGCCTGGTGCCCTTCGCCATGACCGAAGGCTACGGCTCGGCCCTGATCCACGCCTCGAGCCTGGCGCGACACAGCGCCGGTCTGTCGTCGGGCGCTCCCTTCTCGCTGCTGATCCACGAATCCGACGATCAGCCCGACACCAACCCGGCCCAACTCGCCAGGGTGACCGTCAGTGGATCGGTGGTGCCTCTGGCAAGAGATGGTGAGCAATACCCCGGTGCCAAGGCCCGCTATCTCGAGAAGTTCCCCAAAAGCGAGATCACCTTTCAGTTAGGCGATTTCACGCTGTACCAGCTACAAGTCGAGAGCTGCCGCTTCGTCGCCGGCTTCGGAAAAGCCTTCGACGTCGCACCGGCCGAACTCCAGGACCTCACCTAGAGAGGAGCTCCAGTCATGTTCCGTCGGATCCTGCTGCCCGTCGATCTCACCGACAAGAACGAGGCCGCCCTGTCTGCCGCCCGCGAGATGGTTGCCGACGACGGCTCGATCCTCCTGTTGCACGTCATCGAAACCATCGCCGACGCGCCGTTCGAGGATATGCAGGACTTCTATCAGCGGTTGGAGGAGAAAGCCCGTACCGGCATGAGCGCCATGGCCGAGGCCCTGGCCGAGCGCCGGGTCGCCGTCGAGCAGCACCTGATTTACGGCCGACGGACCTCTGAGATCGTCTCCTTCGCGGCGCAGAATGGAGCCGATCTGATCCTGGTGAGCTCGCGGCACCTCGATCCGGACCATCCCGCAGCGGCCTGGGCTTCCATCAGCCATCAGGTCGCGGTTCTTGCCCGCTGTCCCGTGCTGCTGCTGAAGTAGAAGGGCCGGCCCACAGGCCGGCCTCGAGATCGCACTGGACCGTCCACGGGGACGATACCTACATCAGCGCTGGCGGCACGAACCAGACCGGGCACCTGGCACCGTGCAGAATGCTCAAGGTCGTCGTCCCGAACAGGAAGCGCTTCAGCATGCCCTTGCCGTGGGCTCCCATCACGATGCAGAGAGGATGCAGCTCCTCGGACACAGCCAGGATCTCCTCGACGGGATCTCCCACCCGGGCCAGAACTCGCACCTTGTCGGTCAAGGACTCGGGGATCAGAGCCGTCAGCCGCTTCTTGGCGGCAGCGACCTCGCGTTCCTCGTGCTCGGTGCCGTGACCGCTCTTCACCACGTGCAGCAGATCGACTGAGTGCGGCATGGCCCGGGCGACCTCGAGGGCGAACTGCAGGACCCCCAGAAACCGTCCCGAGAAGTCCACAGGCACCAGAAACCTCATCTGCTCCACCGGCGGAATCTCCGCCGCATCGAACACCGACTCGGGCTCGTAGCCCTCGCCGATGGTCAACACCGAGCACGGAGCCTGGATGACGATCCGCTCGGTCAGGGAATCGTGCTCGGCGCTGGTCTTGCCATGCGTCCCCATGATGATCAGATCCGCCGGCAGGCCGCGTGACACGAAGAGAACCGTGTCCTCCGCCGGGCCCTTGGTGACCCGCGCCTCGTACTCGACGCCCGCGGGAATCTGGGCGAAGAGCTGTTCGAGCTGGGCCGGAACCTCGTCGGCCTTCTGCTCGGCCTCCGCCTCGTGGTCTTCGGACCACATCCACGAGACCGAGAGATACCCCGGTGGACGGACATCCAGATTGTGATGCAGCACCAGGCGGGAACCGATCCGCCGGCTGAGCTCCACACCCATGCGCAGGTTGCGCTCGGAGATGGGCGAGAAGTCGACGGGACAGTGGATCGTGCGAATCTCGGGCATGGGCTTCTCCTCAGGGGACTTCGGCGACCTCTTCCGGCTGCTCCTCGGCTTCCGGCTCCTCCACCTCGATCTGATCCAGGGCGTACTCCAGGCAGCTGATCAGATCGTCGGGGTGCTCGATACCGACCGACAAGCGGACCAGGGACGGGGTGATGCCTATGGCCTGCTGCTCCTCCACCGGAATGTCCGAGTGGGTCATGGTGGCCGGATGTTCGATCAACGACTCCGTTCCGCCGAGGCTGACCGCCAGCTTGATGAGCTTGACCGAGTTCAGGAAGCGGAAGGCCTCCTTCTCGCCGGCATCTTTCAAGGCGAAGGCGATCATGCCGCCGGGACCGGCGCACTGTTTGTCGAAGATCTCCTTCTGTTTTCCCTTCTTCAGCAGACCCGGGAAGTGGACCCACTCCACTTGCGGTTGTTTCACCAACCATTCGGCCACCAGCTCGGCATTCTTGCGGGCACAGGTGATGCGCAGTTTGGCCGTCTCCAGCGAGCGCATCAGCAGCCAGGCCGAGTAGGGCGCCAGCATGGTTCCCAGAATGGTCCGGTACATCTTGACCCGATTGATGAGCTCGGCGCAGCCCAGGGCCACACCCGCCACCAGATCGCTGTGGCCTCCCAGATACTTGGTGGCCGAGTAGAGCACCAGATCGGCTCCGTGTAGCAGCGGCTTCTGGTAGAGCGGGCCTAGAAAGGTGTTGTCAACGGCGCACAGGGCGCCGTTGCGATGCGCCACGTCGGCCATGGCTTCGATATCGGTCATCACCATCGTCGGGTTGGCCGGCGTTTCGAGGAAGATCACCTTGGGCGGTGTGCCGGCCTCTTCCAGCTCGACACAGATCCTCTCGACCTCTTCGGCGTCGGCCCCGGCCTGGAACTCCCGGGTGGCCACACCGCGCTCGGGCAGGATCTCTTCCAGCAGCAGATCGGTACCACCATAGATGGGTCTGGAAAAGACCACCGACTCCCCTACCCCGACCAGTGACAACAGGGAGGTCGAGATGGCGGACATGCCGGACGAGAAGACCGCCCCGGCCTCGGCCTCGTCCCAGAGATTCAAGCGCTCTTCCAGAATCTCCAGATCGGGATTGTTGAGCCGGCTGTAGATCAGACCCATGGGCCGCTGCGGGTCCCGCTCCTTCAACCCGTAAGCGTACTCGAAGAACTCCTTACCCTCCTCGGCGGTCCGAAAGGCGAAGGTCGAGGTCTGGAAGATGGGCGGTTTGATGGCCCCTTCGGACCATTCGGGCACATAGCCGTGGCTCATCATGAGGCTCTCCGGCTTCATCCCGGACAGCTTGGGTGGTGGTGGGTGACGTCGATGGCGCATGGCGCTTACCTCCAAGTCGATCATGACTCCGCGCAAGTGCGGTTACCAGAGTTCTAAGGGTAGCTGAACGGCCCACCCGAGGGGGTGGGAACGGGACCTGAAAACGGCCCGATCGGCCACCCCACGGGGTATATTGGCGGGCCTTTCAGCATGCTAGCTTTTCCTTCGGACGGGCCCGAACGCCCGCCGGCGGTCAGTCCAAGGACCGACCGCCTCGAGTTCGACCCAGTGGCCCCGGAATCGGCCCGACGTTTCCCAAGGCCCGCGAATCCAAGAGCGACGTAGAGGCCAGCGATTCAACCAGCGAGAAACGGCCCCTTCAAAGGTCGAAGCAGGACCTTGTCCTCACCCACTTCTGACGAGGAAGACCGAGAACCATGACGACTCGACGCAAGATCACCATCGACGGAAACGAAGCGGTGGCCTCGGTGGCCTATCGCACCAACGAGGTCATCGCCATCTACCCCATCACGCCGGCCTCGCCCATGGGAGAGCTCTCCGACGCCTGGGCGGCCCACGGCAAGCCGAACATCTGGGGTGACCTGCCACAGGTCATCGAAATGCAGTCCGAGGGCGGTGCGGCGGGAACGGCCCACGGCTCGCTCCAGGCCGGCTCGCTGACCACGACCTTCACCGCTTCCCAGGGTCTGCTGCTCAAGATCCCCAATCTCTACAAGATCGCCGGCGAGCTCACCCCGTTTGCCATGCACGTGGCTGCCCGAACCCTGGCGACCCACGCCCTGTCGATCTTCTGTGACCATTCGGATGTCATGTCGGTCCGCCAGACCGGCTGCGCCCTCCTCTGCTCCGGTTCGGTGCAGGAGGCCCACGATCTGGCGGCGGTGGCGCAGGCCGCCACCTTGAGCTCGCGGATCCCCTTCATCCATTTCTTCGATGGTTTTCGCACCTCGCACGAGGTGGCCAAGATCGAGGAGCTGACCGACGAGGACTTGTTGGCCATGATGGACGAGGACCTGATCGAAGCTCATCGCTCCCGGGCTCTGACGCCCGACCGGCCGGTGATCAGGGGGACGGCTCAGAATCCCGACACCTTCTTCCAGGCCCGCGAAGCCTGCAATGGCTTCTATGCGGCCTGCCCAGGGCATGTCCAGGCGGCCATGGACCGCTTCGCCGAGCTCACCGGACGCCAGTACCGGCTGTTCGACTATCACGGGGACCCGGCGGCCGATCGGGTCATCGTCCTCATGGGTTCGGGATCCGAAGCCGCCCAGGAAGCCGTCGACTGGCTCAACGATCACGACGAGAAGGTCGGACTCCTGCGGGTGCGCCTGTTCCGCCCCTTCTCGCTCGAGGCCTTCACCCAAGCAATGCCAACCACCGTCGAGACCCTGGCGGTGCTCGATCGCACCAAGGAGCCTGGCGCGGTGGGCGACCCGCTCTACCAGGACGTCATCACCGCACTACACGAGGTCGGGAGCGACAACGGCTCGCGACCCCAGCCCAGGATTCTGGCGGGACGATACGGGCTCTCCTCCAAGGAATTCGCCCCGGCTCATGTGCGCGCGGTCTTCGACGAAATGCGCAAGGAGCGTCCCCGTAACCACTTCACCGTCGGCATCGTCGACGACGTCACCCACACCTCGCTGCCGATGGAGCCCTTCGACATAGAGCCCGAAGGCCGGGTCCGGGCCCTGTTCTGGGGTCTGGGAGCCGACGGCACGGTCAGCGCCAACAAGAACTCCATCAAGATCATCGGTGAGGAGACCGACAACTACGCCCAGGGCTACTTCGTCTACGACTCGAAGAAGTCGGGCGCCGTCACCATTTCGCATCTGCGGTTCGGCACCGACCCCATCCACTCCACCTATCTGATCCAGAAGGCCACCTTTGTGGCCTGCCACCAGTTCAACTTTCTCGAACGATTCGATGTTCTCGAGCACGCCAACAAGGGTGCGACCTTTCTTCTCAACGCACCCTATGGACCTGACGAGATCTGGGACCACCTTCCCAGGGAGGTTCAGGAGACCATCCTCGAGAGAGAGCTCGATCTCTGGGTCATCGACGGCTACCAGGTGGCCCGGGAGACTGGCATGGGCGGGCGCATCAACACCATCATGCAGACCTGTTTCTTTGCCCTGGCCAACGTCATCCCCAAGGACGAGGCCATCGCAAAGATCAAGGAGGCCATTCACAAGACTTACGGCAAGAAGGGTCAGGTACTGATCGAGAAGAACTTTGCCGCCGTCGACGCGGCCCTCGATCATTTGCACCAGGTGAGGGTGCCAGAGGCCGTAACCTCGGACTTCAGCCGCCCGCCCATCGTCTCCGAAGAGGCGCCCGACTTCGTCCAGAAGGTCACCGCCGTGATGCTGGCCAACAAGGGCGATGCGCTGCCGGTCTCGGCCTTCCCGCCGGACGGCACCTGGCCCACCGGCACCACCAAGTGGGAGAAGCGCAATATCGCCCTGGAGATCCCGCTCTGGGACGAGGACGTCTGCATCCAATGCAACCAGTGCGCCCTGGTCTGCCCCCACGCCGCCATCCGGGCCAAGGTCTACCAGCCCGAGGCCTTGGCAGGCGCACCTGAGGATTTCCTCTCCACCGACTACAGGGCGCCCGACTTCCGCGGCCTCAAGTTCACCATCCAGGTGGCCCCCGAGGACTGCACCGGTTGCAGCCTCTGCGTCGAGGTCTGCCCGGCCAAGAACAAGGCCAACCCAAGGCGAAAAGCCATCAACATGGAGCTCCAGCGACCGGTCAAGGAGCGCGAGAAGGCCAACTACGACTTCTTCCTCGATCTTCCCGAGATCGATCGCACCGCGATTCAACGCTTCGACGCCAAGGGCTCGCAGTGGCTGGAGCCGCTATTCGAGTACTCGGGAGCCTGTGCCGGCTGCGGCGAGACCCCCTACGTCAAGCTGCTCTCGCAGCTCTTCGGCGACCGCCTGCTGATCGCCAACGCCACCGGCTGCTCGTCGATCTACGGCGGCAATCTGCCGACCACGCCGTACACCACCAACGAAGAGGGTCGCGGTCCGGCCTGGGCCAATTCCCTTTTCGAAGACAACGCCGAGTTCGGTCTCGGATTCCGCATGGCGGTGGACAGCCTCACCAGTCGCGCCCGGCGGCTGCTGATCGATCTGGCGCCCGATCTCGGCGATGAGTTGGTGACCGGACTGCTAGAAGGCGATCAGAGCAGCGAGCAGGGCATCGCCGAGCAACGGGAGCGGGTCGAAATCCTACAGGGCCGGCTCGACGCTCTCGATGTCGATGACGCCCAGAGACTGGCTTCGGTAGCCGATTATCTGGTCGACAAGAGCGTCTGGCTGGTCGGTGGCGACGGCTGGGCCTACGACATCGGCTACGGCGGTCTCGACCACGTCCTGAGCACCAACCGCAACGTAAATATCCTGGTGCTCGATACCGAGGTCTACTCCAACACCGGCGGTCAGGCCTCCAAATCCACACCAATCGGTGCCGCCGCCAAGTTCGCCTCGGCGGGCAAGGAGCAGCCCAAGAAGCCGCTGGGACTGGAGGCCATCACCTTCCGCACGGTCTATGTGGCCCGCATCGCCTTCGGCGCCAACATGAATCAGACAGTGCAAGCGCTGCGCGAAGCCGAGAGCTATCCCGGCCCATCGCTGGTGGTGGCCTACAGCCCGTGCATCGCCCACGGCTACGACCTGTCGACCCAGGTCGAGCAACAGAAGCGAATCGTCAAGTCGGGTGGCTGGGCGCTCTACCGGTACGACCCGAGAAGGGTCCTGGAGGGACAGCCGCCGTTGAAGATGGATTCCCGCCAGCCCACCGGCAAGGTCAACGA
>CAJHZZ010000005.1_pt1 | contig 14892 bp, 16 predicted proteins | sample 9199071 | NCBI WGS metagenome assembly CAJHZZ01 (sample SAMEA7708275, study PRJEB35096) | sediment metagenome | biome: marine neritic benthic zone biome [ENVO:01000025]; feature: sediment [ENVO:00002007]; material: shallow marine sediment [ENVO:03000034] sea grass bed [ENVO_01000059] ...
CGACAATCTCCGCCAGGACCCGCGCTTCATCGAGCTGATCGACGGTCTCTAGAGCGCCCTTGTTTACGGAATCCGTAGCGACGGGTCGAAGGGGATCGAAGCTCAGGCGACCGCAGACTCATCGGCCTCCGCCGTCGGCTGCGAACCCAGCTCCAGGGCACAGCGGTAGCCTGCCTGCGCCTCCTCGAATCGGCCCTGAGCGATCAGCAACAGAGTCAGACTCTGCCAGTCGTGCCAGTCCGATGGCTCGGCGTTCGTCGATCCAGACAGCAGTCCCTCGGCCTCGCTGACGTCACCGAAGGGGGTCCGTTGGATGCCATTGACTCTCGGCGGAAGTTCGTCCTCTCGAGCCAGACCCAGGATCTCTGGATGCCGGCTCAGCAGCTTCAGTAGACGATTCTCGAAACCTTGAGCCGTGCGGAGACGGTCACACGCCATGGATATGGTGTGGCGCGCGTAGAGGATCGCCGCGAGGGCCCCGACCAGACCGAGCACAGCCGCCACCAAGGGCACCCACGGTGGCATCGCTGTCAAGAGTTGTTGCATGGTATTAGGCGTCGGCGCGAATCAGCCCCTCTATTCCTGCTCCACGTCGACGATCGATACCTTCGGTTTGAGCTGCCAACCCTTGGGGTTGTTGGCACTGCCCTTGCGCTTGAGGGAGTTCTTCGCGTCGAAGTCGATGGTGATCCGGGTCTCTGGGCCGACCGTGAAGGGACCACCATTGACCTTGAACTTGGCGCTGGGAATCTGCAGGGGCGTGGTTGTCGTCAGGCAATTCGGATTCTCGGCATCCCCCGGATCGTCCGGGTCCTTCTCGATCACGTGACTCTGCGACTCGTCGAGCAGGATTTCGATGAACTGGTAGAGCCCTCCTTCAACGACCCACTCTCCCAGGGGTGCAGGTGGGCCCTCCTGCAGGGCCAACAACTCATAGGCGCCGATCTCGGAGCCGAGAAGGATGGGAGAGTCTCCGTCGGGTTTGACCCGAAGATCCTGAATGTAGACCCAGAGCTCGCAGATATCGTCTGTTGGATCATCGATCATCTGGATGGCCAGGGTGCCACTCGTGGCGCTGCCGTCGCCCGAGTCGCTACCGCCCGAGTCATCGCTGTCTCCAGCGTTACTGTCACCGCTACCCGGTGCCGGATTCGAGTCGGCCACGGGCTCGGTGGGGCTGGCTGAATCGCTGCAGCCGATCAGGCTGGTCGCGGTGACCAGGACTGCTGCGATGACCAGAACGATGGTCCATTTCGATTCGATTCGAGGAATCCTCATGGTGGCGACCTCCCTGGGAGCGTGCATCTTCAGTCCACGAGTCTCCATGATTCATTGGACGATCCAGGTTGGCTGTGACATCTGTCACCGCTGCGTCGAGTCGCCCCTTACTCTGCGGAGCCTTCCTTGCCAGACTGTCGGATAGGATCGCGGAACCCATGATTCTCGTAACCGGAGCCGCCGGCAAGACCGGTCGCACTCTGATCCGGACCCTGGCGAGCAGCGATCACGCGGTCCGGGCCCTGGTTCGCGACCGAGAACAGGCGTCCCTGGTGGGCAGGGCCGGAGCCCAGGAGACCGTTCTGGGCGACCTTCTCAGCCACGGCGATCTGATAGCCGCCATGCGGGGTGTCAGCGCGGTCTACCTGATCGCCCCCAACATGCATCCCGAGGAGGAGCGCATCGGTGAGCTGACCCTGGGGGCCGCCAGAGAGAGCGGCGTGGCCAAGCTGGTCTACCACTCGGTGCTGCATCCACAGACCCGGGCCATGCCGCACCACTGGCAGAAGCTGCAAGTGGAGGAGAAGCTCTTCGAATCGGGACTGGACTTCGCGATCCTGCAACCCAGTGCCTACATGCAGAACCTGCTCGCCTACTGGCACGAGATCACCAACACCGGCGTCTATCGAGTGCCGTACGGAGAGGGTGCCGCTCTGAGTCTGGTAGATCTTGGCGAAGTGGTCGAGGTGGCTGCAAAGATCCTGACCCGCAGCGATCTGGATGGCGGAACCTACGAGCTCGCGGGTCCCGAACCGCTGACACCGGGACGAATTGCCGAGGTACTGAGCACCGAGCTGGGGCTTCCCGTTCGCTCAGAGGTCGTACCGTTGGTTCGGTGGAGGAAGGAGGCCAGGTCCCTCGGTCTCGATGGCTATCGACTGGAATCTCTGACCAGGATGTTCGAGTACTACGATCGGAACGGACTGGTCGGCAATCCGGGCGCGCTCGAGCGGCTGCTGGGCCGCCGACCGACCACCCTCGGCGACTTCGTGGCTCGCACCGCTGCGATTTCAGCAGCCGGTGGGTGACGGTCTCGAGACACCGGTCCTCTTCCGACCCCGTGACCAGGTTCGGCAGCCGGCCCTTGGAACCGACTGCCGAACTGGAGAACCTGTGACTGACTCAGCCGAGGCGAGTCGAGCCGACCGTGTTGAGCACCACCATGGTGCCCAACATCAAGGCCAGGACCAATACCGCCAGCCCTGCCCTCGGTAGGGCCGGTACCGGCGCGCCGCAGATACCGCCCTGGTCCCATAGGCCGCCGGCTTCGGTGCAGACACCTTCGGCTGTCCAGTTGTCGAGACTCTCCTGCACCAGAAAGCAGACATTGCCTATGGGTGTCGAGGGAACGGTGCAGGCCCCCTCCCAGTTGTTGCCGATCTTGGGAACGCCCTCCTCGCAGGTGGTCTCTTCGAACCACTCGCAAGTGACGATGGTCAGATCTCCCACCGGCGCATTCTCTTCGGGGCACAGCGCATCACATTCGGGGCTGGTCAGGTCGGCGCACAGGAACGCTACATCAAGGCCCAGCGGATCCGACTCGGGTTGAATGTCTTCGCCGATGACCAGGACGTCGGCGCCGTCGCCGAGCTCTCCTGCCAGACCGACACCTGGCACCAGCAGGATTGCCAGGACAACTAGGACTGTGGATGAGATGAATGAACGCACGAGACTCCTCCCTTTCTTCCGATCGAATCTCGCGGACCGCAGGTCGCGGCTCGCAAGCACCGAGTACTGTCGGGTTCGAACTTGACGGCAGTCTACGTGGCGGGAGCAGTGCGGTCAAACCGGATCGCGGTGGGTGCGGCCTGGGGACACAACCCAGCCATCAGCGACGGGTTCGCCTTCCCATGAACCCGTCACCGATGTCGGTGCTCGGTTCGCACCTCCTGACCCTGTTGCCTCCCCGGTTGAGACCATGCCATGGGGGGACACAGTCACGGTAACAATATCTCCCGGTTCGGACACCACCCGTTTGGGTGGGGTGCTCGCCACGAACTTTCGCGCCGAGTTCGTGTAAACGATAGGCTGGGTCGGGGGTCTCTTGTACACATGAAGAGCGAGAAGGATCTCGTTCGTCGAGCCAGCAGCGGAGATCGGTCCGCCTACGGCAGCCTGGTGGAGCGCCATTGGTCGAGGTTGGTCCGCCTGGCGCGCTCGGTGGTGGGTGAGGCGGAGGCGGAGGACGCTGTGCAGGACGGCCTGATTCGGGGATGGCGAAAGCTCTCTCAGTTGGCCGATGCGGAGGCGTTCGGAAGTTGGATCTCCCGGGTGGTGGTAAGGATCTGCCTGCGACGGGCTCGGTCGCGATCCATCGCCTTCGTGCCCCTGGAGACGACGCCCGAGCCCGGTTTCGTCGCCGATCCTGCTGCCGGTGTCGATGTGGCGCGAATGTTGGCCTGCCTCGCTCCGCGGCAGCGGGCTGTGATGCACCTGACCGTGGTCGAGGGCATGACCGACAGAGAAATCGGCGTGGTGATGGGGATCACGGCCAGCTCGGTCAGGGCTCATCGCCATCGAGCCCGAGCCCGGCTGGCACAACTGATGGCGCAAAGGAGCGCAGCATGAGCGATGCACAGGATCGGTTCGATCGGCAGCTCGAGATCTGGGGTAGTCGACCGCCCTCGACGACACCGGCGGTGGCATCACGTCGCGTGTTGGCGGCTCTGCCAGAAGAGGGCTCAGGTCAGTGGACCTCTGTTCGTGTCGTGCGCTGGGCCACCGCGATGGCCACTCTGGTGCTGCTGCTCGTCGTCAGCTGGGCTGTGCGACCGGATCCAACCGGCACGCCGGTTGCGGACTCAGATCTGGCCCTGCCTCCGTTGGCCGGCGATGTCCTCCTTCTCTGGCTCGACGACGAGACACCCCTCTACCTGACGGTCGCGCCACCGGCGATGAAAGGAGACCCCCGATGAACCCGATGATGTTTCGCAAGATGTTGGTGTTGGCGCTGCTGCTGGCCATTGCCTGGTCGCCGGCGCAAGGCGACTCCGCCCTCGACACGCGAGTAACGATGGCGGTGGGCTTCCCCGGAGATGGCGAAGACCCCGTCACCGTGACGGTCTTGCCTGGCACGGTCATACCAGTGGGCCGGACCGATGGGCAGCGGGTGAACGTGGACGAGGAGAGCGCCGCCCAGACCGAGAGCCTGCGGCAATTGGCACTCAAGCTGAAGAACGGGGTCGGGCTGGAGAAGGTGGAGGTGGCTTACAGCGAGGTTTACAGGCTGGCCAAGGACACAGCCCGAGAGGTGACCGGACCCCGATCGTCCTCGAGTATCAAGGGGGAGTTGACCCTGCTGGACTTCAATGAGGATCTGGCCGTCTATCGCGTTGTGTTTCAACAGGGGGCTCAGGTTCTGGCGGATTCGAAGGTAGCGGTCGAACGGGGTGGCAGGGCCGTCGTGGGAGGGCTGAACGGCGAGGAGGCGCCCTACTTCTTCCTGATCTTGCAGCCGGCTGCCAAGGCCCTGTTCGTCACGGGTGAGATTCAGCACCCCAGGAAGATCCATGCGGTGCAGCCCAAGTACACCCAGGCAGCCAGATCCGAAGGACTTCAGGGAATTGTGATTCTCCAGGCCCTGATCAATGAGCAGGGTGCAGTGGAAGAGGTTTCGGTTGTCAGAGGACTACCGCTTGGGCTGACCGAGGTCGCCACCGAAGCCCTGCGACAGTGGACGTTCGAACCGGCGACTCTGGCTGGAGATCCGGTGGCCGTCTTCTATAACCTGACCTTCAATTTCCGGTTGGAGTAGGTGCTCGGACGACCGATGCGAAGGACCGGCTGAGAGAATTTGAAGATTCTTGTCTCAGAATCCATCCCTCGGACAACCACACTATTGAGGCGATGGAGAACGTGTCCGCAAAGATGGAGCCGCTGCCAGGGTACGAGCGTACCCTGGCCTCGGTTCTTCAGGGATTGGGATTCACGGTTTTCCGTGTGGATGGGACCTTCATGGCCCAGGCTCCGCAGGAGGTGTGGCACCGGATCTTCGACAAGGTCGACCCGGTCAGCCGAGAGGTGGTCGTGCCTGCCGAGCTGGCCGATCTGGTCAGCCGGGTGGTGTTGCTGCGGAACCTCTCCGAGCCTCAGTCCGAGCTGGATTCAGGTGAGCTCGAAACGTAGCTTGGGATCGTTTCGGGCGTGTTGGAGGTAGCTGCCGACCCTTTCGACTAGGGCGAGGGAGAGGGACTCGGCCAGGGCGGCGTCTCGGAAGAGGATCAGCGCAGCCAGGGCCTCCCGGTGGACGTCGCGCGACTGGAACATGGGCACCATGCCCTCAGCCAGCTGACGCACCTCGGCGGTTCGACCCTGGCGAACATAGACCGCTGCCAGATCCATACAGACGAGGGCCGCGTCGTAGCCGATGGCTTCGTCCACGAAGGCCTGCTGGACCTCGAGGAAAGCCTCTTCCGCCCGCTCGTCGTGATCCTGGGCGCTGAGGATCTTGCCCTCCAGCCAGCGAAGTCGCGTCAGGCTGAGGAACTCCTGTGCTTCCTGTAGCACCGGTCGAATGGCGGCCACGTGCTCGAGCGCTTCGTCAAACCGACCGCACTCGGCCAGTGAGTAGGCCAGGTTGTGGCGAACGGCGGCGATCTGGCGATCGTCTCCGAGGTCGGTGAAGAGCTGCAACGACTCTTCAAATCCCTCGATCGCTTGCCCGGCGTTGCCCTCGTAGAGGGTTCCCAGCGCCTGATCAGAGATCACCTGAGCGGCCAACCGCGTCTCGCCGAGTCGCTGATAGATACGAATCGCCATATCCTGACGGGACCGGGCGCCGTCGAAATCCCGGCGGGCCCGGAGCAATAGAGCCCAGAATCGACTCAACAGTGCCCGGTCGAGGTCGTCACCCGTACCCTGCTCGAAGCACTGCCCGGCCGTCTCGAGCGCTCGCTCGGCCTGGCGCAGATCCGTAACGACTCGCTGGGCATTGCCGTGGTAGGCCCAGGCGCGGCCCACGAGTTGTTGCCGCTCGGCTTCGGTAAGAGCCGGGCCATCTATCTCTTGCGCCGCTGCCACGGCGAGCTCAGTCAGCTCGACACCCTGCTTGGCGTCGTCGAATCGGAGCCCGTATCCCTTGTCGATCAGCAGCTCGCAGAAGGCCGGCGACCAGAACCGACGGGAATTGCGAACCATGGTGAGACGTCTCTTGTGGGGATGGTCCTGCAGCTCTCGAAAGCGGTCCTCCGACTGCGCCTGGTCCTGCTCCAGATCTCGAGCCTGGTCGAGAGCGCGTCGGGTGGCCCGGTCGAGAGCGTCTCTGTAGGCAAAGTCGGTCGGCGTAAGGCTCTCCCCATCCTCGGCTACAGATGGCTCGCTTCGCGAGGCCCTGAGTCCTTCCAGTATCTGTCCCCAGCCCGTGCCGGTGATCTCCTGGCATGTCGCGCAGTCGGTCATCAGATGACCGATGACCTCACGGGTTTCTTCCTGGGCGAGCTGCCCATGAAGGAACAGCTCGAGGGTCTCGCGTGAAGGGTGCATCTCAGCCATGAAGTGGTCCTCGACAGGAATCGGCGGCCAGAAACTTGGCCGTCAGTGTGGCCACGCAACGCCGCACGATGTTGGAGACGCTCGAATGCTGATATCCGAGCTCACCCGCCACCTCCTTGGGCGTAAACCCGAGGCCGTAGCGGAGCTGCAGGATCTTTCGGCAGCGGGGCGGAATCTTCTCGAGGAGTCTGGCGAGATCGCGAGCCCGATCCTGCCGCTCGGCCTCCGGAGCCTCGTGCTCGGCGAGAAGCTCGAGCAGACTGACGTCGACGGCCTGGCAGAGCTGCTTGCGCCGCTTTCGCCAGTACAGACAGCACTGGTACTTGAGGGCGCTGGTCAGCCAGGCTTCCGGATTCTGGACTGTCCGGTACCGGCGCACGAAGGAGACGAAGATCTCCTGGACCAGATCCTCGGCGTCTTGCGGTGGAATCTGGTAGTGCCGCAGAATGTTCTCCATTCGCGGCTGGAGCTCGAGAAGAACCGTCTCGACGACGCTCTCTAGCTCTTCATCTGGATAGCCAGCACTCTTCTGGGCCACGGTGTGCCTTCCCTGTTTCTAACAGAGTAGCACCGCGTGCCCCGGCTGGAAAGCGACTGGTGGTCGCCGGCTCTACCCGTCGTGGGTGATCCCGGCCCCCTCGTTCGTGCCGGGCATATCACCTCGGGAACCCGTGATCGCGCCCCAGACCGCGCCGAAGACATCAAAGATCCACATACCGCACTCCTTTGGATGGTGGGTCGGCTTGCGAGCCACCACGGCTCGAAGTGCCCGCCTTCATTAATCAAAGTGTCGGCAGGTGGCAATTCTGCGACAAGGGAATGAGCGCATATAGATAGCGCCATCTTCCGATGGGGTTGATTCGGGGTGCTCAGGTCGCTGCGATCGGAGTCTGAATCACCTGATTCGGCCCACCGGCGGAGTCGGAGCTCAGTCCTCAGGCTGGCGAATGATGCGCTCGTGATCCCCGCGTCGCTGTCAACGCGGCCGATCCTTGCCTACGCGACTCAGAACCTCTACGGTACGAGCGCCGTATGGAAGGACGGATTCTGGGAAAAAAGGAGAAACTCGATGAGCGAAGCGAAGATCATTGCTGTCGTCGGTGCCACTGGGGCCCAGGGCGGAGGACTGGTCAGGGCGATCCAGAGCGATCCCGACGGTGGATTCAAGGCCCGGGCACTCACCCGCAACGTCGATGCAGACAAAGCGCGAGCGCTGGCCGACCTCGGTGCTGAGGTCGTGGCAGCCGACGTCGATGACCCCGAAAGTATTCGACGGGCGTTCCAGGGTGCCTACGGTGCCTACTGTGTCACCTTCTTCTGGGAGCACTTCTCGCCAGAAAAGGAGAAAGAGCAGATTCGCACCATGGCCGAGGCGGCCAAGGGTGCCGACCTGCAGCATGTGGTGTGGTCGACGCTGGAAGACACCCGCAACTGGATGACCCTCGAGGATGAGCGGATGCCCACCCTGATGGAGAAGTACAAGGTGCCGCATTTCGACGCAAAGGGCGAGTCCAACGCGATCTTCGTCGAACTGGGTGTGCCCACCACGTTTCTGCATACCTCCTTCTACTGGGACAATCTGATCTTCTTCGGCATGGGTCCGCAGCGCGGCGAGGACGGGATCCTGGCCTTCAATCTCCCGATGGGCGATCGGCAGCTGCCCGGCATCGCCGCCGAGGACATCGGTCGCTGCGCCTACGGAGTTTTCAAGGAGAATGGAGAGCTCATCGGCAAGAGCATCGGTATCGCTGGAGAGCACCTGACCGGTGCCGAGATGGCCGCCGCCCTCGGCCGAGCCTTCGGCGAGGAGATCGTCTACAACGCTGTGCCGTTCGATGTCTATCGCGGCCTCGGATTCCCCGGAGCCGACGATCTGGGCAACATGTTCCAGTTCAAGCACGACTTCCAGGAGGACTACGTGGCGCGCCGCGACCTGGACCTGGCTCGGCGGCTGAATCCGCAGCTGGAGTCCTTCGAGACCTGGCTGACTGCCAACAAGGATCGCATTCCCACCGGCAGCTGACGGCTCGGGATGCATGGAGAAAGGCCGACCCCCTGCGCAATGCAGGAGGTCGGCCGCTTTCTTCTCGGTGCCAATTGGTCTCTAGGGTCAGAAAGGCGTGAACCCGGGTGAACCGAAGCGCTCCATCGACAGCATGTGGAAGAGCGGGTAGGCGTAGGCCAGCACGATGAGCACGACCGCCACGGCGGTCCACAGACCGAGACGGTCCCAGATCCCGGCCTTGGTGACCGGCACCAGCGGTTTGGCGAACTCGAAGGGCTGTTTCTCGGTCCTCTTGCCGCCGAGCCAGGTAGCTACGACCACGACGACATACAAGATACAGCTCAAGAAGAGGATCTCCGCACCCCGGGCCGAGATCTTGGTCAGGCCGATCCAGCTCTCCGCCTGTTCCGCACCCAGAAAGGTGACATCGAAGACCCGCCGGGGCAAGCCCAGGAGACCCGCGATGTGATTGGGGATGCTGAAGATCATCATGCCGATGAACCACAGATAGGGCTGTAACGTCGCCATCCACTTGAACCGCAGTTCGCGTCCGGTGAGCTTTGGAAGCCACCAGTAGGTGGCGCCCATGAAGGAGAGTCCGACGGTCGTGCCCACCGTCAGGTGGAAGTGACCCTGGATCCAGGCGGTGTTGTGGACCATGACGTTCATGGCATAGGCGGCGTTGATGGCGCCACCGATACCGCCGAGAGTGAAGGTCAGAGCTGCCAGAAATGCCGCCGCGAAGAAGGGCTCTTTCCAGGGCAGCTTGCCGAGCCAGTTGAAGGTACCTGTGGCCCCCTTCATCCTGCCGGCCACCTCCAGCGAGGCAATGATGGTGAAGGCGGTGACCAGACTCGGGTAGAGGATGGCGTAGGTGGTCACGGTGTGGAGCAGCTTCCAGCTGGCGGCGATTCCTGGATCGGTGAACTGATGATGAAAGCCCACCGGTGTCGAGAGCACGATGAACAGCACGAACACCATGCGTGCCAGGAAGTCGCTGAAGAGCTTGCCGCCGGCGATCTTCGGTAGCACCGTGTACCAGAGGACATAGGCGGGGATCAGCCAGAAATAGACCAGTGGGTGGCCGAACCACCAGAAGAAGGTTCGGGCCACCACCGGGTCGATGGTCTCGACCCATCCCAGCGACCAGGGAATCAGCATGCCCAGGACCTCGGCGGCCAGGCCCGCCGTCGCCAGGTACCAGACGATGACTGTCGTCAACATACCGTGTACCGCAAGCGGGACCGGGGTGTCATAGTGCTTCTTCTTCCAGCTCCGATAGCTGGCGATCAACACCCCGCCCCAGATCCACGATCCCACCACCAGCAGGGTAGCGCCGATGTAGAACAGCGGGTGGGCCTCCATCGGCGGGTAGAAGGTGTAGAGCACGGTGGCCTTGCCACCGAGAATCATGGCGGCGGCCATGCCGGTGCCAAGGACGGCCAGCCAGAAGCCGAACCAGGCGGTCTTCTCACCCACCAGAAAGCCGAGACGCTCCTTGGTGATGAGGTACCCCAGACCCATGATGAAGAAGGTGGTGAAGACCAGGGCCATCAAGACTCCGTGGGCGGTCACTGACAAGTAGAAGAGATCGGAGGTGAACCCGGGAAGTTGGATCCCGGCGATGGTCATGGCCTGCAGGAGTCCGAGCACCGAGGCCAGTCCGAAAGAGGTGATGGCGACCGCGAAATTGGCCCCGGCCAGCTTGTGCGAATGGGTCATCAGGCGCCCTCCTCTTCGACGATCACCAACCCCTGCATCTCGTGATGCAGCGTGCCGCAGTACTCGTGGCACATCATCAGGAACTCGCCGGGCTTGGGAAAGGTGATGGTGAACTCGGTGACGTAGCCCGGAATCACCATGGCGTTGGTGTTGGTCCCCGCCACCAGGATGCCGTGGATGACATCGGGGCTGGTGATCCTGAAGGTGACGGGCTTGCCCACCGGCACGATAATCTCGTCGGGATCGAAGAAGAACATCTCGGTCACCATGGTGACCCGGACGCTACCGTCCTCCTGGATCTCCACGCCGGTATTGCCGAACTCCTCGGAGTCGTACACCTCGGCTGGGTTGATGGTCTCCTGGTGACTCGGTGGGTGGATCGCCTGGGCACCGGCGGCGATGATGATGGCGCTCAGAAACGCCACGATGAGGACCGCGGCGATCCCCATCCAAACCTTCTCGTAGAAATCGACTTTCATCGGAAACCTCCTACGTCAAGGGGTGGGCGCGCCGCGCTCGAGGAACTGCCACAGATAGAGCCCCAGCCAGGTGCCAGCGAAAACGAGTGCGTAGATCAGGACGATGACCAGTGTCCCGCGTGGGTGGCCGAAGTCCTCCTCCGTGAATGAGTCTTCGTCGATGGGAGCCGTCGAGGCCGGCTCAGCGTGTTCGTTCACCAGATGTCCTCCCTAGAGTTGAACGCCGGGAATACTACAACAAGCGGATGACCCTGCCGTGACACCTCCGGTCAGGGCCCTACTGCAGACCGTCGATGATGTAGAGATCCGAGAGCAGCCGGCGGAAGGAGAAGACGTAGTACTTGCCGTCGCGGGTCAGATGCAGCATGTCGATATTGAAGACCCCAGCCGGATCCCTGGGTGTCAGGTCCATCCAGGCCTGCCGTTCTCCGGTCTCGAGATCGATTCGCTCGACGAGAGCCGGCAGGCTGGACTTGGTGTACAGGTAGATGTACCGACCGTCGTCACTCCACTGGACCGGGATATCTCCCGGGCGTGAAGACTCGAGGATCCGCGCCTCGCCACCGTCCAGGGGGTAGATGGTCAGACGTTGATCGGGACCGATGGCCACCAGAGCGTCTCCCTCGGGTGAGACCCCACCGCTCCGATAGTGGAAACCGACACCCTCAGGGGTGACAGCCTCAGGCGCGCCACCTCCGATACCGACCTTGAAGATCTGGTTCCCCTTGCCGCCCTGGCTGCCGGCGATCAGCAGATCCGAACCGTCGGGCAGAAACATGGCTCCGGGTTGTGCCGCCACTCCTTCGATCTCCAGCGAACGGATCTCGCCGGCGCCGATGGGCAAGAGCTGCGGGATCGCCTCCGAGAAAGGTCGTGACAGGGCGAGAGCTGAGCGTCCGTCGGGCGACAGGGCCATTCCCAAGCCGACGCCGATGCGAACCGCCGGTGATCCGTTGGTCCCGCGGTGATAGAGCCAGTAGCCCTCCGGGGTGGCGGTATTGCCTTCACCGAAAAGGACATATCGACCGTCCTCGGACAGCGCCCGAACCTGGGACCAGTCGAACCAGGTGAGGTTCTGCTGCTGCGCCGAGTCGGGTCCGAAGCCGACGATTTCACGCCGGTTGTTGGCAAGAGTGACCAGTACCCGGCCATCGTCCGAAATGTCTTGCAGGGCGATGAGGCCGGGGCTCTGGAAGACCACCCGCTCGCTGCCGTCCATGGCGAAGCCGATAATCGTGTTGCCGTTCCTTGTTCCCCAGACCTCCGAGCCGTCGGGAGTCCAGGCGAGACCGAAGACTCCTGGCTGATTATCCAGAACGATCTCGCCGTCGAGGTCGAGGACGAGCATGCGGCCGACGTTGTCGCCACGGATCGGATGATCCATGAAGGCCACCATGTCTCCCTGAGGGCGGACGCGCAGTAGGCTGATATAGCCATCGGTGGCGTGCAGGACGTTGCCGATCGGGTACTCGAGTCGCACTCTGCCGTCCACCTCCCGGACGACCGCCAGGGACTCGCCATCGGGACCCCAGTCCGCCTCCTGGACCCGCTCCAGGAGCTCGCGGGGTGCGCTGCCGTCGGCCGGTAGCCGGGCCAGAGTCCCCTCGCTCTCCCAGCCGACCACGAATCGACGATCCAATGAGATGGCCAATTCTCCGCTAGGAGAGATAGAGAGCAGGTCCGCCGTTCCCAGGTTGAGCGGCCGCGACTCCGGGCTGTCGGGACTGGTGCTGAAGATCTCGACAGGTTCGCCGGCCCAAGCGGCGCCGTAGAGGATGGTGTTGTTATCGGCGGCGAATCGCGCTGTCCAGACCAGCCCCCGTCGGAAGCTCAGCCGCTGGAATGTGAGTGGCTCCGGTGCCTCCGTGCGGCTGAGCAGAGTCATTGCGAGGACTCCGACAACGAGGCCGGCCAGGGTGGCAGCCAGAAGCCAGGTAGCGGAGGTCCGTCGCTTCGTCGCCGGCAGCGATCGGTGGGCCGAGGTCACCTCCGAGATCGAGGTCTGCTGTAGCGCCTCGAGCTGGAAAGCCAGGTCCTGAGCCGACTGGAACCTCTGCTCAGGGTCCTTCTCCAGGCAGTGCTGGACGATCCGGTCGACCGTACCCGGGAGGTCCTCGATGGACTTGGAGAGCTCCGGCGGGTGCTCCTTGAGAATGGCGCTCATGGTCTCCACGGCCGAATCGGCCCTGAAGGCCCGCTGACCCGAGAGCATCTCGTAAAGAATCGCTCCGAGACCGAAGATGTCGGAGCGGTGATCCGAGGTCTGACCGCGCACCTGCTCGGGGGCCATGTAGCCCACGGTCCCCATCACCACACCCGGACCGGTCTCGGCCGCCAGGGTGGCAGCCAGGGTCGGGTCCTCTGCACCATCTTCGAGGGGAGTCCATTTGGCAAGCCCGAAGTCGAGGATCTTGACCCGACCCTTGCGGGTGATGAAGAGGTTCTCGGGCTTCAGGTCACGGTGAGCGACACCCTTCTCGTGCGCCGCCGAAAGACCGTTGGCCACCTGCCGCGAGTATTCGAGAGCCTTGCGGATCGGTAGCGGACCGGTATTCACTGCTTCGCGGAGAGTCTGCCCTTCCAGCAGCTCCATGACCGCGTACGTCACCCCGTCCTCGGCGCCGAAGTCGTAGATCGCCAGGATGTTGGGGTGGGAGAGCGCCGCCACCGCCCGGGCCTCTCGCTCGAAGCGAGCCAGCCGCTCGGCATCGCCCGCCACCTCTTCCGGCAGCACCTTGATGGCCACCTCACGACCGAGCTTGGTGTCCTCTGCGCGGTAGACCTCCCCCATGCCGCCTTCGCCGAGCTTGGCGGTGATCTTGAAGTGGGCGAGGGTCGAGCCAATCATGGGGTCGCGATGGGTAGAGTCAGAACCGGTTGCACCGATTGTATGTCGCCGGCCTGCATTTGGAAGACCAGCTTCAGCAGGGCGGAGGCACCGGCTCGGAAGCCGCCCTGGTTTCGATGTGCGGCATTGTATAGCTCTGTCTGGAGGCGGGGCGAAGAACCTACAGTAGAATCAGCGGCATTCAGAGATGATTGGCGAAACCCTCTCTCACTACCGAATCACGGCGAAGCTCGGCTCGGGCGGCATGGGTGAGGTGTACGAGGCCGAGGACACCGAGCTGCGGCGGAAGATCGCGCTCAAGGTCCTGCCCGAAGACCTGGCGGCGGACCCTGATCGACTCGAAAGGTTCAAACGCGAGGCGCGTGCGGTTGCCGCCCTCAATCATCCCAACATCGTGACGCTGCACTCGGTGGAGGAGTCCGATGGGCGCCACTTCCTGACCATGGAATTGGTGGAGGGAAAGTCCCTGGACGAAGCGATTCCCGAGGGCGGCTTGCAGTTGGACCGGATCTTCGAGCTCGCCATCCCGGTGGCCGACGCCCTGGCAGCGGCCCACGAAAAAGGGGTCGTGCACCGGGACCTGAAGCCGGCCAACGTGATGGTGGGGGATGATGGCCGGGTCAAGATCGTCGACTTCGGTCTGGCGAAGCTATGGGAGGCGGAACCAGGGGAGGAGGAGACGCAACTCGATACCGAGGGTCTGACCAAAGAGGGCGTCGCCATGGGCACGGCGCCCTATATGTCCCCCGAGCAGCTGCAGGGAGCCGCGGTCGATCACCGCTCCGATCTGTTCTCGCTGGGCATTCTGCTCTTCGAGATGACCACCGGCAGGCGACCGTTCAAGGGCAAGTCCTCCATCGAGCTGGCCTCTTCGATACTCAAGGACAATCCAGACTCGGTCACCGACTTCCGCGAAGGTGTGCCCCGCCATCTGGCGAGGATCATCCGCCACTGTCTGGAGAAGGACCCGGAGCATCGCTACCAGTCGGCCAAGGATGTCCGCAACGAGCTCACCGGACTGCAGGAAGAGGTGCGGTCCGGCGAGGTGCCTCTGAGCACCGGGGCCATGC
>CAJHZZ010000125.1_pt1 | contig 14465 bp, 10 predicted proteins | sample 9199071 | NCBI WGS metagenome assembly CAJHZZ01 (sample SAMEA7708275, study PRJEB35096) | sediment metagenome | biome: marine neritic benthic zone biome [ENVO:01000025]; feature: sediment [ENVO:00002007]; material: shallow marine sediment [ENVO:03000034] sea grass bed [ENVO_01000059] ...
CCTGGGAGGCCGCTGTAGACGGTCGTTGGGAGGACGCCGGAATGGGGCTCTCGACGAGCACAGGGCGAAGGCCTACGAACACGAGTCCGACCCGGTGCGACGGAGAGCGCAGGGGAGCGCCGGACCCTCAAACGCCATGAGCGCGACCCGTCCCTGACGGGTCCTCCCAACGACCGGCAAAGAGGCCGGCCACTGCACTGCGTCACCGCGCCAATGCCCCACCGCCCACTGCTAGGCGCCGCCAGGGGCCGGTCACAGTCAGTGGCACGGCTTGATACCCCTAGGGGTAGTTAGCGTCCACTCTGTCACTACCCATCCAGGTGGCGACTTGCAGCCCGATTCGTTGTTAGCGTGAGTCAACGGGTGTCGCCGCTCCCGCTACGGCGAAGACCGATGCAAGCAGAACGGAGGACCGTGGATGACCTGCTCGACCGGTGAACGCCACCGATTCCTTTCGATCTTTCCTTTCGTTTTCACGGCCGTGTTGGTGCCGCTGGGGCTGGTGGCGGTGGAAGAGCCCCGTCTCGACACCCCGCAAGCGATCTACCGATACTCCTGCGCCACCTGTCACGGCTCCGATGGCCGCGGCGCACCGGCCAGCCTGACGACCCTCGACACCACGCCTCCCGATTTCACCGACTGCGATTTCGCCAACCGGGAGCCGGACTCAGATTGGGTGGGTATCTCCTACGAAGGTGGCCCGTCGCGCGGTTTCTCGGAGTTCATGCCGGCATTCCAGGGGGTGCTGACGGTTGAGCAGGTGCAGATGGCGGTCGATCACGTCCGCACCTTCTGCACCGACGATCGGTGGCCCCGCGGCGAGCTCAACCTGCCGCGGGCGCTGATCACCACCAAGGCCTATCCGGAAGACGAAGCGGTGATCACCACTCTTGTCGATACCGAGGGCGACGGGGCAATGGTCAACAGATTCATCTGGGAGCAGCGGTTCGGCCCCCGCAGCCAGTGGGAGGTGGTGATTCCCTTCGGCTGGATCGAGACGACCGACACGATCGCCGATGATGGCTCGACCCGCTGGACCTCGTCCATGGGGGATATCGCTTTCGCCCTGAAGCACGCCTTCTACCACAGCTTCGAGAAGGGAACGGTCCTCTCGGTGGCCGGAGAAATCATTGCGCCGACCGGTGACGACGAGCTCGGGTTCGGCAACGGCACCACCGTTTTCGAGCCCTTCCTCGCCTGGGGACAGATCCTGCCGGCCGATTTCTTCTTCCAGGCGCAGCTGGGAGCGGAGTTGACCGCCGACAAGGAGAAGGCAGAAAACGCAGGCTTCTTTCGCTGCGCCCTGGGGTGGACGGGCACGACGGGTCAGTTCGGCCGGGCCTGGTCACCGATGGTGGAGCTGACGGCGGGGCGCGAGTTCGCCAGCGACGCGGCGATCCGCTACAGCGCCATTCCCCAGATGCAGGTGACTCTGAACAAGCGCCAGCACATCATGCTGAACGTCGGCTTCCGGGCGCCGCTCAATGAACGGGATGTTCGCAAGACCCAGCTGGTCTTCTATCTGTTGTGGGACTGGTTCGACGGTACTCTTCTCGAGGGATGGTAGGCGCGATGAAACGACAAACGCTTCTGTGGATTCTCTTAGTGATCACCACCGCCTCGCTGGCGGTAGCCGAGGTCCCCGATCTGTTCATTACGGCAGAACGCTGCATGGCCTGCCACAACGGGCTGATCACCCCGCAGGGGAAGGACGCCTCCATCGGTGTCAACTGGCGCTCGTCGATGATGGCCAACGCGGCGCGGGACCCTTACTGGCAGGCCGCCGTCCGGCGGGAGAGCCTGGTGCACCCTACAGCCTCGGCACTGATCCAGAACGAATGCGGTGCCTGCCACATGCCCATGCACCGGTTCCAGGCCAACGCCGAGGGGCGGCAAGGCGAAGTCTTCACCCATCTGCCCCTCAATCAGGAGGTGACGGAGCAGGGTGATCTGGCTGCTGATGGAGTCTCGTGCACCGTCTGCCACCAGATTGGCAGCGAGAACCTGGGCGAGCCCGAGAGCTTCACGGCAGGTATCAGCCTGGATACCTCGACTCCGGCCGGTGAACGGACCGTTTATGGGCCCTATGATGTGGATGAGGGCCGGGGCCGATTGATGAGATCGGCTTCCAGATTCTTGCCGGAGAAGGGAGCGCACATCCAGAGCTCCGAGCTCTGCGCCACCTGCCATACGCTCATCACCCACACCCTCGACGACGAGGGCAACGTGGTGGGCGAGCTGCCCGAGCAGGTGCCCTACCTGGAGTGGAAGCACAGTGACTACGCCGGCGAGAAGAGCTGTCAGACCTGCCATATGCCGGTCGTCGAGGGTCCGATGCAGGTCTCGAGCGTCGCGGGTCCGTTCCGCGAAGGGGTGTCTCGTCACGTTTTCCGCGGCGGCAACCTGTTGATGCCGAGGATCTTCAATGCTCACCGCAAGGAGCTGGCAATCAAGGCTTTTCCCCAGGAGCTGCAGCTCACCTCCGATCAGACCGTTGAGAACCTGACGACCTCCACCGCCGAGCTCGAGATCTCGGGCGCCGAGGTCGTTGACGGGACTTTGATCGCCGAGGTCTCCATTACCAACCTGGCGGGGCACAAACTGCCGACCGCCTATCCGTCTCGCCGGGTCTGGTTGCACGTCACGGCGCGAGATGCCGAGGGCGAGATCCTTTTCGAGTCGGGGCGCTTCGAGTCCGACGGCTCCATCGCCGGCAACGACAACGATGGTGACGCCTCCCGATTCGAGCCCCATTACGAAGTCATCACCCGGGCCGACCAGGTGCAGATCTACGAGCCGATCCTGGCCGATCCGTCAGGTGAGGTGACGACGGTGCTTCTCTCGGCTCTGAGCTATGCCAAAGACAACCGGCTGTTGCCGAAGGGCTTCGACAAGACCACCGCCGACGAGTTCGTCGCCGTCCACGGCGCGGCTGCCGACGACGAGAGCTTTTTGGGAGGAGAAGATCGTGTCGGATACTGGGTCGACCTCGATGGGGCCTCGGGACCCGTGACGCTGGAGGCGGAGCTCTGGTACCAGCCCATCGGCTATCGCTGGGCCCACAACCTGGCCGAGAACCCGTCAGCGGAAGCCGATCGCTTCCTCGGCTACTACCGCGAGCTGGCCGCCGACTCGGCGGTGGTGATTGCCAGCCGGACGGTGATCGCGCGGTAAGGGGGACAGTAGAAGTATGTAGTGGCGAGCCTCTGCGCCCGCCTTCTTGCCGGCCTCTTTGCCGGCAGTTGACTGTCATCGCAGAATGCCGCGTCTCTGGTCCGTTCGGGTCCTCGTCCTCCGAACGTCTCGAGCCTATCGAGCTGTGACCGTGGGCTCTCGACTCCGCTCTCCTTCGCCTCGGATCTGAGGTCGATGCATGACCACTGTGACGCGGCTCCTCGAGAGGCCTACGGCCGAGGACCCAAACGGCCTCGACGACGCTCCGTCGTGGATATGCGCGCGTCAGGACAGGTGGCTCCAATACTCACTTCTCACTTCCCACTTCCCATGGCCCACTGCTCCAATGATAGGCGCCGATAGGCGCCGGCCACTGCTTCACTGCGTCAGTTCCCACCGCTCCACTGCTCCACTGCGTCATGGCCTCCGACGACGGTCGTTGGGAGGACGCCGGAACGGGGCTCTCGACGAGCACAGGGCGAAGGCCTACGAACACGAGTCCGATCCGGTGCGACGGAGAGCGCAGGGGAGCGCCGGACCCCCAAACGCCATGAGCGCGACCCGTCCCTGACGGGTCCTCCCAACGACCGGCAAAGAGGCCGGCCGATACAATGCCTCACTGCCCAGCGCCGCCCACGCCTGCCGATACGCTAGAGTCCACGGGCGATGACGCGGTCTCTGATCAGAGTCTTCCTGCTGCTCTCGACGAGCCTCCAGGTCATCGGCTGCAGCCCGAAGGAGGCCGACGAGGTTCTTGTCCAGGAGCGAGCCGTTCGACGCCCCAACATCCTCATCTACCTGGTGGATACCCTACGTCCGGATCGGCTGGGCTGCTACGGCTACGAGCGGCCGACCAGCCCCCACATCGATGCCTTCGCCGAGGAGGCAACGCTGTTCGAGAACGCCATCGGCCAGTCCAGCTGGACCCGCGCCTCCATGGCATCGATCTTTACCGGCGTCTGGCCGCCGACGCACGGCACCACTGGCTGGAAGCACCAGCTTCCCCAAGAGTTCGACACGCTGGCCGAGATCCTCGATGGCGTCGGCTATCAGACTGCGGCCTTCGTGGGCAATCCACAGGTCACCGTAAGGTATGGATTCGCCCAGGGCTTCGACGAGTACACCCGCAGGGTCAAACGGCCGTCGGCCGAGTACAACCAGATGGCGGCGGAGTGGCTCGACGGTCTGACCAGCGAAGAGCCCTGGCTTCTCTACATTCACACCATGGATCCGCACGCTCCCTATCAGCCGCCGGAGCCCTATCTGACCGAGTTCGCACCCAACGACGCTGCCATGCCGAGCTGGAAGCCGCGTTGGAAGTGGCCTCTGGAGGTGCTGCCCTTCTTCTCGGATCGCTACGACGGCGAGATCGCCCAGAACGACTCGAGCTTCGGCGAGCTGCTGCAGCTGCTCCGCGAGCGAGGGTTCTACGAGGACTCCCTGATCGTCTTCACCTCCGACCATGGTGAAGAGTTCAAGGAGCACGGCCGCTGGCGCCACGGTGCGAATCTCCATGTCGAAACGCTCAACGTGCCGCTTATCATGAAGTTTCCCCGGCAATCTTCAGCCAAGAGGGTTTCGAAAGCCGTGCAACACATCGATCTGATGCCGACAATTCTCGGTTACCTGGACCTCGACATCCCCCAGGTGGTGCAGGGTCGAAATCTCCTGGACCGAGAGGCCACGGACGACGGCATCTACTCCCACCTGTTTCTCAGCGGCTTTCCCCTCTTCCACAGCGTGGTCGACGGGGAATGGAAGCTGATCCGCCGGATCGACGAAGACGGCTCGGAGACCCTGCAGCTATTCAACTGGGTCGAGGATCCGGGAGAGACCCGGGACCTGTCGGCGCAAGATCCCGACAGGAGAGATGCCCTCGCCCAGCTGCTGGCGGAGAAGCTCGCCGGCGAAGAGGAGGGGATCACCGCCGAGGAGATTCCCCTGACCGAGGAGCTCCAGGAGGAGCTGGAGGCGCTGGGCTATCTGCAGTAACGCTACCCAGGTGGCAGGACCGACCAGGACTCGACCTCGATCGAGCTGCTGTGCAGCCGCACACCGACCCGAACCTGCCGGTTCCAGCCCCTGTAGGAGGCCGTCACCAGAATCACGCGACGGTTCGGTGGGATCGACTCGATCTCGCTGCTGAGGGTACCGCCGCCGAAGTGCCTCTGGGTGACTCCACCGAAACCGGCACTCTCGCTCAGGTTGGCGATGGACTCCGCTACCGCCGCGTCGGTAAGGGCGGTCAGATGAATTCGCCGGGCCTCCTGCGACCCCAGCCGAGCGCGGAAGCCGTAGTGGGTGGCCAGCATGGTGGCGGCCGAGGCCACCAGCACCATGACGATCATGGCGACGAAGAGGGCGTGCCCCGATTGGCGGTGCCTCAAAAGACGCTCCTCCCGGGCCGAGCTCTCTGGGTGAACCGCAGCGCCAGCACCTCGTCCTCGATTCCGGACTCCTGCACCGACCGGACACCGCCCAGCCGTCTGCCGCCGGGGTGCCGGTGCCGCCTGTAGACGATCTGCAGCTGTACCAGACCTGGCGCGAAGGTATGCTGCCAACTCCAGAGTCGGACGCCGCGCAGGACCGCGCGCCGGCCGCTCACCGAGCCATCGGGAGCGATGACGGTGCGGATCAGCTCGCCGAGCCACTCGTCATAGACGATTTGCGATCCGTCGGGCAGGGCCAGAGCCAACGGTCCGTTGCCCTGCGAGGTCAAGGTCCCCCGGGATCGCTGGATGTCGTGGCGCAGGAGCTGCACCGCGAACTGGGGTACGGAGTCGGGTAGCGTCCGCTGCACCTCGACAAAGGTAGTCTGCACCTCTCCCAGGAGCTGCACTGCCAGCAACAGAATCAGACCGACCACCAGGAGCGCCACCAGGACCTCCAGCAGACTGAAACCGGCCGAGCCCGAGCGATGACTCATGGGCTCCAGACCTGCGACTGGACCCGTCGCGTGTGGATGGATCGGCCGACTCGGTAACGGGCCTCCAGGGTGACCACGAAGAGTCCTGCCGTGTCGGTGGGCTCGACCTCGAGATCGACGAGCAGGTCGTCGGCGGTAGCCGGTGGCGGATAGGCGATCACCGGTTGGAGCATGCCGTCCTGCAGCGGTATGGCCCCCGAGCGAATCGTCTCCAGAGAGGCCTCGATGGCACGCAGAGCCTCGTCACCGGCGTCCAGGCGTTGCAGCGCCTGGGGCTGCCGCAGCATGAAACCGTAGCCCAACAGCATGGCCAAGGTCAGTATGAGGAGTGCCACCAGGGCCTCCAGCAGAGAGAAGCCGCGAACGGAGCGCTCAGGCCACCGAGATCGCACGGGTTCCTGTCCTGACCAGGCGGGAGAGCTCGGGAATGGCGGAGAGCACGTACCGGACCGAGGGGACCGAGAGACTGTTGCCGGCCAGTCGCCAACCGGATTCCACGGGCAGATCGGGCGGCAAGGTGTAGTTGCCGGGGAAACCCAGCAACCGCAGTATCTCGGCCGGCGAAAACCGTCGCAGACCCGAGGCTGTGCGCAGATAGGAACCGCTACGAATGGGTGAGTGACCGTATGCGGAGGTGAAACAGGCAGTCACGGCCTCAGGGTCCATGGGATCGACGATATCGAGTGCCTGGGAGTACCGGTCCACCAGATCCGGGTCGACCCGCAGCTCGGGGGTCGGTTCGGCGTCGAGATAAGACTCCAGCGGCCGAGCCTCGGGGGTCGGTGGTGCCAGCTCTCTCAATGGAGATCTGCCGGCCACCAGGAAGAATCGCTCCCGCCGATTGGGGGTGCCGAAGGCTGTCGGACAGAGAAGTTGCTCCTGTACCTGGAAGCCGAGGGACTCCAGGGTGTCCAGCAGCAGTGAGTGGGTGATGGAGCCCTGGAAGCCGGGCACATTCTCCAGTGCCAGGTACCGGGGTGTCGCCTCCTTGAGTCGCGCCAGGATCTCCAGAAAGCTCTGGGTGCGGGAGTCCTTGACGTCCCTTCGCAGACCCCTGCGGGTGAAGGGCTGGCAGGGGGGAGAGATCCACCAGAGATCCGCCTCCCATTCGCGGAGTGTGGCGCCCGAGATGCCCTCGATGGTGGCCACCGCCGCGGGATGCGGGAAATTTCGTCGATAGACCTCCAGGGCCAGGCGATGGATGTCCACGGCCGACACCACTGTGGCGGCTGAGCCCAAGGCGGCCGCACAGCCGCCGATACCGCAGTAGAGCTCGGCAACCCGCAGACGTCGTGGGTCGGCGGTAGTACTCATGGCCCTGGGATCCTGCCACAGACGGTGCCCTGACGCTGTGGAGCAGCCCTCTGCAGAGCTACTCGTAGCGCAGGACCACCAGAGGTTTCTCGCGGGAAGCGCCCCAGGCGGTCAACAGAGCCGCTGCCAGAGAGATCGCCACCGCCAGCAGCACCAGCAGGAGCAGAGTGCCGAAGGGGAAGCTCCCCGGGCTCTCGGAGAGCAGACCGGTGAACAAGATCAGGACGGCACCCAGTCCGGTGCCGATGAGTCCGCCCAGCAGGCCGACGAGGCCGTTCTCCAGCAGCAGCATCTTCAGCACATCGCTGGCGTGCATCCCCAGGGCCTTCATGATGCCGATCTGACGTCGGCGCTCGAGCACTGCCAGCGAGACGGTGTTGGCGATGATCACACCGCCGGCGAAGAGCGCCAGGATGGCCACCACCAACGGCAGGGCGGTCAGCTTCTGGAAGATCCCGGTGAGCAGCTGGTTGACCAGGGAGACATGCAGAGCAAAGACGCCCTTGATCTGTGACAGCTCTCGCAAACCGGCGTTGACATGCTCATCCTGCAGATCGACGATGAATGGTGTGGGTCTCGGAACGGTTCCTTGCGGGACCACACCGATGGAGGCCACGACGTCGGTCCGCTCGCCGACATTGACCTGGAAGTTGTCGTCCTGGCGAGGCTCGGCCATGATCCCGGCCACCACTACCGTGGTCTCAGCGTCCTCGCCGAATTGCAGCGTCAGCAGATCACCGGCGGAGATGCCGAGCCATTCCAGCACCTCGGTGTGCCGCAGGACGATCTCGGGCGGTCCGCCGTCCCGAAGGTCGCGCCCCTGACCGATGGTGTACTGCTGCTCGACCGCGCCGGCCTCCGAGACGCTCAGATGATCGATGAAGTCGCGTAGCCGCAGGCGGACGAGGTCGATCTTCTCCCCGTCTTCTCCCTCGATGGGTACGGGGGGCTCGTCGGACTCGTCCTGGACAGCCAAACCCGTGTCGTAGGCCCACTGCTCGAGGGTCTGCATGTCCCGATCGCCTTCGATGGCCACGATCTTCACCTGGTAGACCACCTGGTGGGTGACCGACTCGACTCCGGTCAGGCCCTCGATGGCGGCCGCTGCGGCCTCGCTGCTCTCGACCGAGTCAGGTACGACGATGACGTCACCTCCCAGCTGCTCTTCCATGACGTCGTTGATGACGTTCAGCAGGGTGTTGGTCATGAACAGGATGCTGCTCAGCGCGAACATCCCCACGACCAGGGCCAGCAGCGTGCTGGCGGCGCGCCCGGGATGGGCCGCCAGGGCCCGCTGGCTGAGCTTGACGTAGGCGTTGCCGAACGACGGCAGCTTGCCCAGGATCAAGACCAGGCCTCCCAGAATCAAGGTGGCCAGGGTGAGGGCCGCCATGGCGGCGTAGGCCAGACCGATACCCAGCAGCGCCTTGTCCAGAATCTGTCCCACCAGCAGCCCGATGATGCCGGTCAGCAGTACGACGACCAGGGTCGCAAGGCCAAGACCGGCTTTCGGAATGACCGCCCGGTCGGGTTGCAACACTACGGCGGGTCGCACCCGGCCGGCGGAGAGAGTGGGGAGAAAACCGAACACCAGGGTGACCAGGATGCCGGTGACCAGGCCGGTAACGATGGCCTCGGGAAACAGCCTGAAGCTCAGGGTCTGGGAGACGGTCTCTTCCGCGACCCGCTGCAGGACCGACACCATTCCCAGCCCCAGAACCGAGCCCAGGAGGCTGCCGACAACACCCAGGGCCGCCGCCTCGATGAGAAACATGATGGTGATCTGACGCCCGTGCAGACCGAGGCTCTTGAGCACCCCGATCTCCAGGGTCCGCCGACCGACGACCACCAGCATGGTGTTGATGATGCCAATACCCCCGATGAGCAGAGAGAGCAGACCCAGCACGGTGGCCAGCTTGGTGAGGTAGTCGCTGATCTCCTGATTCTGCTGCCGCAGGTCTTCGGTCGAGAGAATGCCGATGCCCTGAAAGCGCTGCTTCAGATCGTCGACCAGCTCCTGGATCCCGACCCCAGCAGGTACTTCGAGGTAGACCGTGTCCGCCCGTACGCCGAACACTTCGATCCCCTCTTCGTAGCTCAGCAGCGCCCAGGGCATGACTACCGCCTCCATCTCCCGCAGGCGCGCTTCGGCGCTGTTGTCGATGATGCCGGTGACCCGGTAGGGATCCGGGCCCTGGAGGTGGATGGAGGAGCCGACCTCGGCTTCCAGGGCCCCGGCCAGCCGCTCGTTGAGGACGATGCTACGTGGCCCGGCCAGTGCCTCGCGCAGCGATCCGCCGACCGGGTCGAGCAGCACGTGCTCGCCGTAGAAGGGGTAGACCTGGGGTTCGACGAAGAAGGTCGCCGCGGTCACCGGCGCAGAGTCCGGGTCGTCGATGGGGTGGAGCGAGGCCGGCTTCAGCTTGCGGATTGCCAGCGACATACGGCAGTCGTTCTCTGCCGCCCACTGAGCGATCCGCTGCAGACCGTCCTCGCTGAAGGTTGTCTCGCCGAAGTCGCCACCCGTTTCGACCAGCTCCGGATCGTACTCAACGTCGGTGAAGCGGTCGTCGGTCTGGGGCGGTCGCAGAACCAGATCGCCGCGGTTGTCGGCCTGCAGATTCTGAGTCAGGCCCTCGCCGATCATCAGGCCGATGGAGCGCAGCGAGACCACGGCGGCCACCCCGACGGCGATGCAGAAGAGGACGAAGAGCGTGCGCTGAAAGTTGAACCGCAGACTGGCTGTCGCTTGCTGCAGATAGAACCGGAAATGTCTCATTCTTCAGGGCCTCAGGCGACCAGCTTGCCATCGACCAGGGTGAGGGTGCGGTCGGCCTGCCCAGCCAGCACGCTGTCGTGAGTTACCAGCACTACCGTGGTGTCGAACTCGTCCCGCACCTGTTTGAGACTGTCGATGACGGTCTGCCCGACCTCGGTGTTGAGGTTGCCGGTGGGCTCGTCAGCCATGAGGATGGGGGGGTTGTTGGCCAGGGCGCGGGCAATGGCGACCCGCTGCTGCTCGCCGCCGGAGAGCTGGCTCGGGCGATGGTCGAGCCGGGCTTCGAGACCGAAGCGCTGCAACAGCTCTCGGGCGCGGGCGTTGGGTTCGAACTGACGCTTGTGAGCGAACTGGATGGGCAGGGCCACGTTCTCCAGGGCCGAGAGGCTGGGAATGAGATTGAAGAACTGGAAGACGAAGCCCAGCTTCTGATTGCGGATGTCGGTCAGCTCTTTCTCGTTGAGGGCGCTGATCTCCACCTCGTCGATGGAGATGGATCCCCCGGTGGGTGAGTCCAATCCTCCCAACAGACCCAGTAGCGTGCTCTTGCCGCTACCGGAAGGGCCGACGATGCTGACCATCTCGCCCGCGCCGATCTCCAGATCCACCCCGTCGACGGCGGCGATGGTCTGTTCGCCGAGTTGGAATTCCTTCTTCAGCTGGTTGGCTTCGATCACGGGTTTGCGGGCCATGCCTTCCCCTTTCGAGCTCGATTCTCCTACAACAGGACGGAGGAATCGGTGCCCGGGTTTCACCAGGGGCGATGGCGTTGGCCCGAGACTTGTATCGAAAGAGTAGGACGAACGGGAAACCTCGGTCTGGTTCCTGCCCGGTGTACCCTGGAGTGATCACCTTGTCCTGTAGCAGTCACAGCCGCGGAATTCGGAGCCTTTGCTGGTTGGCGTTGGCCCTGTCGGTAGGGGTGCTGCTGGCGCCAGAAATCGCTACCGGGAAGGATTCCGATCTCAGCCCGGAGCAGCAGCAGTGGCTGGACAGGGTCGAGCTGCTGCTCTTTCCCTTCGAGCGGCAGTACTTCCTCTCCCTGCAGGAGCCCTTCCGTCGCGACGCCTTCATCGACGCCTTCTGGCGATCCCGCGACCCGGACACGGAGACGGTACGCAACGAGTTCCGACGCAGCTGGAACGACTGGGTCGATGTGGCCCTGGCGCGCTTCGGCACCATCACCGATGCGCGCTCGCGGGTGCTGCTCTTCAATGGCGAGCCAGGCAGATTCCTGCTGCCCAACGGGCGAGTGGTGGAGCGCTGCTATCGCAAACGGGAGCGGCTCGAGATCTGGTTCTATGGCGGCAGCCTGCGCACCGACAAGAGGTTCGTGGTCATCCTCTATCAGCCCGACTTCCCGCCCGACAGTGAGTACCGGATCTGGCTGAATCGCGAAGCCATGACTCCGGCCAAACGCTGGCAGCTGCCGGTCACCGATCCCAGTCTCTTCTGTGACGACAACACCTACGGCTTCGCCCTGCGGTCGATTACCGATATGGGCTGGGAAGACTACCGCAGCTTCATCGAGGAGATGGCCGCGGTACCTGAGCCGAGCACCCGGGAGTGGGTCGATGCCTTCCACGCCGGGACCACACTGCTTCCGGAGAGCGCGGAGGTCTTCGAAGGGGATCTGACCCTGGATTTTCCAGGTCGGAATCAGAGCCGTACGGCGCTGCGCGGGGTGGTGGCCCTGCCGCCCGATACCCTCTCGCGGCACGAGGTCGACGGGCAATCGATCCATCAGCTCCTCCTGACCGGTGAGTTGGTGCGCCAGGACCACCTGCTGGAGAGCTTCCGCTACCGTTTCGAGGTCCCCACCACGGCAGGCGACGAGCCCATACCGCTGGTCTTTCAGCGCTATCTCCGCCCGGGACCGGCGCGGCTGCTGCTCAAGATCGAAGATCTGCTGAGCCGACGTTTCGCCCGCTTCGATCAGATCCTGGAGATCCCCGAGCCCGACGAGCTGCAGTCCCTACGCAGGGTGCCCGATTCGGAGCTCTTTCGCCGTCTCGAGGAGGCGCAGCAGGCCGCCGAGCGCGGCCAGACGACGCTGCGAATCCTGCCACCGCCGGAGCGGCAGATCATGGTCGGTGCCTTGCGGGTCAACACCGTCTCGGCTGGGGAGTTCCAGAAGGTGACCTTCTTCCTGGACGGCAAGCCGCTGCTCACCAAGCGCCGACCTCCCTTCAGTGTCGAGCTCAATCTGGGTGAGATCGCCGCCTCCCACCGGCTACGGGTGGTGGGGTACGGCGGCGAGGGGGAGGAGTTGGCCAGCGACGAGATGGTCATCAATCAGGGGGGGCAGCGGTTTCGCTTGCGATTCGTCGAGCCGCGCGACGATCGCCAGTATCAGGAGAGTCTGAGCGCCGTGGTCCAGGTGGAAGTTCCCGACGGCCAGGAGCTGGAGCGGGTGGAGCTCTATCTGGATGAACAACGAGTGGCGACCCTCTACCAGGCGCCGTTCGAACAGCCGGTGCTGTTGGAGGACTCCGGTCTGGCCTATCTACGGGCCGTGGGATTTCTCGCCGATGGCAATTCCACCGAGGACGTGGTTTTCGTCAACGCGCCCGAGTACTTCGACAACGTCGAGGTCCAGTTCGTGGAGCTCTATGCCACGGTGCACGGACAGGGCGGACAAGCAGTTCTCGATCTCCGGCGAGAGGACTTTGCGATCTGGGAAGACGACCAGCCGCAGGAGATCCGACGTTTCGAGTACGTGCGGGATCTGCCGATTCACGCAGCCCTGCTCATCGACACCTCGGCTTCGATGGAGGAGAGCCTGCCGCAGGTGTCGGAGGCGGCCCGCACATTCCTCGAGGAAAGCATCGAGCCGCGTGACCGGGTGACGGTGATGGGATTCGACTCGCGGCCACGGGTGGAGGTCAAGTTCACCAACGATGTGAGCCAGCTGGCTGGAGCGCTGGCCAAGCTGCGTCCCCGGGGCGGCACGGCCATCTACGACAGCCTGGTCTTCTGTCTGCACTACTTCGACGGTGTCAAGGGGCCCAAGGCACTGTTGCTGCTCTCCGATGGCAAGGACGACGCCAGTCACTTCGATCTGGAGGGGGCGCTGGCGGTGGCCCAGCGCACCGGTGTCACCGTCTACGTCATCGGTCTGCGGGAGCTGGCGCGGGACAAAGCGGCCCGCAGGCTGCTGCGGCGGATCGCCCGGGAGACCGGTGGTCAAAGCTACTTCGTCGAGGACGTGGCCGAGCTGCCGGCCATCTACCGGGCTATCCAGGACGATCTCCGCTCGCAGTACTTTCTGGCCTACCAGTCGACCAGCGAGAAGAATCCCGACGAGTTGCGGCTGATCCGGGTCGAGGTGGCGCGGCGGGGGGCCGAGGTTCGCACCGTGAGCGGCTATTATCCGTAGCATGGAACGGCGGATCTACTGGGTTCTGCTGGCGCTGGTCATCGCGCTAGGGGCGTTTCTTCGTCTAGAAGATCTGGGTGGCCCGTCGCTCTGGCACGACGAGATCATCCATCTCGAGGCTGCCGAATCGGTGGCGGCCAAGCCCTGGTACCGCTCGCTCACCGGCGTCAGGGAGGTCAAGGGCTTCACCGAGAATGGGCCGATCTACTACTGGCTGCAGGTGCTGGGCCAGCGATTGGCGCCGGGGGAGACCGGGGTGCGGCTGTTTCCCGCTCTGATCGGCATCCTGACCCTGCCGCTCATGGCCTGGACCGGACATCTGTTGGCGGGACGATGGGTCAGCCTGGCGGCTGCGTTCTTTCTGGCGGTGTCACCGCTGCACGTCTATTTTTCGCGCGAGGGTCGTCCCTATTCGCTGATCATGCTGGCCTCCTTGGTGCTCCTGCATGCTCTGCTGGAGAAGGGCTCCCGGGTGGGCATTGTGATGTCCTATGTCGGTTGCCTGGTGGCCGTCTATGTGGGGGTCCATTCGGTTCCCATCCTGCTGGCCTTTCTGACCCTGTCTGGTCTGGCCTGGCTGTGGAGCCTGCGCCAGGGCTCGAGCCCTTGGAAGTCCCCGTATCTGCATACGGTGGTGGCGGCGGTGGTGGCTCTGCTCCTGGTCTACGGCCTGTATCTGGCGGGCTCCAAGACCAACAAGATGGATTTTGTCGATCTCGAGTCACCGGTATTCCTGTCGCCCCTGTCGGAGCGAGCGATGAAGAGGTTCGCCGCCAGCTTGACCACCTCGGCGCACCGCTCGGTCCTCATGGTGGGCCGGTCCTACATCCTCATGGCCTTCTCGGTGATCGGGGTGATCTTCGGGCTCTGGAGGTACCGGTCGAGGGCGGCCA
>CAJHZZ010000030.1_pt1 | contig 14092 bp, 10 predicted proteins | sample 9199071 | NCBI WGS metagenome assembly CAJHZZ01 (sample SAMEA7708275, study PRJEB35096) | sediment metagenome | biome: marine neritic benthic zone biome [ENVO:01000025]; feature: sediment [ENVO:00002007]; material: shallow marine sediment [ENVO:03000034] sea grass bed [ENVO_01000059] ...
AGCTCGACTCGGGCTTCGGCACGCGCCACCGGAGTCGGAAGATCTATCCGCGCCTCTGCGCTGAGCTCGCGATCACCGAAACGACCCTCCAGACTCTCGAGAACGAGCTCGTCGGCCGAAATGGAGCCTCGCAGATCGGCCCTGCCGGTGTCCTTGTGACTCCACTGCGCTTCCAGATCGAGCTCCAGATCTGAAACACGACCGGAGAGCTCTCCGTTGGCATCGAGAAGTCCAAAGATCTGCTCATCCACGTCCTGCGGCACTTTCTCGGGCCAGACAGAAGCCACCGTGCGGCCCAGGTCAGCCAGATCGGTTTCTCGAACCTCGATCTCGCCCGACTCGACAGTCGCCTCCTCGAGTCGATCCCATCCCGGTGCCGCCAGCGCCATCCGTATCGCTCGCTGGCCCGCTCGCCCGGGAAGGATGAGACCATCGACAGTGACAACAGTCCAAAGGGGGCTGTCCCTGTAGGAGAGGTCGAACTCGCCGTCTGCCCAGATCTCTTGTTGCCGAGCCAGGCGAACCCGCCCTTTGCCGGCCAGATCGGCTAAAGATCCGTTGAGCGACACCTCGGAATCGAGGTCGACCGTCCAACCCGCCAGCGCTCCCGAGCTCGGATCCTCGACTGGCAGCCAGGGTGCCACCATCTCGATGGGCAGGCCCTTGCCGTCCACCCGCAGACCGCCTGTCATCGAATCACTATCGAACCGACCGCGAACCGAAAGTGGACCGCGGGCTGGCGGCACCGGGATCAGAAGATGCGGCTCTATCCGTGCCTCGAAGTCAGCGGCCACGGGATCGGCCATTGAGGGTCCTCCGGTCGCCGAAACCTGGGCGTCCAAACCGTCCCCTCGGAGCGAGAAGTGGGTCAGATTCCAGGGTCCGTTCTGAGGGCCTTGCAGCCTGCCTTCGAGACCGATATCGACTCCCCCACCGTCGCGACGCTCCCAGAGGAGCCGCGAGACCAGGTCCAGGTCGAGCCCTCGAGCGCCGTACCAGCCCTCGATCTCCAGATCCTCGAGCCACCATCTGTCGATCCAGCTCACCAATTGCACCGGCACGACTGGGCCGTCGATCCTGCCCTCGACCAGCTCGAAATGCTCGACCGCCATCGCCAACGAAGAATCGCTCTCCACCGAAGACTCGGGAAGCGACGGTAGCGGCGCCTCGAGATCGATCTCGGGTCGGGTCAAGATCAATCGCTCGAGCGTGAAGGGTCTGTTCCAGAGCGCCGAGATCCGCCAGGTCGCCTCGATGCGAGAGATGCGGACAAGGGCTGGGCCTCCCTCTCTCCCCACCGACAGATCGTCGACCACTACACTTCCGCCAAGGAGACTCGCCTGTAGATCCGCGATCTCCAGCGTCACGCTGAATCGCGCTGCGACTTCGTCGATCAGGCGCTGCTTGACAGCGTCCCTGACGCTCGGCTGCCGAACTGCGACCTCGAGGCCAATTACCAGCAGCACCATCGCTACCAGCAGAGAGGTCACGACCCAGAGCACGGGTCGCCACCAGGCTCTTTTTCTGGTCACGTCGCTCATTCCAGCAGTTCGGGCGGCATCGATAGGCGCAGGGGCCCTACCGCCTCTTTCATCGTAGTCCCGGACCTAGTCGGCAGCTGTTACCCAATCGGCATAGAGCTCGGGTCTGCGGTCTCTCAGGAACAGCTCTCTGGCATGCGACTTCTCCACCTCGGCGAGATCGAGCTCGGCATAGAGAATGCTGTCTTCCATCTCTGGGGCCCGCGCAATCACCCGGCCCGCCGGATCGCAGACAAAGGACTCTCCCGCAAAGGTCAGGCACTCCTCCTCTCCCACACGATTGCACAGCGCAGTGAAGTATCCATTCTGAAAGGCAGCCACCCTCATTTCCGCCTCGTACAGGCCTTCCGGCCATTCCCCCACTGCACCCGCCTGCGGCACCACGACAACCTGGGCACCCCGAATCGCCAGGGCCCGCATGTACTCGGGATAGTGGCGGTCGTAGCAGATCGCGACTCCGATCCGGCCGACCCGGGTGTCGTAGACCGGCGCCCCGGTATCTCCCGGGACGTAGTAGCCCTGTTCATGGAAACAGGGGTAGTCGGTGATGTGGATCATGCGGGTGCGACCCAGCAGCGTGCCGTCGCCGTCGATAACCGGGGAACAATCAAAGGTCCTCTCACCGTCCCGCTCGAAGAGGTTGAGCACCACCACCACCCCCAACTCGGCGGCCAGGCTCTGAAAGGCCTCGGTGATCGGACCCGGGACCGGCTCGGCCAGCTCGACCGGGTTGCCGGTAGCCTCCTTCTGCGGATAGAACGGTTCGAACGCCAGCTCCGCGAAACAGATCAACTCGGCTCCGGACTCGGCGGCCAGGCGGGCCGAAAGCAGCCCCTTCTCGACATTGGCCTGCCGGTCCTGGGTGGCGGTCTGTTGAATCAAGGCGATCTTCATGGCGTCCTCCGCAGTCTGTTTGTCGTCTCTCAGGACTCATGGTAGAACGCTGTCGTCATCTCCGCGAGCCGCCAATCCCCCGATCAGGTCCCACGATGAAGCCTCGCCACTACCTCTTGTGGATCCTGCTTCTCGCCGCGGCTCTGCGTTTCGTCCAGATCGACTCGCCACCGGTCGGACGGCACGCCTGGCGGCAGTGCGACACCGCCAGCGTCGCCCGCAACTTTCTCGACAACGGGCACCGACTCCTCTACCCCCAGATCGACTGGGAAATCCCAGGCTATGTGGAGATGGAGTTTCCCATCTATCCCTGGGTCACCTCGCTGATCTACCGCTTCACCGGCGAGTCGATGGTCGTCGCGCGATTGTTGGCGGTGCTCGGCTCCCTGTTGACCATCTGGTTCCTCTTTGCGATCGTCCGCCGAATTCTTGGTGAGCGGGCAGCTCTTTGGGCGGCCTTCGTCTATGCCGTGCTGCCGGCCAATCTCTTCTTCGGGCGAACCATCATGCCCGAAGCCTGGATGCTGGCCGCCTCGGCGGCGGCGATCTACTGGTTCGGCCGCTGGGTCGATGACGATTCCTGGCTGTCCTATGCCCTCGCCTGGCTGGCGACCACGCTGGCCTGCCTGCTCAAGCTGACCAATCTCTACCTGGGTCTGCCGCTGGTCTGGCTCGCCTGGCAACGATGGCGGGCCGGCACCTTTCGGCAGGGTCGGATCTGGCTGTACGGACTGCTGGTCACCCTGCCGCTGGTTCTCTGGTACGACCACGCCTACCGTCTCGGCCAGGAGTTCGGTGCCAGCTTCCACATCCTGACGGCGGCCGGCAGCGACAAATGGGGGATCTGGAGCCTGCTCATCGATCCCCGGTTCTACGAGCGGGTCTTCCTCGGTTACCTGGGTGGTCGCATGCTCACCTGGGTCGGACTGCTGCTGTTGGTGATCGGAATCTTCCTGCCCCGCCGGGCTCCCCGGGAGCGACTCTTCGACGTCTGGGGCCTCGCCGTCGTCACAGTCCTGCTGCTGGCCAGCGGCGGCAGCTTGCAGCACGACTACTACAGCCTGCCCCTCCTCCTGCCTGCCGCAGTCTTCATGGCCAAGGTCTTCGATCGAGGTTGGGAGAGCGCCCGGCCGTGGTTGACCGCCGCCCTGGTGGCGATCCTGCTGCTCAGTGGCTATCGCTATCTCGGAACCCTCGGTGACGAGCGAGAGCCCGGCCCGGATCTGGAAATCGCCGAGGCCCTCGCTGCTGCAACGCTGCCGGAAGAGCGGGTGATCTCGTGCGACCAGTCGGATCCGGTCTGGTTCTATCTCTCGAACCGACGGGGCTGGGGGCGCGACTGCGAGGCCCTCGGAGAGAACGAGATCGACGAGATGATCCGCCGCGGGGCCCGGGTGTTGGTGGCCCGCCCATCAGTCGAGAGTCCCACTCCGGAGTGGGACCACTTGACAGACTATCTGCGTTCCCTCCACGAGGTCTTGCAGGACGACGAGCTCGTGTTCCTCGTTCGGCTGCAGGGTGCGCGGCGATCTGCCGACCTGGACTGGCAGCTCGATGTGCGGGAAGACTTCTCGGACTCGACTCTCGACGACCGTTGGACCCTGCAGGGAGACTCATGGTCGCTGGTCGACGGCTCCCTGGTGGGGACCCGGGTTCGACGGCCGATCGAAGCCGTCGGTCGTCTCACGCCCGTAGCCTGCCGCTATTGCCGGGCACTGGTGCGGGTCTCGGTGGAGGGGCCACGACCCGAGGACCGCGGACGCCATCGCCCATCGGCTCGACGAGGTGGGACACGCACCGACAGTCACGCGGTCATCGAGCTCTGGAGCCAAGCGGACGGAACGGCCATCACTCTCAGCCTGAACACGCGCCAGCGGGCTCTTCGCCTCTCTCAGGCATTCAAGGACGAGGTCGTCGCCACCCGTCGCGTCTCCCACTCGATTCGAATGAGCCAACCGCTGGACCTGGAGGTACGGGTCGGCCCCTTCGAAATCGAGCTCTGGATCGACGGTCAGCCGATGCTCAAGACTCGGAGGCTTCTGACAGATCCGCTGGCCGGAAACGTGGTGTTCCGTCCGCGTCTAGGTTCGCTCCGGGTCGACTCTCTAGAGCTCCAGAGATCGACAGGACCCGCCCACGCAGCTGCGCCTGCCCTTCAGCCTTGAAGGTGCCCTTCGCTCCCAGTTGCCAGCGGGTCACCGAGCCGACCCGCCGGAACTCGTTCTTTTCTCCGACTCTGAGGGCCGGCCCATTCCACCAGGCACACAGAGCGACCATCCTCCGATAGCCGGCTAGGCCCAGCCGGCGAAGGGTCTCTCGAGCGACCCGGCTGTGGATGCCACGCACACGCTCCCCCGAAGCGGTGTATACCTCGAAGAGCAGACAGTCTCCACTGGCGGGCTCGAACTCCAGACCCAGGAACGGCAGGGCCGTCCTCGCCGGGGCCAACCACCGGAAGTGGATGATCTTGCCGTCGGACTTCCAGATCTCGCAGAACTGGCTCTCGCCGAGACGCCGGTCGATCTCAGCCAGGGTCAGGCGGCGATCGATCGCCACCAACTCACTGGGTTCGACCGACGAGAAATCGTGCCGGGTAAACTCCAGGTCCGGAGCGTCTGTGGCTGCCGCATCGCGAAGGTTTTTGGTGATCACCACGTAGCGCCTCACCATCGCCCAAAGCGGTGCGATCAGGAGGGCCTTGCCATCACCCACCGTCTGTTGCAGCTCCGTATACCGATGCAGCGTCCTGGGACTGTTCATCTCAAGAACCGGCCTCGGCTGCCATCGGCACATCGACCCGGATCCAGAGCCAGAGGAGTGCCGAGAGGATGGCGAAGATCGAACCGGTGGCCAGGGCCGGGATCCAACCGAAGTGCTCGGCCACGATGGGCACCAGCGGCGCCGCGATGGCACCTGCCAGATTGCCCCCGGTATTGAGGACCCCGCAGGCGGCAGCGGTGTGGTCCCCGGCGACAAAGGTGGTCCCCGACCAGTACGAACCCTCGGTGAACTGAGTGGCGGCAAAGCAGAGCGACAGGAACGCCACCGCCAGATACTGGTTGTCGGCGGTGGCCCCGGCGAACAGGAAGCCGGCTACGAAAACCATGCCGACGAGGCCCGGAAGCCGGCAACCCCAGCGTGGCCCGAGGGTCCGGCAGAGCCGATCACAGGTCCAGCCGCCGGCTCCGGCCGCGAAAGCCCCGACGATGAAGGGCAGCGAGGCCATGAAGCCACCTTCCAGGAGTCCGAATCCGCGCACATCCACCAGATAGATATAGAACCAGGAGAAGAAGATATAGAAGGTGTAGTTCATCGAAAGATAGCTCAGGGTGAGCAACAGAATCTCCCGGTTGGTGAGCAGCCGCTTCAGCACCTCTTTCTCCGAGCCGACATGGATCTCAGGCCGGCCACCGCGGATCAAGTTCAACTCGACCTCGTTGACACCCCGGTGCTCGGCGGGACGATCTCGGGCGTACCACCACCAGAGCAGGGCGACCGCCAACGAAAGAGGAACGGCAGCGTAGATGGACGCCCTCCACCCCACGGTGGTCATGATCCAGGCCACCAACGGCGGCGTGGCGGCCATCCCCAGACTCAGACCCGTGGAGGTCAGACCGTTCGGCAGGGCCCAGCCGGAGACCGGAAACCAGGCGGCGATCGCGCCCCCGACGATCGGGAAGAGCGGCGCCTGAAACGCCCCCAGGAGAAAGCGCAGAACCAGCAGCCCGCCCATCACCGCACCGGTCGAGACCAGGACCTTTCCAGGTAGCGCACCGATGAGGAGGGTCAAGATCACCCAGATCAGGAGGAGCGACGCGAGCGCCCTGCGGGGCCCGACGACATCGCCGTAGATGCCGCCCGGGAACTGGAAGATGGCGTAGCCCCAGGCGAAGGTGCCGATGATCCAGCCCATCTGAACCGGGGTCAGACCCAGCTCCGGCATCATGAACTTGGCCGCCACGGAAAGATTCATCCGCAGCAGATAGGCGACGAAGCTGATGACGAACAGAAGACCCAGGATCCTCCACCGCACGGCGGAAGGACGCGGGCTCGCTGGTGGCATGGCTACGATTGTAGCCGCTCTACTGGTAGGTCTACGGCTGGATGGAACCGCGATTCAGGACGGACTCGTCCTGGTGGCCGTTGCGTCGCGGCGGATAGGGTTCACCCCGCTGCTCCTCCCGGCGATCGATCTCTCGACTCAGTGCTTCTTCGACCAGACTGGCCACCGTGACCCGGTCGATGGAGGCGATATTCCAGCAGCGATCCATGATGCTCTTGGATACACAAACCTGGAGCCTTTCCAATCTGGCGTCGAATAGATCGCTTTTTCCCACGGTCCCCCCTTTGCTGTCACCGCCTACTTATGAGCGAGAATGCATAAGTTACCCCTAAAGCACTGACAATGCAAGACCTACAAATTGTCAACCGACAACTTTCTATCTTCAGTGTTGTCCGCCATCGTCGAGCGGTGTTGTCAATCTGCGGTGATACGTCGAATCACCTGCTCGACGAGGTAGTCGTGAATCGAGGTGCCGTTGGTCAACAGAAAGGTTTCGTTCGACTCCTCCACCTCGCTGCGACCTCGGAAATCGCTGATCCTGGCACCGGCCTCGAGAGCGATCAGTCGGCCCGCGGCATAGTCGTACAGCTCGGTGCCGTCGTTGATCACCGCCTCCAGCCGCCCGCTGGCCAGGGCGCAGAAACAGAAGCCCGGAGCCCAGAGATCGAGGGATCTCTGGAATCCCTGCTCGAGCAAGGTGGACTTGAAGCGCACCACCCGTTCACCGGGGGTTGTGTAGTTGCAGTAGTAGGAAACTGTTGCGTTTCCTTTCTCACCTTCATCATTGACGCGGATCGACTCGCCGTTTTGCATCGCACCTTCGCCCAGTCTTGCCGTATACAGATCACCGGTGACCGGGTGATAAACCATTCCGTAGCAGGTGCGACCGCTTTTCATCAATGCGACATTGCTGACAAACGCCGGGATGCCGAGGACAAAGTTGTTGGTGCCGTCCAGGGGATCGATGACGAAGGTGTACTCAGAACCCTTTTCGATGGCTCCATGTTCTTCGGCCAAAATGTTGTGTTCGGGGAAATGCTCGTCGATGGCTTCGATAATGATCTTCTCCGCCGCCACATCGGCCGCCGTCCGAAAGTCGGCGCTGGTAGTCTTGTGGGTCCTCTCCAGCTGCTTGCCGAAGTACTCCATCAGAACCACACCGGCGCACCGGACAGCCTCCTCCAGAGGCTCGAATCGAGACAGGCTCATGGCTGAGATCTCCGATCGCAGGGCGACGAAATCGAGCGCGGTTCGCTTGCGGGCACCCGTGGATTATAGGTTCAACAGCGGCATCGGTTCGGCCGAGTCGGAGCCGGGACAGTGGGCGCGGTTCGGCTTCGCCTTGCCACTGGGTCCAGCAGCAGCCGCCGCGACAAAGGTGTAGGATTAGCGGGAATCGAAATTCGGTGATCTGTCGGCTCGCGGCGCTGGCAGGACTTAGGGGGGTCGTCGCGACGTCGGCAATGAGGCGACGCTACGTGCGTCCACAAATCCAGAAGGAGGAGTGAGATGGTGAACAGAGAGCGCGGAACCCTGAACTCGACAGCGGTGGTCATCGGCACTTTGCTGTTTCTCGCCTCGGGCCTTGTCCTGGCCCAGGGCTGGGGAAGCTTGCCCTCGGGTCCGCCACCAGGCGGCGATCGCGACCCGGCAGTGGCCAACACCACGGTCTCCGACCCGGTAGGAGATACCTTCGGTTCGGGGCCTATACAGCACGACATCATCGAGTTCACCGCTTCGTACACCGGCGATGACGTGTTCCTCGAGCTGGTCTTCAACGACCCCATCTCGCCACCGGACGGGGACGGCCCTCCGGATGCACTGGTCGGGGGCATCGACATGGACGTCGATCAGAACCCCAACACCGGCAGTGGCTCGCTCGGCGATGAGTTCTGTCCGGATCCGATCGGAATCGGGGCGGAGTACCAACTGTCGCTGTTCGATTACGACCCGCAGACCGGGCAGACAGTTCTCTACGACCTCGCGACCGGTCCCGTCGGCAACGTCGACCTGACCTTCACGTCGAACTCGGTCTCCGCCTTCGTTCCCTTGGACCTTCTGGGGGATGACGGGATCTTGGATACGGCTACCGTCATCGGAACGATTATGGAGCCGACCGACTGCGCTCCGAACGGTGGGTTCATCACGACCAGTGCAGGGGGCGTGCCAACCGCAGGTCCGTGGGCGCTGGCCTTGATCGCAGCCGTTCTCACTTTGGGCGGTCTCGGATTCGCGCGGCGACTGCAGCGAAGATGATCGTTCGCTAGCCGGCATTGAAGCCGGCCCGGCGCGATCGCGGCCGGGTAATGGCCTTGAGCTCAGCGTAGCTATTCAGAGCCGCTCGAGGGCTTCTTCATGAGAAGGCTGTTGCTGGCGTTGCACCCAGGACATGTCAGGACCCGCTCGAATTCGTTCGGGTCTTCCGGGTTCACCACATCCTGAACCTGGAGGTACTCATCTCCGCAGTGAGGGCAACGTACTTTGGCATCTGGGTCACGACCCAGGATCTTGCCAGCTTCGATCCACTTCAAAGTCTCGGAAGTCATAGCTCTTTTGCCGCTCGCTTGGCGAATTCAAAGGCCGCCTCGGTTTCCGCCGTGGCCATCTCGCCGGTAAGCCCTGAGGCGGATTGACTGGTGTGCAATCGGTGCAGCTCGTGCAGCACCGTCCTCGCGGTCTCATCGGTAGTCTGGAAAGCCTCCTGACCGATGACGAATCCGTTGTCCTGGTGCAGCGTCATCGCGTGCATCCCTGGAGGTAGATCATGCTCATACTGAATGAGCCTATCTCCCACATGTACGGCAACGCCGCTTTCTCCGGCGGCGTTTGCCGCTCTGATCCTGTCAAACTCCGGCGACTCCAGAATCGTTCTGGCCTCACCGAGTATCGCAGTCTCGACCGCCGTGAACTCACCCTGGGCCCCGGCATCGCTCGCGTCCTCCGTCTCAGGCCCTCCCGCCCCACCCTCTGAGGGCTGACTCTTCTCCTCTGCGGAAAACTCGAACTTTGCGAGTGGGTCCGGCTTCGGCAATCACCTCTCCTCGAGGGCACAACGTTTACTCGTGGGTCTGAAGGCTGCATCGGAGCCTATCAAGCGTGGAGAAACGCCGCTCAGAAGACAGGAATCGAATTGGCCGGGCTAGGCCCAGATGTCGGCGGCTCCCCGATTCCTAGCGACTGAACAGCCACGAGACCCGGTCGTAGGAGGCCAGGTAGTGCAGTACGACGACGATGCCCAGCGCCCAGCTGGCTCTGATGAACCCGGACTGATAGAGCGCCCAGGCAGCGAAGCCGAAGAACACCAGCTCGAGGGCCAGACGGAGGAGCCCAGGTACCGGAATTGGGGCAGACCCTGATCGGCTGGGATCATCGGGTACCGCGAAGACTCCCCACAAGACTGCCGCGACGATCGGCACGAGGGCGGCCAAAACGAATCGCAGCCAACCGCTGCCTGACCGCCAGCCCCAGAGCCCCAGAGAGACTAGAGCGCAGAGCTCGAGTAGAAATCGAATGGCGAGATTGATCGGATGGGAACCCACAGCATCTCCAGCGCCTTCTAGTGTAGCCGCTCTACAAGGGTGACAGGCCAGCTGGGCGCGGCATCGGCCGGCACGAAGGCCGGCCGCTTCAGTCGAGGGTGATGGGCGACCGCCGGATTCGCTCTAGCCTGGCCTGGGGGGTTGGGAACCGAGTTCGGCCCGCTATCGAATATGAATGGAATTAGGCGGAGACTCGCGGCGGACGCGGTGGCTGGCTACCACCTCGTACGCGAAGTTGTCGAGGATCTCCGGATCCGTCGGCTCTCCGGTGCGGGTCAGGTTTAGCACCGGCATCCCGCGGGTCTGAGCCGCGTGGTAGAACTGCGTCTCCGCGATCTTGCCCGGCATACACTCGAGCGGCCCGACGCTCAGTACCCCATCTATGTGCCCGTCGTCCCACTCCTTGAGGGGACCGCCGAGCGTCAGTACCGCTTCCCCGCGCAGTTCTTTGCGAAGGAAGGGAGCGGCGGCCTCCAGGGCATCGGGAATGGTCGTGCGAGCGGGCCAGCCGAGGGTTCTCGCCATCACGAAATATGTGCGCGAAGCGATCTTGCGCTGCAGTAGATACGAGACCTGGAGTCCCAGATCCATGGGTCCGTTCACCATCCGCGACACCTCTTTCACGTACTCCAACCATTCGCTTGCAGGGGCGAGACTGACGCGCAGCCCTCGCCGCTCGAGCTCGTCCACGACGAAGCCATTGGCAGACGGCACCAGGCGCAGGTAGATCTCGCCGACGATCAGCACGCGCGGTGGATTGCCGTCACCGCGAACCGCCTGGAACTCTTCGGCGGCGCGATACAGCAGGTCGGGAATACCAAACACACGACCTCCGAGGACCTCGAGAATGGTGGTGGACTGCGACAGCGGTCTCGCCGCCTGCTCTTCAAGCAGCTCGATCAACTCCTTTCGGAATTTGGCGTGCACCCGCTCCGCTTCACCCGACGTACGCTCCACCGGTCTGACGTCGTACAGCGCAGAGGCCAGGAGGTCGCCCGCAGCGATGCCCGCAAAAGCCACTGCCGCAAAGCCGGGCGAGGACTCCGCGAAGTAATCGCTGTCACAAGGAGACCAGATCCGGACGCGGTCACCGAGCCCAACCGAGTCGAGGATCAGCTTCTGGGCCAGGTTGTAGGTGCCAAACCGGCACGGCCCCTGGGTCTTCGCCATCACGTAGGCAAACCGCCGCTCGGTGTCAGGGTCGGTCTGTACGCGCTGCAGGATACTCCCGAGCGTCAACCACATGGGCATGCATTCCTTGCCCGAGGTGTGGCGCCGTCCGCGTCGCAAGGCGTCGTGGTCAGGCATCGGAAGCACTTCGACTTGCAGGCCAGCCCCCCTGAGGCACGCGCCCATAGCGTCGGTAAACGTGTGGAACCAGGGCAGCAGGAGCGTCTCGCCTCGACTTCGGATCTCCCGCAGATCGGTCCCTTTCCGCTCAGTGAGTTGTAGATCATTCCCGCCGGAATCCTCGCGGCGGCTCTGGATATGCTCCCGCACGCAGTACAGAAACGCCTCGACTCGCGTCTTCGTGCCGGCGTCCCCGGAGTGGCCGTCCGTCTCGATGATCGCGGTGGGCTTGCCCTCCATGATGTGGGCATAGAACTGCACACCGAACGAATCGGGGCCACACGCGTAGTTGGAACAAAAGACCGAGTAGACGCCAGGCGAGCGCCGGATCTGATGCGCAGCCCGAAGATTCCTCTGGCCCTGACCCCAGTACATATCGCGGAAGACGGGCACGTCCTCGCCGACCGGGTAGCAATCGACCGGGATTGCGAGCGCCCCCTGCTCCTGCAGAAGGGCGGGGACATTGGAGTTCAGGACGTTGTTGTAGATCGTGTACGAACGACCGATCACGACGACGGGCAGGACCTCGTGCTCCTCACAGAAGGCCAGGGCGCGATGCCCGATCACAGCGCACTCCTGCTCGAATGCGGCCTGCACCTCGACGGCCGCCGCGTGGGCCGCCTTCCACCGGCCTTTCTTTGCGCGCAGGAGCCGCGCAATTTCGCGACAGCCTCTCTTGAACTCTGACGAGTCCAGGCCGGCCATTCCGATATCGATTGTCGGCGAGATCACCGTCGACCGATCCCGACCGTTCAAGTCGTGATTGAGGATGTCGGGGCTCGCCTGGCCGATGGGGCAAACAGCACTGTGTTCCTCATCGCTAACACGCGGGAGGCTCCTCAGCATCGGCAGGAACACATAGTCGGAGCCATTGCCGCTCATCTCCGAGGCGATGCCGTGGAAGAGCTGCATGGGCGCACAGAAGGGTACGTGGGCCTCCTCGATCCCGCGCTTCAGTGCTGCCCGGCCTCCGCCGCGGCGGGCCTCGACCGCGAATCCAAGCTTGCGCAGGTAGGTGGCGAAGAACGGGAACAGGCTCTTGAGAACGAACTCATCTGTGAAGGCGACCCGCGGACGATCGCCCTCGCCCTCCGCAGCCGTCACGATAGAGGCGATCAGCTCCTCGCGCTCGCGGAAGGGCTGTGGTGCGAGGTCAGGCAGCTTCTTGCGTCCGGTGCCACGGTCGAACAGCGAGCACCCACCACCCCAGGTGAACCGGCCGCTCTTGCCGTCGACTTCCGTGCTGATCCGGTCGATCCGACAGCGGTTTCCGGGTCCGCCGCAGCCCTTCGTCGAGCCGCAAACGAACGTATCCTTCTTGGTGATCTGCGCGTGGAGGAACCGGACGAGGTCCAGCGGCTCACGCCCCTCGACCTGACGCTCCTTCACGGTCAGGAGAGCGATGCCGAGTGCACCGGTCATGCCCGGATTCGGGGGCACAACCACACGGCTCCCCGTCTGGCGCGCGACAGCGGCGGCCAACGCGTCGGATGAGAATGGCATGCCCTGGCAGAAGATCACCTGCCCGACGGAACGCTTGCCCTTGACGCGATTCAGGTAGTTCTGGACTACGGAGTCGTACAGGCCGGCAACGATCGTCTGTTGCTCGACTCCGGCTGCAACGCACTCGTCGATGACTTCCGCCATGAAGACCGAGCAGTGCTGCCCCAGCGAAGTCCCGCTGCAGGCCGTCATGGCCTTCTCGCCGAGCTGGACGACGCTCTCCACCTCCGCGAACTTCTTGCCCTGCTCCTCGATGAACGATCCCGTGCCGGCGCTGCAGGCCTCGTTCATCGCCGCGTCGATGACCCGGCCGTGTTCGAGTCGCACGTACTTGGCATCCTGTCCGCCGATTTCGAAGATCGTGTCGACATCGAGGTCGTAGTGCAGGGCACCGGCTGCGTGCGCCGCGATCTCGTTGAGAATGAACACGCTCTCCCCACCAAAGCAGGACGCCAAGAGCGAGCCTGCGATCTCCCGTCCGCTTCCCGTGGTACCGACCGCCATCACTGCGCATCTCCCTGCCGGACCGGCCAGCAGTTCGCGCGTCAGCCCGTGGGCGGCGCCGACGGGATCGCCGTTGGTGTTTGCATACCCCTGCCAGACGACCTCGTGACTCTCGATGTCCAGTGCCACCGCCTTCGAACCCGTGGAACCGATGTCGTATCCGACAACGAGACGCTGTTTGTCGCCACGGACAACAGCCAGGGGGCTCGCCGGCCTACGATCGACCATCGACAGAAAATCCGCCAGCGCCGGAATCATCTCGAAGCCGTTCCGTTTGGGCTCGCCCAGCAGACGCGCGAGCTCGGGCGGTCTCTCTTGCCCCTCAGAGGCGAGGACGGCGCAGCCCAGCGCCTCGTAGAAGAGCTCGTCATCGTCGTTCGGCGGCGCCAGTGTCAAATCACGGCGTTCCAGCAGATTCCCAAAGGTGCTGCGGATGCGCCGGGACAGGCCGACGCCGCCGATCATCCGCACGAGGAGAGGACTGGAAGTCGGCTTGACCAGCACGAAGACGTTGTCGCACACGGCGTCATACAGGCCAGCCAGGATCTCGGCCCGGCACTCGCCGCGGTTAGCGAGATGGGTCATGTCCGATTTGAGGATGACCGGGCAGCGACCAGAGAGCGGTGCCGGATTCTCGACCTCCTCGCAGAGCCGGCTGGCCTCCTCAACCGACATCTGGAAGCGCTCGACGAGCTGGC
>CAJHZZ010000025.1_pt1 | contig 12685 bp, 11 predicted proteins | sample 9199071 | NCBI WGS metagenome assembly CAJHZZ01 (sample SAMEA7708275, study PRJEB35096) | sediment metagenome | biome: marine neritic benthic zone biome [ENVO:01000025]; feature: sediment [ENVO:00002007]; material: shallow marine sediment [ENVO:03000034] sea grass bed [ENVO_01000059] ...
ATGGTCGGCATGATGCTGCTGCCCTACGAGAAGCGGCTGCAGATGGCCGACAGCACCAAGGCCTTTTCCACATCGCCGGAGATCGGTGACGAGCATCTGACGCCCCCCTGCGGACCCATCGAACCCGATCAGGAGCTGTTCTGGAAATCCATCGGCCGCGACGATATCGAGGCCGCCGTGGGAAGGTACCTCTCCAGAGGCCAGATCGATGCCCTGATGGAGCGCGCACGGATCATCATCGAGACCTGCTCTGGCTCCGGCGCCAACCCTCAGCCGTCAAACTGAGGTGTGGAGGGCTCAGCTTTCGCCAGGGGCGTCGTCGGAGTCCTTCTGGGAGACCTCGAGACTGATCAGCCGGGCGATGGTGACCGCCAGGAAGAGCTGCCCCACCACCGCTTCGAAGTAGGCCAGGGTCTTGGCCAGCGACGACACCGGTGACATGTCACCGTAACCCAGGGTCGTCAGCGTGACGAAGCTGAAGTAGATGAAGTCCTGCTGGGCTCCCGACTGCTCGAGAGTAAAGGCCTCCAGACCCGTGAAGGCCTCGGGATCGGTGGCCGCAAGCATTCCGTAGGCCAGCGACCACAGGAGTCCCAGCAGGAGATAGACAGCGATGGCACCGGCGGTCCGGTCGACGGTGATCTTCCCCGGGCCGAAGACCGCCGACTTGTACACCACGATGATGACGTAGCTCAGAAAGACGCCGACGGAGACGACTGAGAACCAGTGGGTCTCGTTGGTCTCGAAGAAGAAGAAGGAGAGCTCACCGAGAACCGCCGGCGTCACCAGAGCGGCAGCGATCTTGAGCGATCGGGTGCCTTCGCTCACCGAGTGAACGGCAAAGAGCAGCTCGGCGGTGAACAGCAGGCTCCAGAATCTGGCAACCCCGAAATAGCTGACCACCGGGTAGGCGAACAACAGGATGATCAGCGACCAGAGCAGGTCGGAGAAGCGTCGGTGCTTCCCGATGTCCCGCTTCAGGATCCGATCGATGACGTACATGGCCGCCCTCCGGTCAGCGACTGGGAAAGTGCTTGAAGACCTTTTGTGTGGCTTTCTCGGCCTTGGCCCGGAGCTTGGCGATGCTGGGAGCCAGCTCGGTCACCCAACCGCTCCAGACCATCTCCTCGCTGGCGGTGTCGATGACCTCGAAGACCAGGGTACCCTCACGGTACGAGCGCATCGAGTGGGAATGCGGATCTCCGATCCACTTGACGCCGGGCGCGATCTCCTTGGTGATGCCATCGGCCTGGAAGTAGTCGTTGCCCATACCGACGTAGTTGATCATCAGATCGGGGGATTCCTCTCTCTCGACCCTCTGGAATCCTCTCTTCTTCAGCAGCTTGTCCGCTGCCCCGCGAATCTTCCGATCCAGCTCCGCTCCCTCACGTAACGGACTGTCCTTGTCCAGATACTCGTGGGAGGTCCAGGCATAGCTCTGGAAGCCGGAAAAATCGACCCCCTCCTGGGCTCGAATCTCTACCGGTTTGGCCGCGTAGGCAGCCACCGCCAACAGATGGAAGGCGGCGAGGACTGACAGTTGTTTCCACACTTGGCTGGTCTCCCTTCGACCCGGGCATTATACGGGCCAGGTTTCGCAAAGCGAGACGGGGTACTAGAATCGAGGAGTCTGCCGGTCCGGGTCACGACCCGCCGGCTCCTATCATGGCTCAAAAACGGTACGTCGTCATGGGTGCGGGAGAGGTGGGGTACCACCTGGCCCAGACGCTCTCCGAGCAGGGCAAGGACGTGGCGGTCATCGAGCTCGATCCCGTCAAGCAGGCGCGCATCGAAGACGAGCTGGACGTCCAGGTGGTGGCCGGCAACGGCGCCCACCCACCGGTTCTCGAGGCAGCTGGGGTCGCCCGTTGTGAGCTGTTCATGGCCGTCTCCTCATCCGACGAAGCCAATTTCGCCGCCGCTACGCTGGCCAAGCATCTGGGAGCCAATCGGGTCGTGGTGCGGGTCGGAGTGGCGGAGGAGGTCATCACCTACCGGCGTCTTCTGGAGGATGTCTTCGGAGCCGATCTGCTGCTCTCCACCGAGCTGCTGACCACCACCAGAGTTCTCAACGAGATTCTCGGCCACGACACGGTTGCGGTCGAGTACCTGGCCGGTGGCAAGGTGCAGCTGCGCAAGATCCATCTCGAAGACGACTCGCCCCTGGTGACCAATCCCCTACGCGATGTCCAGCTGCCCCGCAATTCATTGGTGGTGGCCTTTTTCCACGGCGATGAGCTCACCATCCCCGGTGGCGACGATCGGGCCGATCCCGGTGACGACGCCCTGATCCTCGGTACCACTGACGTCATCGACCAGGCCGAGCTGGCGGTCACCACCAATCGCAAGGTCCTGGGATCGGTGGTCATCGCGGGCGGCGGAGACACCGGTCGCGCCGTGGCCAAAGCGTTGGAGCCTTTAAAGCTGCGGGTCAAGATCATCGAGCGCGACCGCGACTGCGCCCGGCGCCTCTCGGCCGACTTCCCCAACTTCCTGATCATCCACGGGGATGTGACCGATCTGCAGCTCCTCAAGGCCGAGCGCATCGCCCTCGACCAGACCTTCGTGGCGCTCTCTGGCAACGATGAGAGCAATCTCATGTCCTGTCTGCTGGCTCAGGAGCTCGGCGTACCGCAGGTCTTGGCCATGGTGCACCGGGCCGAGACCACCCAGCTGTGGCGACGCATCGGTCTGCAGAACACCTTCAGCCCTCGCGAGCTGGCGCGCGAGCGGATCGAGGAGTACATCGCCAGCGGCTACAGCTCCAACATCGTCTCCCTGCAGAGCGGCACCGCCCAGGTCCTGGAGCGGGTTCTGGCCTCGGCCAGCCCGGCGGCCGGTGTGACCCTGGCGGAGATGTCGCCTCCGCGGGGTCTCATCGTCGGCGCTGTGCAACGGGGCTCCAAGGTCTTCGTCCCCCACGGCCCCGACCGCCTCGAGGCCGGCGACCTGGTGATCCTCTTCGTCCACGAAGACGAGATCAACACCGTCCGGCTGCTCTTTCCTGGTCGATCTCACTGAGTCTTTGCGGTGAATCTCCGCGCACCAGCCCGCTTTCTCGGCCGCCTCACCCTGCTGCTGGCAGGGACCGAGCTGGTGCCTGCTCTGTGCTCCATGTTCTACGGCGAGTGGCAGGTCGTCATCGCCTTCCTCATCGCCAGCGTGATCACCGCGGTCCTCGGCGGCCTGTTGATGGCCCTGGGACGCAACGGTGGCGAGATCTACCGTCGCGAAGGCATTCTCATCGTCGTCGGCGGCTGGGTCTTCGCCTCCCTCTTCGGTGCCTTGCCCTATCTCGTCGCCGGCACATTCCAGAGTCCGGTCGACGCTCTGTTCGAGTCGGCCTCCGGCTTCACCACCACGGGGGCCTCGGTGATGACCGCCATCGAGGTGCACTCCCGCGGCATCCTGTTCTGGCGCAGCTTCACCCAGTGGTTGGGCGGGATGGGGATCATCGTGCTCTTTGTGGCGCTGCTTCCGGAGCTGGGGCCCGGTGCCCGATTCCTCTACAAGCTGGAGGTGCCCGGACCCACCGCCGAGGCTCTGGTCCCCAGGATCCATCACACGGCGGGTGTGCTCTGGAAGATCTATCTGACCATCTCGGGTCTGCAGGCCGGACTCCTGATGCTGGCGGGGATGAATCTCTACGACGCGCTGACACATACCTTTTCCACCATGTCGACGGGAGGCTTCTCGCCCTACAACAAGTCGGTGGCCGCCTTCGAGAACCCGCTGGTCCACATCATCATCATCGTCTTCATGGTGCTGGCGGGAACCAACTTCTCGCTGTTCTTCGGCATGCGGCATCTCAAGGGCTGGCGGTATGTCTGGAGGGACACCGAGTTTCGCCTCTATCTGGCGATCCTGGGCGGCACCTCGCTGGTGCTGGTCTTCAGCCTCCTGAGCCAGGGCGTCTACGACAACTCGGGCCGCGCACTGCTCGACTCGGTCTTCCAGGCGGTGTCCATCACCACCACCACCGGCTTCGCCACGGCCGACTTCGATACCTGGCCGGTGCTGTCCAAGATGCTCATCGTCGGTCTGATGTTCGTCGGTGGGTGCGCCGGTTCCACAGCCGGCTCCATGAAGGTGATGCGCATGGTCATCGGGCTACGCTCGGCCTTCCGCGAGACCAAGCTCATCTTCAGCCCCAACGCGGTGCTCTCGGTCTTCGTGGGAGGCAAGGCGGTTCCCGACTCGGTGGTCCGCGCGGTAGCCGGGTTCTTCATCCTGTACTTGAGCACCTGGGCGCTCGGCACGATCGCGCTGAGCCTCAATGGGCCCGACCTGGTCACCAGCGCCACCGCCTCGGCGGCTTCCATCGGCAACATCGGTCCCGGACTCAATGCGGTGGGCCCGACGCAGAACTTCGCCTTCTGGAGCCCGGCCGACAAACTGCTGATGATCCTGCTGATGTGGATGGGTCGACTCGAGATCTACTCCATCGCCGCGCTGTTCAGCCGCGCCTTCTGGCGCTCCTGAGACCCGCTCGAGACGGCGTACAGGAGACCTGCGGTCCCTGCGATCGCGGAACCACCGATCTCGAATCAGGCGAACAGGGTGGGGGCCTCGGGCTCGGAGGCCGGCTCGTCCTCGGCGAGGATCTTGCCGCGCGGCGTCCGGTAACGGTCTCGGCCGAGGTTCAGAAGGCTGCGGTTGCGCCCCCTCTTCTTGGCCTGCCTGAGGGCATCATCGGCCAGGACCAGCAGATCCTTGCCCTCCTTGACCTGTAGCTCCGGAAAGGCCGCCACACCGGCACTGACTCGCAGCGCCACAGGGGTGCCATCGGGCACAAACAGACAGTGCTCGACGGCATGCCGGAGACGCTCGGCCACCCGCAGGGCGGTCTCGCCATCGGTCTTCTCCAACACCAGCGCGAACTCCTCGCCGCCGTACCGGCTGCACAGATCACCGTCCCGGCGATGCTCCTCGAGCAAACGGACCACTTGGAGGAGGGCCTGGTCACCCACATCGTGTCCGTGGCTGTCGTTGATCTTCTTGAACCGGTCGAGATCGCACATGATGACCGCCATGCTGCCTCCCATGGCGTAGGTCTGGTCGAAAGCCTCTTCGAGTCGGGCCTCCAGAACTCGCCGGTCGGCCAGACCGGTCAGCGGATCCTGTTTGGCCTGTCGGTCGAGGAGAGCGCGATGCACGGCTGCGGCGATCTGCGGTAGCAACGAATCGAGGAGCTCCACCGAAGCGGTCTCCAACCGGCGCGGATCGCACCAGAAGCGCAAGAAGCCGATGGGATCCCCATCCCCCTTGAGCTGCCGCTGGAGGATTCTCCACGAGGTTCGGCGGTGGACACCGGGCAGTGCCGGGGGGCTGTCAGCCGGCTCGGGCAGGCCCTCTGCCAGATCGCCGTCGGGACCCGCATACCAGCTCTGTCCTGCTTCGTCTCCCTGTAGCAGCTCGAACTGGAACCATTGAAAGGGTAGGACGTTGCGGCACTCGCGGTGCACGTGAGCCACCATGCCGGCCAGGTCTGGTCCCCTGAAGATGATCCGGTGACCGGCCTTGGTCACCTCCCAGAGCTCGCTGGCCCGGCTCACGGCCTGCTGCCGCAGATACAGGTTCCGTGCAGCCTCGGCACCCAGGGCCGCCGCACCCACCGCCAGGATGAGGATCTCGGTCCAGCCCGAGGTCAGGATGACCCGCACCAGCAGACCGCCAGCGATCCACCCCAGGGCATCGCCGGAGGATGAGCGCAGCACCGTCACTGGCCAACGCTTGCCCCCCGAGCCGAGCTGCCGGATCTCGACCCAGTGGAGAATCAGGAGCACCGCCAGGTAGACCACCAAGGCTGCGAGTCCCCAGGTGGTAAACGAACCTTCCAGGGATGCGTTCGGCTCCCCTCCAGCACCGATCAACCATACGCAGCCGGCCAGGACCGTCGCCAGGGCGGTCCGCGCAGAGTCAGTGACAGTGGGCAGGGCACGGACCTCTGCCATCTGCCGCAGGGGAATGCCGAAGAAGAACCGCCGCCCCAGCTCGCGGAGAACATAGGCCAGCGCCGCCAGCCAGCCGGCCCAGGCTGGACCGAAGAACCAGATCGCCGGCGGCAGCGCCAAGGCTCCCAGACCCAGAGTGCGGTCTCCGGTCGGCAGGTGAAGCCCTGCCAACGCCGCCACCAACGTCAGCACCAACAAGGATCCCAGGGAACCGGCATCGGCCAACGGCGAGGAGGGCTCCCAGAGGGGAGCCGTCGCCAGGACAGCCAAGCCCAGAGCTGTGGGGACGGTGGCGTGGAGCAGCTCGCGGGCGTCCGGTCTCTCTCGCATGATTCTCGTCAGTTGATCCGAGAGTATTGCCTGCCCTTCTAGACTGCAAGGAACTCTGGCACAATTGCCTCGCCCCATGACGTTGAGCACGACCCTGGACAGACCGCTCGAAGCGGAGCTGATGGATGCCCCCGACCTGGCGCTGCCGGAGACGGAACGGGCTCTGGCCGATCTCGATCGCATCCACAAACGTCTTTTCGGCTACCGCGCCAGCTGCCAGACGCTGCTGCCCTTGATCGCCTCGGGCCCCCGATGCCAGCTTCTCATCGATCTGGGAACCGGCTCCGGCAGCGTTCCTCGACGGCTCTCTCAGCTGGCTCTGCGTCGGGGGGTGCTGCTGAGGGTCGTAGGTGTCGATCGCAAGCTCAGCCATCTGCTCTACGGTCGACGCCGTGGCAGCTCCCAGCTGCGAGTGGTAGCCGATGCCGGCGCCCTGCCCTTCCGCGCCGGTGCCGGCGACTGGTGCCATTCGAATCTCCTCTTTCACCATTTCGCGGGAGAGGCCAATCAGCGGATTCTCGACGAGATGTGCCGAGTGGCCGCCCGCGCCGCCATCGTCGTCGATCTGCGTCGTGCGCTCCGCGCCCGCGGTCTGGTCCGGCTACTGCTGCCTTTACTCAAGGCCGGTCCGGTGGCGAGCTTCGACGGCAAGCTGTCGACCGATCAGGCCTGGTGTCTGGAAGAGGTGCGGGCGGCGGTTGCCCGACAGCCGGTGGTCGAGCTCCGACGACGATTCCCGTTCAGATTCTCTCTGGTGCTGCGGGCCGATGCCTCGCGGTCGGCGGCGACGAACCGCGGCTAGCCGGCGAGATCCCGCCAGGCGGGGAGTAGGCCAAAGCCATCGGCCTCGCGGACTGCGCAGGTGATGGCCGAAGCGATGGCCGCCTCCGCCAGGGTGCCCACCTGGTGGACGTGCGCCCGGGTCCGACGGGAGGCCAGGGCCACCACCAGATCGCCGTCATAGAGGGAGAGCGCCGGGACCACGGTGCGGTAGAGCCCACCAAACGCCATGTCGCAGACCTTGCGCAGCTCACTCTTGCCGAGATCGGCGTCGGTCATCACCACCGCCAGTGTGGTGTTGGTCTCCCACGGGTGATCGAGATCGGGCGGCAGGGCGGCCATAACATTCTGGGCTCCCACCAGCTCCAGTGAGTCGACACTCCGACGGCAGCCGGCCAGGACACGACCGCTCTCGGGGTCGCGGACATCTCCAAAGGCGTTGACCGCTACGGCGGCAGCCACTGTGACACCGGTGCCGGCGGTGAAGCTGGCGAAGCCGAATCCACCCTTCATCCCCTGTGGCGGGCCGAGGCATTTCCCGACGGTAGCCCCGGTGCCAGCACCGACACTGCCGCATTCGATCTCACCATCGGTGGCGCCGTCCAGGGCGGTTTCGACCAGGGCCCGCGACGGCCGGGCCGCGGGATCGCCGAAAGCCAGATCGAAAAGGATCGCGGTCGGCACCAGGGGGACCACGCCAACGCCGGTCTGGAAGCCCCGGTCGGACGCCTCGAGACGCTCCACCACGGCATCGGCGCTGGCCAGACCGAAGCCGCTGCCGCCGGAGAGCACCACAGCGTGCGCCTGGGTGGCCAGATGCTGGGTGTGATTCAGCGAGTCGAACTGTCGGGTGCCCGTCGCCGTGCCGCGAACATCGGCGGCAGCCGTCGCACCTTCGGGACAAAGAAGCACGGTGACACCCGTCATGCCGTCGGTGTCGGATCCATGCCCGATACGAAAACCGGGAATGGTCAGCTCACGTCGCAGATCGGGAAAAGGGGAGATCTCCATAACGCCGAATTCTAGTCGTTTCCCTACCCGGTGCCCTTCAGGTCGAGATCGAAGCCCGGGCGCCGCCACGTGTAACGTTCTCCCTCTTGCGCCACCAGCCCGGCGTGCTCGAGGCGCGCTCCCAGGACATCCAGGAACTCGTGTCGTCCATCGATGACCGCCAGATTGAGGAAGAACTCCTGTGCCTTGTCGGGCTTGCGCTCGTGGATCAGCCGCAGCGACTCCGTGGCCTGGCGGGGGCCGCAGAAGAAGGTCTTGGCGTAGGGGATCTTCTTGAGAGAGAAGGTGTGCAGCGGTTGGTAGCCGAGCCACTCCTCCTCCACCACCACCGCCGCTTTACCCGCCGTCCACCAGATCTTGAGCAGCGTCAACCAGAACAGGACGCCGTAGAAGACCAGAACCCCGAAGGCCCGGCCGGCCGGTGCCGTGCCCGGCGATTTCAGCCACCAGGTGACCAGGCCCAGCAACGCGACGACGCCGATCCCCCACACCATCGCCTTGCGACAGGTATTGCGAACCCAGGGTCGGAAGGTGAATTCGACGCGTTCCATGGAGCGCTAAGCCTAACCCGCCTGGCTCACCGACCTTCGAGCACGAGGCCGGATTGGGTCGACTCGTTGCAGGATAGACTTTCGCCATGACGAAGAAGGAGATTCGCCGCATTGCCATCAATACTGGAGGCGGCGACGCCCCCGGACTCAACGCCGTCATTCGCGCTGCTGTGCTCTCGGCCCACAATCGTGGCTGGGAGGTCCTCGGTATCCACCATGGATACGCCGGTCTGCTCGACACCTCCAAGATCATCACCCTCGATCGCGCCAAAGTGCGCGGTATCACCCACCTCGGCGGCACCATCCTGGGTACAGCCAACCGGGGCAACCCCTTCGAGATGCCGATGAAGCTGCCCGATGGGACGATGACCGAGGTCGATCGCTCCGACGAGGTGGTGGAAAACTTCCACCGGCTGGGTCTCGACGCTCTGATCGCCATCGGTGGTGACGGCTCCATGCGTATCGCCCAACAATTCCAAGACAAGGGAATGCCGGTGGTCGGGGTTCCCAAGACCATCGATAACGACTTGGCGGGCACTGTGGTGACCTTCGGTTTCGACACGGCAGCCTCCGTCGCCACCGATGCCGTCGGCCGGCTGCACTCCACGGCCGAGGCTCATGAAAGGGTCTTCACCGTCGAGGTCATGGGCCGCTATGCCGGTTGGATCGCCCTCCACGCCGCCATCGCCGGGGGCGCGGATGTGGCGCTGATCCCGGAGATCCCCTTCGATATCGACATCGTCTGTCGCAAGATCATGAGCCGCGAAGCCCGAGGGCGGAGATTCAGTATCGTGGTGGTTGCCGAAGGTGCCAAGCCGGACGGTGGCGAGATGGTCACCCAGGGACCCAAAGAGCTCGGCCGCGAGGTGCTCCTGGGCGGTATCGGCGATCAGGTGGCCCGGGAGATCGAGCAGCGGACCGGTAAGGAGACCCGCAATCTGGTCCTCGGTCACCTGCAGCGCGGTGGCACACCCACCTCCAGAGATCGCGTCTTGGCGCTGGGTTTCGGTGCTGCGGCGGTGCGTGTCATCGCCGCCGGGGAATCAGGCGTCATGGTGGCTCTCGACCCACCCGACGTCAAGACCGTGCCGATCTCTGTGGCCACCAGTCGTATAAAGACGGTGCCGCTGGATTCGGACGTGATCTGCACCGCCAGGGAGATCGGTCTCTGCCTCGGTGACGAATAGGAGCCCAGCCAACCTTGAAGGCCTATCTCGGCGTAGCGCGAGCCAAATTCCTGCTGCTGCCGGTGACCCTGGTGGCGGTGGGGGCCGCCGCCGCGGCTTTCGAGGGCAGCTTCCATCCGCTGTCCACGGCCATTGCGTTGCTCGGCCTGGTGGCCCTGCACGCCGCGGTCAACGCCTTCAACGAGTACAGCGACTTTCGCCGCGGGATCGATCTGGCAACCGAGCGCACACCGTTCAGTGGTGGTAGTGGCACTCTGCCCGCCGGCCAACCACCGCGGACAGCGCTGGTGGTGGGTGTCGGCGGCACTCTCCTCGGCCTCGCCGTCGGTGTCTATCTCCTCAGAACGGTAGGTCCGCAGCTTCTGCCCATCTATCTGCTGGGAGCCGTCTGCGTTCTCGGGTACACGGATCTCCTGGCTCGCCTCTATCTCGGGGAGATCTTCGCCGGTCTCGGACTGGGGGCGCTGCCCGTCCTCGGTGCCGCGATGGTGCAAGGCGGGGATCTGGGCCCGGTGGCGGTAGCCGCCTCGGTGCCGCCATTCTTCATGACCTTCAATCTGCTGCTGCTCAACGAGTTCCCCGACGAGGAGGCCGACCGACAGGGTGGACGGAAGAATCTCTTGCACCTCTTCGGTCGCACCGGCGCCGCGCGGATCTACGTCCTGGCCGGATGGCTGACCAAGATCGCCCTGCTGTTTCCCATCCTGATGGGGATCTGGCCCTGGCTCTGCCTCGTCGCCCTGCTGCCCAGTGCATTCCTGATGCCACCCACACGTTGGGCCCTGACCCAGCCGATGAACCCGGTGCCGGTGCCCGCCCTGGGAGCCAATGTCGCCTGGAATCTCCTCACCAACCTTGCCCTGGCGGCCTGCCTGACGATGGCGACCCTGTGACCGACCGCGACCGAGTAGCCCCATCGATTCCTCTACCGGGAGATCCAGCATGAGCCTCGAAAGCATCAGCCCAGCCACCAGCGAGCGCCTCGCTACCTATACCGAAATGACCGCAGAAGAGGTCGACCGGATCGTGGTGTCCTGTCACCAGGCTCATCTCGCCTGGCACGAGACCTCGTTTGCCACGCGGTCCGAGCTCCTGCAGCGAGCCGCGACGCTGCTGCGAGAGCGTCGAGATCCTCTGGCCCGGCTGATGACCCTGGAGATGGGCAAACCGATCGTGCAGGCCGCAGCCGAGGTGGACAAGTGCGCCTGGGTCTGCGAGTACTACGCCGACCAGGCCGAGTCCTTCCTCACTCCCGAGGTCATCGAGACCGACGCCCGCCGGAGCTTCGTGGCCTTCGAACCGCTGGGTGTGGTGCTGGCCATCATGCCCTGGAACTTTCCGCTCTGGCAGGTCTTCCGTTTCGTCGCCCCGGCGCTGATGGCCGGCAACACGGGCGTCCTGAAGCACGCCAGCAACGTACAGGGGTGTGCCTTGGCCATCGAGGAAATCATCCGTGACGCCGGCTATCCCGACAACGCCTTCCGGGCCCTGCTCATCGGCAGCGGCGCCGTCGCGCCGGTCATCGAGCACCCGTTGGTGCAGGCGGTCACCTTGACTGGCAGCACTCCCGCCGGCCGCGCTGTCGCCGGTCAGGCTGGGGCGTTGTTGAAGAAGACGGTGCTCGAGCTCGGCGGCAGCGACCCCTACGTCGTGCTGGCGGACGCTGATATCGAGGCGGCCATCGAGAGCTGTGTCATCGGCAGGATGATCAACAACGGTCAGAGCTGCATTGCAGCCAAACGCTATGTGGTACCCCGGGCGATCCTCGGCGAGTTCGAAGCGAGGTGTGTCGCCCGCATGCAGACCGAGCGAATGGGAGATCCGCTCTCCGAGGAAACCACCCTCGGACCCCTGGCCCGCACCGATCTGCGGGACGAGCTCCACGATCAGGTCCGCCGATCGCTGGAGGGGGGAGCCCGCTGTCTCCTGGGCGGAGAGATTCCGGATGGACCGGGTGCCTACTATCCGGCGACGGTGCTCACCAATGTCACGGCCGGAGTGCCCGCCTACGAAGAGGAGCTCTTCGGACCCGTCGCGGCGATCCTGCCGGTGGCGGACGACGAGGAGGCTGTGCGGGTGGCCAACGATACGGAGTTCGGGCTGGGTGCCGCGGTCTTCACCCGCGATCTGCCGCGAGGCGAAGCCATCGCCACCCGCCGATTGCAGGCGGGATCCTGCTTCGTCAACGCCTTCGTCAAGTCCGATCCACGGCTGCCCTTCGGAGGCATCAAGGGGTCGGGCTTCGGCCGCGAGCTCGGCTCGTTCGGCATCCGCGAATTCGTCAACGTCAAGACGGTCTATATCGCATGAAACCAGACCCTGCGGCACGCCTACCCGACTTCCTCGCCGAGCTCGGCCGGCGGGTCGGCGGGGATCTGCGTAGCGACCGCTACAGCCGCATCCTCTACAGCACCGACGCCAGCATCTATCAGGTGGAGCCGTTCGCCGTTCTGCTGCCCCGCGATGACGAAGATATGCAGGCGGCGGTGGAGACCGCGGCGCGCTTCGAGGTCCCGGTCCTGGCGCGGGCGGCCGGTACCAGCCTCGCCGGGCAAGCGGTCAACGAGGCCCTGATCCTCGACACGACGAGGCATATGAACGCGGTCTTGGATCTGGACGTGGAATCCCGCACGGTACAGGTACAGCCCGGCCTGACCCTCGATTCCCTGAACCGGTACCTGCGGCCGCACGGCCTGCAGTTCGGGCCCGACCCGGCCAGCGGGGATCGGGCGGCCATGGGTGGCGTGGTCGGCAACAACGCCACCGGCGCCCACTCGATCCTCTACGGCATGACGGCAGATCACGTCCACGCCATGAGCGTCATCCTGAGCGACGGCAGCCGCGAGTCGTGTCAGCCTCTCGATGCCGAGAC
>CAJHZZ010000042.1_pt1 | contig 12514 bp, 14 predicted proteins | sample 9199071 | NCBI WGS metagenome assembly CAJHZZ01 (sample SAMEA7708275, study PRJEB35096) | sediment metagenome | biome: marine neritic benthic zone biome [ENVO:01000025]; feature: sediment [ENVO:00002007]; material: shallow marine sediment [ENVO:03000034] sea grass bed [ENVO_01000059] ...
CTGTCGGAGCGAGCGATGAAGAGGTTCGCCGCCAGCTTGACCACCTCGGCGCACCGCTCGGTCCTCATGGTGGGCCGGTCCTACATCCTCATGGCCTTCTCGGTGATCGGGGTGATCTTCGGGCTCTGGAGGTACCGGTCGAGGGCGGCCACGACAACAGGGATGTTCGTTCTGACCGCGGGTCTGTCGATCTTCGCCCTGGTCTCCACCGGTCGGTGGTACGCGCTGCGCTATACCTGCTCGTCATTGCCCCCGTTTCTCCTGCTGGGAGCCTTGGGCGCCTATGGTCTCGCCGAGCTATCGGCCCGATTGACCGCCGGCCGTCTGTCGGAGCGGGCCCAGCGGCTGACGGCGGCCCTGGTGACCGTGGCGCTACTCCTGGTCTTCGTCAGCCCCAACATCACCGCCGCTCGTGCCGATCCCCACCGTAAGCTCGACTGGCGAGGAGTGGCCACCTTCATGGAGGAGATCGCCATCGATGGCGAGCCCATCGTCATTGCCAACAAGTGGCCCGAGACCTGCCTCGGTTACTACCTACAGGGATCCGACCGGGATCTGGAATTCATCGATCTGGAGGAATCGGTGGCGAGGGGCCAGCGGATGGTCGATCGCTATCCCAGGGGCTGGCTGATGACCGCCGGGTTTCGCATGACCGGGGAGGTCCGCGCCTGGATGCACGGATTCCAGCCGGTGTTGAAGAAGCGCGAAGAGGAGATGGCGCTCTTCTTCTTTCCCGACTTCGTGACTCTGATGGAGACGCGGTTCGCAGCCGGCAAAGGGGGGTTCTTCGAGGAGCAGTTCGCCGCCATGAACCAGCGCTACGACTTCGGAGGGGCCGAGCTGACCCTGCAGGGTGGCGGCTGGTCCTATCAGGAGACCAACAAGGCGGGAATCAGCTACCAGTGGGCGCTGGGCGAGCAGGCCGAGCTGGGGCTACCCATCGGTCCGGTCCGGGACTCGGTGATCCGCTTCAGAGCGCTGCCGTTCACCTATCCCGAGGCGCCGGAGCAGTCGGTGGAGCTGTGGCTGAACGAGATCTCCCTGGGCCGGTTCGATCTGCCTCGTGGCTGGAGTGAGCACCAGGTATCCGTGCCCGCCGAGACCTGGAGCCCCGGCGCCAACGTCCTCTTCCTGCGCTTCGCCCGCAGCACGATCCCCGCCCAGGTCGCGCCTGGCTCCAGCGATCGTCGGAACCTGAGCGCCGCTTTCGATTTTCTGGAGGTAGTGGACGCCGGGACGGGATGACGCAGTGGGCAGTGTAGGGTCCGGCCTCTTTGCCGGTCGTTGGGAGGACCCGTCAGGGAGGGGTCGCGCTCATGGTGTTTGAGGGTCCGGCGCTCCCCTGCGCTCTGCGTCGCACTGAATCAGACTCGTGTTCGTAGGCCTTCGCCCTGTGCTCGTCGAGAGCCCACGGTCACAGCTCGATAGGCTCGAGACGTTCGGAGGCCGAGGACCCGAACGGACCTGAGACGCGGCACTCTGCGATGGTGGCCCCCCACTACAATCCCCCACTTCCCACTTCTCACGGCTCTCTGCTCACTGCCCACTGCCCCACGCCTTCTCGTCAATCGTAATGCCGCACCTGGGGCCAGACCTCTTCGATGGTGTACTGGGAGTCGCGGGCGATCCAGATAGGCTTGTTGTTCTCGTAGGGCATGCAGTCCTGACAGGTGTAGGTGGTGGCCTTCTCGACGCTGGCGAAGGTGCGCTGGTGGTCCTCGAGGTTCCCACCGATGATCAGCACCACATCGCCGCTGCAGTCTCCGTGACCCCAGAGCCAGTAGGAGTTGTGCCCTGCGGTGGCGTTGGGCAGCCCCAGGTCAGGACCATAGAAGTCGATGGCCCCCGCCTGGCCGTAGTTCTGGGCGAAGATGCAGGCGACCTCCTGGTCGGCCGGAGAGAGCGAGTCGTACACCTGGGCTACCGTCTCCGCCAGCTCCGGCCAGCCCAGTCGGTCGGCGAAGAACTGCGACAGCCGGCCTACCTCCTTGCGTTCGTCGGTCCCCGGTGCCATCCCCAGGGCGGCCTGGTAGCGGACGAAGGTCTCCACCGGCAGCACAGGCTTGGCCAGTGGGGCCAGCATCACCCCGGAGACCACCAGAGTCACCGCATAGACCGTCGGCAGCCAGCGCCAGTGCCGCCGATCGGTCAGCCTCTCGACGGCTACCGCGCCGGCGGCGAAGAAGATGGGAAACGCCGGGCCGTAGTAGTAGGGCTTGGCCCGCTGCAGGACCATCAGGGCGAGGATGGCCAGCGCTGCCCAACCCAGGGCGCGAAAGGGCCGGCCGGGCTTCGAGAAGTAGAAGAGCAGCGCCGCCAGCGCCAGGGGCGCGGCCACCGGGTTCATGTTGAGGATCTGGTTGCCGATGAACTCCCCGGGCGACAGTGGCAGATTCTTGAGCTGGGTGGCGCGGCTCATGAACTCGAGCGTCGGCCAGCCGTGGAGGACCTGCCAGACCAGGTAGGGGAGGAAGAGGACAAAGGCCAGGCCGCCACCGATCCACAACCATCTGCTGGTGAACTGCTTCCAGTCGAAGGTGAGGATCAGACCGACGACGACTCCGAAACCGAGAAATAGCAGACTCAGTTTGTTCTCCAGACCGAGTCCGGCCACCAGACCGAAGGGGATCCACCAACGGAGGTCGCCACTCTCCAGGAGATGGGCGAGGATCAACACCGAACCGGCCCAGAACATGATGTCGAAGGCGTTCATCGACAGGATGCCGAAGATACTGAGGTAGAGGGGAGCGAGAGCCGTGGCTACACCGGCCATGATCTGCGCCCAGCGGCCGCCACCCATGATCTGGGCGATCCGACAGACGAGAAAGACGGTGGCACCGGCCGCCAGAGCCGGCAGGATCCGCAGGGCCAGTTGGGACTCGCCGAACAGGCTCGTGGTCAGCCAGCTGATCCAGCCGATGAGCGGCGGATGGTCGACATAGCCGAAGCCCAGGTGGCGACCGTTGGCGACGTAATAGAGCTCGTCCCGAAAGATCCCGTAGCTGTCTCGGGCGGTGATCAGGTGCAGCAAGGCGGTGGTCAGACCGAGGGAGACCGGGATGGTGGCGTTGCGTGGTAGATGTCGCAGAGTGTTCATCTCCTATTCTTCGATCCCCGCCAGCTCCTGAATCCACTGCGGGGTCGTGGGCTCGCCGCTGAAGAAGCTGCCGCCCAGTCCGCGGGTGAGGGCCCAGCGATGGAGCCAGGTGATGCCGCCAGGGCCGACATAGGTGTCTGGCGAGTCGAAGGCCGGATCCTGCAGGGCTGTCTCCAGATCGACGAATCGGTAGCCTCGTTCTTCCAGATCCGCCAGAAGCGGTTCCAGGTAGCGAGCATTGAGATCGTTGGCGTGGACCAGGAGGATCTGCGGAATCTCGCGATCGAACAGCCCTCGGCTCTGGTCCTCGTAGTAGCGGACCATCTCGGACATGTAGCTCAGATACTCGTTTCCCACACGCCGCTGGAGCTCCCGGTCGCCCCTCTCCATCGACCTCTCGAAGGCCACGGCGAAGATCCATTCCGAGTTGTCGATGGTCACCGGGGCCACCGTGTAGTCGTGTCGGTCGAGAAATCTCTCCAGGGCCCGTTTTGTTTCCAGGTCCAGCCCGGTATGGAGAAAGGGATGACGGAAGTACCGGAACGGCATCTGTCTCGCCTCCGCCAGCGGGCGGCTGACCTCCTCGCCCCGCAGGACGTCGGCCTCGAAGTCGTCGAGAGGGATTCTGTGCAGGTCCGGATGGGAGTACGAGTGGTTGCCGAGCTCCATACCGCTCTCGAGCCAGCGCTCGAGCAACGCCAGCCGCTGAGGATCGAGAGCTCCGTCGACATAGAGCTTCTCCTCGTTGACGAACCCGAGGGCCGGAACCTGGTGCAGCTGCAGCGCCCCGAGCAGCGAATCGGTCAGCCCCCGCCCTTGGTGGGGTGGCATTCCCTGGAGCCGCTGGGCCGGCAGGTCGTCGATGGTCACAACCATCGATCGAGTGATGGGCGTCGGCGAGGCTCCCTCGAGCGTGTGAGCGAGACCGATCCAGAGAATCGAGGCTGTCAGCAAGAGGCGCATTCGGTGCGCGTAGCCTACCCGAACGAGTGTTGCGCACCCACCCCACGGGCGTAGACTGTGAGCTCCCAAGGAGGTCGACCATGAATCTCAATCGTCGGTTGCAAATCGTCTTTGCGGGTCTCGCGGCCCTGAGCCTGGCCTGTGGTGGTTCCGGTTCGGAAGTGGTCTCTCCGACCGAAATGGATCGTGCCCAGCAGACGCTGACACCCTTCAAGGAAGAGTTGGTGGACGCCCTGATGGGGACTTTGCAGGAAGCCAGTCCGGCCGAGGCGATCCACGTCTGCCGGGAGAAGGCGCCCGAGATTGCGGCGCGGCTGAGCGTCGATGGCGTTCGCATGGGCCGCACCAGCCACAAGACCCGCAACTCCGCCAACGCGCCCGAGCCCTGGGTGGAGCCTCTCTTGGCGGCCTACCTGGAAGACCCCACGAACACCCAGCCGCGGGCGGTCTACATCGATGATGCCACTCTGGGCTACGTGGAGCCCATCTACGTCATGTCGTTTTGTCTGAGCTGCCACGGACCGAGCATCGAACCCGATCTACTGGCGGAGATCCAGTCGGCCTATCCTGAGGATCGGGCCATCGGCTTCAAGGCCAACGATTTGCGAGGGCTCTTCTGGGTGACCCTGCCCCGTCAGGCCACGGGTAGCTGAGCTTGAGCGAGAAACACCTGCGACCCGGCCCCTCCGGCCCCTCGCTGTCTGAGGAAGTCACCGGTGAGCCGCTTGAGGAGGAGCCTCGCAATCCATGGGAGCGGCGGGAGGAGCTCGGCGTGGTGCGGGCGGCCTGGCAGACGACCTGTGTCATTCTGGCTCGACCGATCGAGAGTTATCGACGGACTCTCCCTCGAGGCGGATACCGTGGCCCCCTGCTGTTTGCCTTCCTGGTCTGCTTGGTCGGCGGCTTCTTCTCCGAGCTCTTCGATGCCCTCTATCAGCTGGCTGTGGATCCCGGAGGCTCGGGAAGTCTGAGCGATATCCTCGATGTGCAGCTCGGAGGCGACACCCTCGGCGGCATCGATTGGCTACCCGGCTCGCTTCTTGGCGCCGCCTCTTTCGCCGGCTGTGTCTTCGGTCTGCTCCTGGGCATCCCGGTGTTCGCCCTGCTGCTGCCGCCCTTCATCCTGGCCTGGGCGGGCATCCTCCACCTCTGTCTAAGAATCGCCGGTGGTCTGCGAGAGTCCGAAGGCGGCTTTCAGGGCACCTGGGCAACGATCTGCTATGCCACGGTGGCCTTCATCCCCGGTGTGCTTCCCGTCGTCGGTGAATGGCTGGCGTTCTTCTGGCTCGGGCTGCTCCAGGGGATAGGTTTCTGGATCCTGCACCGCACCACGCCGCAGCGGGCCGCCGTCGCTCTGCTGCTGCCCTTTACCGTGCCCCTGGTGCTCTGGTTGCTCATTCTCGCGGGAGTCTTTCCCATCGGGTCAGGGGCTGGTCCCTGATCGCCGTCAGCAGCGCCACGGCGCCAGCGGCCAGAAGGGGTAGGAGCCTCTGTGAGGGAATCCGCTGCGGAGAATCGGGACCGTTCATAGGGTGAAAGGAGTGATGCGATTCGAATCGCAGGGACTTCTCGGATGGACCAGGATCCTTGGCCTCTCTCTGGTGGCGGCTTTAGGCCTCTCCCTCTCCGCCGGGGCAGCGACATACTACGTGGCACCGCCGCCCCAGGGAAGCGACGTCAACCCGGGAACACAGGGCTCTCCCTGGGCGACGCTGCAGATGGCGGCCGACACCGTCCAACCCGGGGATACGGTCCTGGTGCGGGCAGGCCAGTATGTAGGCGCCCAGTTCACCACTTCGGGCACCGAGTCCCTGCCCATCGTCGTGCGCGCGTACCAGGATGAGCTGGTGGAGATCGTCCAGGACAGCCCGTCGACCCCGGACGGCTTGAACCTGGAAGGCGCCAGCTGGATGGTCGTCGAGGGATTCACCATCGCCGGCCGCGGTCGGGCGGGAATCCGCGCCGTCCTCTGCGAGCACGTGACGCTGCGACACAACCGTCTCGACGCCAATCAGAAATGGGGGATCCTCACCGGATTCTGCGACGATCTGCTGATCGAGGACAACGAATGCTCGCGCAGTGTGGTGGAGCACGGCATCTACGTCAGCAACAGCGGCGATCGGCCGACGATTCGCCGCAATCTGATCTGGGGCAACAACGCCAACGGGATCCACATGAACGGCGACGCCTCCCTCGGTGGAGATGGGGTGATCAGTGGTGCGCTGGTGGAGGCCAACGAGATCTTCGACAACGGCCAGGGCGGAGGCTCGGGAATCAACATGGATGGCGTGCAAGATTCGACGGTGCGAAACAACCTGATTCACGCTCACCATTCGAGCGGCATCTCGCTGTACCGGATCGACGGTGGCGAGCCCTCTACCGGCAATCAGATCCTGCACAACACGGTGATCGTGGTCAGCGACGGTCGCTGGGGACTGAACATCCGGGACAGCAGCACCGGTAACACCGTGCTGAACAACGTCTTCTTCAGCTATCACGGTTATCGGGGAGCCATCTCTGTCGCCACCGACTCGCTGCCCGGGCTGACCAGCAACTACAACGCGGTGGAGGACCGCTTCACCGTCGACGATGGTGACTCGGTGATGACCCTGACCGAATGGCAGATCCTGACCGGACAGGACGGTGAATCTCTGGTCGCCTCACCCGAAGAGCTGTTCGATGCTCCGGCTGCCGGTAGCTTCGAGCTCGAATCCGGAAGTCCCGCCGTAGATGCCGGGGAGGCTCTGGCAACCGTGCTGGTCGATCGTCATGGTCGCCAGCGACCAATCGGTGGCGGCCCGGACATCGGCGCCCACGAAGGCGTCGAGATCATCTTCGCGGACGGCTTCGAGGATTCGACCGGGGACCGTTGGCCGGTCTTCTTGCCGTAGTTGCCCAGCGACTCGATCGGTCCGTCCAGGTGTGACTTTTTCCGATATTCTTGGTCCTACAGGTCGAGCCAATCAAAGTGCCCCGAAACGAATCGGGGCCGAAAGGAGTGGAAATGTCTGTAGCCAAAGTCACCGAGATCTCTTCGTCCTCGACGAAGAGCTTTGAAGCCGCCATCGCAGACGGTATCGATCGGGCCAACAAGACGCTGGACAGGGTCAAGGGCGCCTGGATCAACGAGATGAAGATCGACGTCGAGGACGGCAAGATCACCAACTACCGCGTCAACATGAAGGTCACCTTCGTCCTCAAGGGCTAGAGCGAGAGACAACTGGGGCCCGCGGCTGCGCGGGCCCTTCCGAAGTAAGGAGAACGGAAATGAGCGAAGAAGAAAAGAGCCTCTGGGATTCAGCCAAGGACGCGGTCGAAGACGCAGTGGACAAGGCCAAGGAGATGGGTGAAGACGCCGTCGAAAAGGCCGTGGATATGGGCGAGGGTGCGGTCGACAAGGTCAAGGAGGTCGGGGCCGAAGCCTGGGACAAGGTGGAGGGCGCCGGCGAAGTGGTAGCCGACAAGGTTGGGGGTGTGGCGGGTTCGGTGGCCGAGACCGCCGGTGATGTCAAGGACGCCGTGGTCGACAAGGTCGAAGGGGCCTGGGACGCCGCCGGAAATGTTGCCGAATCGGTGGCCGACAAAGCCGGCGATCTCAAGGACAGGGTCCTGGGAGCCTCGGACGAGGTCGCAGCCGGTTCGGAGGATGTGACCGAAGACCTGACCGACGCTGCCAAGCAGGCCGTCGACGACGTGGACAAGGCCTGAGGTCGCTGCCGGTGGGAGTGTCTCCCCGGTGATCCGCCAGGATTAGCGAGGAGGATTCCCGGGAGGGACACGTCGTGCGCTGGAAGCCGTCGGGCAAGAGCAGGAACATCGAGGACAGGCGTGGGCAGCGTACCGCCAGACGGCGGGCCGCTCCCGTGGGTCTGGGTGGGATCATCCTCATCCTGGTCATCAGCTATGTCTTCGAGATCAACCCCCTAACGCTGCTGCAGCAGACCGGGACCAGCGGCCCCGCGCAGACGAGTCCGGCGGCTCCCACCGAGCCCTATCAGAGCTCTCCCCAGGAGGAAGAGCTGGTCCAGTTCGTCTCCTTCGTCCTCGACGATGCGCAGGCGGTCTGGACCCGCGCCCTGCCTCCCTTCGGTGTGGACTACAGGGAGGCCAGGCTGGTCTTGTTTCGCGATGCTGTGCAGTCTGCCTGCGGATTCGCCTCGGCCGCCTCCGGTCCGTTCTATTGCCCTGGAGACGAGAAGGTCTACATCGACCTCGGTTTCTATCAGGAGCTGCGAGATCGGTTCGCCGCCGCCGGGGACTTCGCGCAGGCCTATGTGCTGGCGCATGAGATCGGGCACCACGTACAGAAGATCACCGGTATCGAGGGTGAGGTCCGGCGGGCCCAGAGGTCGAATCCGCAGGCCGCCAAGCAGTTGTCGGTCCTGATGGAGCTGCAAGCCGATTGCTATGCCGGCCTCTGGGGACACTCGACCGCCCAGCGGGACATCCTGGAGGCCGGAGATGTGGAAGAGGGTCTGAACGCTGCGGCGGCCATCGGGGACGACCGAATTCAGAAGATGAGTGGCAGAACCGTGAACCCCGACGCCTTCACCCACGGCTCTTCAGCCGAACGGGTGCAGTGGTTTCGTCGGGGACTCGAGACGGGTGATGTGGCAGCGTGCGACACGTTTGCCGCCGCTGCCCGTGGAAACTGAGACGACAGGAGGAACAGCGATGGGTTTTTTGGATTTCATCAAAGAGGCAGGGGACAAGCTCACGGGTGGTGGGGATGACGAGGCTCCGGAGCCTCGGCAGGCTCCGACCGAGACTCCCGAGGAGATCAAGAGCTTTCACAACCGTCGGCGGGGAATGGGGCTGGTCAAGATGATCGAGTCCCACGGCTTCGAGATCGAGGATCTGAGCGTGCGGGTCGATGACGACCTGGTGATCGTCAGCGGCAAGGTCGAAGATCAGGCGACCCGGGAGAAGGTCCTGCTGGCCGTCGGCAACACCGAGGGTATCGCCCGGGTCGATGACCGATTGGAGGTCGTGGCACCGGAGCCCGAGGCTCAGTTCCACACCGTGGTGAGCGGCGACACCCTCGGCGCCATCGCCAAGCAGTACTACGGCAACGCCATGAAATACCCGGTGATCTTCGAGGCCAACCGGCCCATGCTCACCGACCCCGACAAGATCTATCCGGGACAGGTCCTGCGGATTCCGGTCATCGAGGAATAGGGCTTTTCGAGCCGGCCAGGTCGTGGCGCCTGGCCGGCCATCCCGCCGCTCGTCTCGTTGGCGACTCAGTCGGCCAGCGGCAGACCGCTGGGCACGGCCTCGACGGAGCTCTCGGTCTCGGTCTCCTGACCGGCCGTCTGGGTGGTGGAGGTCACAGGAAGCATGGCCTGCACCGCCAGGACGTAACCCAGGCCGGGTGGCAGGTCGTCGCTGGCGGGTGAGCAGAAGCCGCTGGGTCTGATTCGGTATCCTCCGGCTGTCGCTGACACTCTTTGCGAAAGGCACACCATGAGCGAAAAGACCGAGGGCATGCAGATCGTCACCATCGTGGGCACCTCCCGACCGGGCAACTACACCAGCAAGGCACTGAGCCTCGTTCAGGACGAGTTCCGCCGGCGCGGCGTCAGCCAGAAGAATTTTGATCCGGGAGCCATGACCCTGGGCTTCCCGGGCGAGGAGATCACCGCGGACTCGACCAAGATCCAGGAGGGTGTCCGAGCCGCCAGCGGCGTGGTCCTGGCCACCCCCGAATACCACGGCTCCTTCAGCAGCCAGCTGAAGCTGATCATCGAGAACCTGGGATTCCCGTCGGCACTCTCCGGCAAGCCGGTGGCGCTGCTGGGCGTGGCCTCGGGTCGCATCGGTGCCATCAAATCGCTGGAACAGCTGCGTGGCGTCTGCTCGCACGTGGGTTCGATTGTGCTGCCGGGCCCGGTTTCCATTGCCGGGGTCAACCGAGCCTTCGACGAAGAGGGCCGGTGTCTCGACGCGGCTGTGGAGAAGCAGATCCGCGGTGTCGCCGTCAATCTACTGCACTATCTGGAACAGAACGTCTGTCCGCGCATGGCCCTCGAAGCACTGGTTCGCGGTTGACGGCGGCGATTCATCGAGCTCTCCAGTCTGGGTCGACTCCCGATTCCACTTCCGGAATCGAGGGTCGTCCCTCGTTTTCTTGGGTAGGGGTGTAACCTTTTTTCATCATGCCGGTCAGCAACTATGACAACGGGAATGGGAGTGGGGATGTCCAGAGCGTGAATCAACCTTCGGATATGGAGCTCATGATCGCAGTGCAACAGGGTGAAGTCGGCCAGATGGGAACACTCTTCGAGCGCCACCACGCGCGGATCTACAACTTCTGCCATCGGATGACCGGTAGTCGGGCGGCCAGCGAGGATCTGGTCCAGGAGGCCTTCATGCGCGCCCTGAAGTACCGACAGACCTTTCGTGGGGACTCGGATTTCCTGCCCTGGCTCTACCGGCTGGCGCGCAATGTCTGCAACGACCACTTCCACAAGAATCAACGGTTTCCGCTGACCGTGGACGAGCTACCAGAGGAGACCAGCGGCGAGCCGAGCGCCCTGGAGACAGCGCAGCAGCGCGAACAGGTCTGTCTGTTGCGGCAGGCGCTGCTCCGCCTGCCAGTGGAGCGGCGGGAGGTGCTGATCCTCAGTCGCTTCGAGTTTCGCAACTACGAGGAGATCGCCCAGTTGCTGGGCTGCTCGGTGGGTGCAGTCAAGGTGCGGGTGCACCGGGCGATGAATCAGCTGCGCGAAACCTACCGCGAAATGTTGAAAGAGAACGAATCATGAATTGCGACCAAGCCGACAAGCTGTTGATGGACTCGCTGATGGGAGCGTTGGGTGCCGAGGATCGGCGCCGGCTCGATGAGCATCTGGAGACCTGCGATCGCTGCCGCCAGGAGGCTTCGGGCGTCGAATCGCTCTGGCAGGATCTGGCAGATCTGGAGGAGTCCCGGCCCGAGGTTCCCAGCGACAAGCTGACCCGTCGATTTCGACTGGCTCTGGCGGATTTCGAGACCGAGCTGCAGTCATCCAGCCGACCAGGATTCGCCGCCTGGTGGGCCGGTCTGTGGACCGCACGGCCGGCCTGGCAGGCGGCCTTCTCCGCCGCGCTGCTGATTCTCGGCGTTCTGATGGGATCCGGTTGGACCGCCAGCCGATCGACTCAGAACGAGATCGAGGCCCTGCGGGCGGAGATGGACACCATGAGCCGGGCGGTGACCCTGTCGCTGCTCCAACACCAGTCGGCCTCCGAGAGACTGCGGGCTGTCAGCTGGAGCCGCATGGCCGGCTCCGACAATCAGGTGCTGACCGCGCTACTGGATTCGGCCCGGCAGGATCCCAATGTCAACGTGCGGCTAGCCGCGGTGGACGCCCTGGCGGCCCATGCCAATACGGTTCCGGTACGGCGTGGCCTCCTCGACACGCTGGGAGTGGAGGAGAGCCCGCTGGTACAGCTGGCGCTGCTCGAGGCGGTGGCGGGCGACGACGGCCTGCAGAACGGTGAGCTCCAGAAACTGATGGATTCCGGTGTGGTGGTGGAGGCGGTTCTCCAGCACTTCGCCGCCCAAGCGGAGAGCCTGTGATGAAGAGACAGACGGCAATGGTCATCGTGCTACTAGCGGTTCTGTGTCCCCGGACACCGATCCTTGCTGGTGAGCTGACTGACAGTCGAACGCTGACGGAGAGCCTCGCCTTCGAAGGCTCGACCCCACAGCGCCTGGTCGTGGACAACGTCTGGGGATCGCTGCGGATCCGGGGTCACGCCGGAAGCTCGGTGGAGATGGAGGCCAGAGAGGTCGTTCGAGCCCGTAGCCAGGAGCGTATAGATCAGGCCCGGCAAGAGGTGAGCCTGGAGATCAGCCAGACCGGCGAAGGGCTGGAGCTCTTCGTCGACGGACCCTTCCGCTGTCCGCGGGATGAGGATCGCCGCAACTGCTGGAACGACTGGCACGATGATTACGAGATCGTCTACGACTTCGATATCCGGGTGCCCTTCGACACCGCGCTGGACATCAGAACGGTTACCGACGGTGATATCGAGGTGTCCGATGTGCGTGGCGACTTCCGAGTCCGCAACGTCAACGGCTCCATCGATCTGGCCGGCATGGCGGGTTCGGGTGAGGCGACCACGGTGAACGGACCGGTCGTCGCCAGTTTCATCGCCAATCCCCGCGGTGACAGCCACTTCGAGACGGTCAACGGCAAGATCGATGTCAGCTTCCAGCCCGGACTGTCGGCCGATCTGGACATGCTGGCCCGGTGGGGCGAGCTGTGGAGCGAGTACGAGGTGGCCCCGCTGCCCTCCAAGCCACCGACGACGAGAACCAAGGGAAAGAGGACCATCATTGAAATGTCTCGCGGCACCCGTGTGCGGGTGCGTGAGGGCGGTCCCACCCATTCCTTCGAGACCTTGAACGGCAATATCTACGTCCGCAAAGGGACGAGTGAGAGAGGTGACAACGATGCGTAAGAA
>CAJHZZ010000062.1_pt1 | contig 12224 bp, 13 predicted proteins | sample 9199071 | NCBI WGS metagenome assembly CAJHZZ01 (sample SAMEA7708275, study PRJEB35096) | sediment metagenome | biome: marine neritic benthic zone biome [ENVO:01000025]; feature: sediment [ENVO:00002007]; material: shallow marine sediment [ENVO:03000034] sea grass bed [ENVO_01000059] ...
AGAGTGTGTCGGTTTTGGGGGGGCACTGGTCCAGCACCACGCTGATGTTGAACGAGGTGGCCGCCAGCGAGTGAGGCTTCGTGGTCTAGTGCCCGGCCGGACGGCGCGGCAATTGTAGGAGAGAGCGATCATGGGTTTTCTAAAGAAGATTCTCGGGGGCCCTGCCAGCGAACCCGAGGGCCGGTCGAACCAGCAGATACTGGACGACGAGCTCGAGCAGTGGTCGATCGTGACGGCCGACAACGAGGAGACCGGCGAGCATGCCGTCTTCCGCCTTCGCACTTCCCGTCCCGAGACTCCGCAGGGCCAGTCTTTCTCGACTGCCGTCTCCATCGGCTGGAGCTTCGAGTCCGACAGCGGCATGCCGTCGCCGGAGACGATGGAGGTCATGAACTCCTTCGAGGATGGCATCGATCCGCTGACCTGGCTCAATGGGTTCTCGGAGCTCATGTACGTGGCTACCGGCAATGGCGAGCGCGAGTGGCTGTTCTACAGCTCGGACCAGGAGCGATTCATGGGCGAGTTCAACAGTCTGCTGGCAGACCACCAGCCCTATCCGCTCAGGATCGAGTTCATCGACGATCCAGAATGGACCCTTTGGGGCGATATCGCAGAGGCCGTCGCCCAGCGCGAAGCGGAAGAGTCGCAGTCCTAGTCGCACTCGCCGGTGCGATGGAATCTGGCTCGGTGCCTAACCCGAGGGCGCCCGAGCGATCAGCGTAGTGACTCGCAGGGACTTTGTGGGCTCGTCGTCCTTGGGAGGGTGGAGTACCAGGACGTCCTGTCTGCCATCGCCGTTCAGATCGACAAGCCGGGTATTGCGCTCATCGTTGGGGAGAGCGACCTCGACGGTGAGAGGCTGTTCGGCCAGTAGACCGGGTCCGATCTGGCCGAGAAAGACATGCAGCTCCCGGGGACTCTCTCCCACCAACAGATCCGCCAGCCCATCCCCGTTCACGTCGCCCAGGAGCACCGGTGGGAAGAAGATGCCGCCCGGCTTGCCCAGGGGAGCAAAGCGACGGATCTTTCGGGTCGTGGCGGGTCTGTCGGGGTACAGCCCCTCCTCGGCGCGGTAGAGCTCGAGGTTGATGGGCACGGACCTACCCAGAAGTGCTTGGCCCATTCCTCCGAGCCCGACATTGACGTCTCTCAAGACGATCTCCAGCTGCCCGTTGTCGTCGAGATCTTCAAACCACTGCGACGAGTACCCCCAGGGCTGCATGCCGCCGGCCTTGCCGCTGGCGCGGATCGCCGTGCTCGCTTCCGATGCGAATCGGACCCCGTCGGGGGTAGCCGAGCCGAAGTGCACGGCGAAGAGGCTGCGCTGTTTGGTCAGAGTCTTACCACTGAGAGTCAGAGTCACCAGATCGGCGATCGAGTCGCCGTTGACGTCCCGCAGGGAGTGCAGAACCGTACGGCTCGTCTTCTTGCCGTAGCCGAAGATCATCGGCATGACACCTTGATCGCGATAGTCGAAAGCGCGTGAGTAGGCACCGTCGGAATCGATGGCGACGGTGGGGGCGAAGCTCTCGGGGTCGGTGGAGAATCGACCGTTCGTCTCCTGGAGGTGGACATCGAAGCGATCCTGGTTCCAGAAGAGCAGGTCGCTCCTGCCATCCAGGTTGCGGTCCATCTGGTGGATACGGCTCAGGTAGACGGGCACGGTCATCTCGGTAACTCCCACGTCACCGTAGGTGCGAGGAGACTCCGAGGCCGGTTCGTTCACATCGAGGTTGCCGATGGTGCTGTCGGCGAAGGGCTCCGTCGGACCCAGCATCATGGCTTCGCCAAAGGAGCCGTCACTCAGCTGCGTCGAGATCCAGAAGCCTTCCACGTCCGGCAAGACCAGGTCGTCTCTGCCGTCGAGGTTGAGATCCCTGGTGATGTCGACATGGGGCACTCTGCTCCGGTCAGCCGCCCGGTACCGAGCGCCAAGGGCGAGCAGCTCCTGCTCACTCTCTGATTCCGGATCGAACCAGCTCAGCTGACCCTCCCCATAGGTGATCAACCGATCCCGCCCACCGATGTCGGCCAGATCGATGAACTGCACCTCGGGTCGCAGCGTCCCCTCGATGGCTGGTACCCATTGGCCATCGGAGAACTGGAAGATTTTCAGGCGCCGGCGGTTGTCGGGATCGACGCTGATCACCGCAAGATCGGCGACAGGACCACCGATGAGAAACCCCGAGAGAACGGTCTGACTCTCGGCGAAGCCGGTGGAGAGCTCGTGCCGCTCGAAGAGCTCTCGGTCTGGAGGGGGCTCGGCAGCTCGTGGAGGTGCTGCGAGAAGAAGTCCGAGAAGCAAGAAAAAGGTCAGGGCTCGCCAGTTACGCTGGTGAAATGGGGGTGCCGGTCTGTCTTTTCTTTGAGTAGTCATCGATTCACTACAGAAGGAACGGGCGATGAGGGTTACACAGTACACCCAATAGGCGGTGACGGAGGGGAGTTCGGTCCTGCCCTGGGCTTGGCACAGGTCACCACCGCCGGCGGCAGGTAGGGCGCTTCGACGAGCCCGGCTAGGCCTTGGCCTCGGCCTGCATCGCCTTGTTGAGGGCTGCCGCCTCGGCGCTGGGCAATTCGAGGCCGTGCGAGTTGGGCCCACGATCCGTCCGCTTGAGGCTGAAGGCGAAGTAGACGGCGAAGAGGCCGAAGCCGGCAAAGGTCAACATGGTGATGGTGTAGTCGTAGACCCCGGTCCCTGCCTGTAGAGCTTCGATGGTGACCTGAGGGTTCGACTTGTCCAGGACCCAGCCGGCAATGAGCGCCATCGCCCACCACCACAGGTTCTGCATCCAGGTCATCAGACCATAGGCGGTACCCAGACGCTTCTCCTCGACGATCAGGGCCACCGCCGGCCACATCGCCGAAGGCACCAGCGAGAAGGCGATGCCGAACATCGGCACCAGCACCCAGGGAGTGATGTTGGTCAGGGCGAATCCCAGATGCGAAGCAACCAGAAGGATCGAGCCGCCGATCATCAGGGTGGCGCGAAGTCCTTTCTTGTCGACGAAGGCACCGAAGATGATGGTGAAGACGGCGGCACCCCAGGGAATGAGGGAGGTGAAGTCGCCGGCGGCGATGTCGGAGTAGCCGTACTTGTGCTTGAGCATGTCCGCCAGGTAGTCCTGGAACGGGAAGACGATGGCGTAGAAGGTGGCGCAGAGCAGCATGATGTAGAGGTAGGACTTGTTCTTGAAGAGCCTCAGCACATCGTTGATGTGGAACTCCTCGTCCGCGGCCAACAAGCCGGCCTCCCCGGTGCCCCGCTTCTTCTCATCTCTCAGATCCATCGTCATATAGACGATGAACAGGATCAAACCCGAGATCATGACCACCGCACCGAGCCACAACGAGGCATGAAAGCCGAAGCGCTCGGCGATTCGCGGCGACATGGACATCCCCAGAGCACTACCCACCCGGGCGAAGCCGAGATTGAGTCCGAAGGCCAGCGCCAGCTCCTTGCCCATGAACCACTTGGCCAGCACTTTGTTGAGCATGACGATCTGGGTTTCGGCCCCGAGACCGAAGAGCAGCCGCCCGAGCATCATCATCTTGAGCTCGGGGCTGTAGGCGGGCAGGAAGGAGCTCATGAAGCTGTAACCGAATCCCCCGGCCCGGAAGGCGTCGCTCACCCCATAGGCAGTCAGGACTCCGCCCAGCGCACACAACAGCGTGAAGACGAAGCCGGTTCTCCGGATGCCGAAGCGGTCCAGGAAGATGCCGCCCAGCAGGGCCATGAAGAGAAAGGTATTCGGGACGTTGTAGAAATTGCGGATCAGACCCCACTGGGTGGAGGAGGCACCGAGATCTGTCTGCAATGTCCCTTTGAGTGTCGAGAAACAGTCGTAGAGATAGTAGTTGGCGAAGATGACCAGGCTCATCAAGATGAGCACGACCCAACGGATCGCACCACGGCTCTCTTCGACATGTCGATCACTCAAAGCGCTCTCCTTTTCCAGAGGAGTGGCAAGGATACACGACCGGTCGCCAGGGAGTAGCTGTCGCGCTGAGGCTTCAGGGGCTCTCCGGTTCCAGGTGCTGCGCCAGGAATTCGAGCATTCGACGCTGGGCGTCCTGCTGGGCAGTCAGATTGCCTTCAGCTGTGCCGCCGAGCCTCGTCGTCTCCTCGGTGATCCGAGAGATGAGATGACCTGCGTTGTCGTAGGCCACATGTTCATAGGGGTAGGAGAACTCGTTGGCTTCCAACCGAGCGATCACCTGCTCGGCCATGTACTCCGAGGGCCATAGAGAGTCTGCTTTGCCGGAAAGCAGAAGAACCGGCCCTTGGATGCGCTCCACCTGGATCACCGCCGCCTCGGCCTGGGGTTGATCGAGACTCTCCCGATACATGATGGCCAATTGGTCGGGTCGAAAGTTCTCGGTGATCAGGTAGGGAACAAAGGGGACATCCTGACCGTCTTCCGTCCACGAAGAGGTCGTGGGCCATTCCGGGGCGATGCTCTGGAAGACCACCGAGCTGGGCACAAAGGCGACCGTCGTGGCTAGTCGCGGATCCCTCGAAGCCAGCAGCAGGGCCAGCTCGCCGCCCTTCGACACGCCCACGATGCCCAGTCGCGTGTCGTCGATCTCGTCTACGCTGGCCAGATAGTCCAACGCCTCGTCGAAGTACTCGAGCGGAATCCTTTCGAGCTCCGCTGGGAGTCCCTCCATGCGGAAGTAAGCGAGGGCCAGGGCTATGTATCCCTGGTTGGCGAGCAAGGCTCCCATTTGATCCTGCCAGTCGATTCCTCCGCCTGATCCACCCACCAAAAGCACGCCGGGAAAGGGTCCATCACCCGGCGGCAGGTGGAGGTTGGCGACCAGCCTGCCGTTCTCGACACGTTTCGGACCTGTGGATTGGGACTCGGCTGGTGCCGAGTAGACAACGAGCGCCAACAACAGAACAAGGGCGGCCTTCGCTGCGACGAGCCGGCTGGGCAACAGTGGCTGAATCAAAGTCTCCTCCTGGCTGTCTATGAGAGAGGGGCGAGCCGAGTCTACCGAATCCGTCGACATCTCAGGCTGGTTGCTCGGCGATGTCGGAAGTCTTGAACGATGGCATCAGCAGGAGGTTACCGATCAATCTGCCGCCCAGAAAAGCCGCCGCCGCGGCCACCGCCCCCACCACATGCAGGGGAATCACCAGCACGGCAAGGATTGCAGCGATACCGGCGATCTCTGCCACTGTCGCCAAGGTGATGGGCCGTGTGTTGCGCGAGTGCATCAACAGGCCACGCTGAAGGGACAACAGAACCGATATGGCGGGGAAGGGGATCAGCATACGGGCCGGCAGGAGCGCGAATCGATAGAGTTCGGTATCGAGCCCCGAGAGCGTCTGGAACCAGAAACTGGAAAGGGGTGTCGCCACGATCAGCGCCAGTCCGATGGAGCTGGCGAGCGCCAGACCGGCAGCGAACCGCAGCACAGGTCCGCGGTTGGCGTCGCTGCGACCGAGCAGCGTGATGACCACCTCCTGATAGGCGAGCCCGAGGGCTCGGAAGATGAAGGTGAGGGAGTTGATCACCGGCAGCACGGCCAACGAGTCGAGGGAGCGGGCCGCGTGTCCCATGAAGAAGGTCACCATGGGATGGGCGGCCAGCCCGACCACCGAGGTCCAGGCCAGCGGCACATAGAACCTCCAGATGTCCTGATAGGTCACCGCGGTGCCCTCGGGTGCCTGCTGATCGGTGAGTCGGCGCACTTCTCGACTCGCCAGGTATCGCGCCATGATGGCCTCGGTCAAGACGCCCGCCGACAGCGCACAAGCACCGATCCAGGCACCGGGCAGGTCCACCACGAGAAAGAGCACCGTGGCCGTCACCGTCATGGACGCCAATCGAACCGCCGTGCCGTAGGCCACCAGCCGGGTGGTGCCTCTGCGAATGAGGAGTCCCTGGTGGAATCGGCGGTAACCGATGGCGGCCGGCCAGGGCAGCAGAATCAGCAGGGCTCCCCGGGTCAGATCGGCGACCGTGGGGTCGAGACCGATCCACCCCTGGAAGACCAGATCGTAGGCCGGTGTGGTCACCAGGCCCAGCATGGTCAGGGTCGTCAGTCCGTTGAGAGCCTGGGTGAATCGGCGTAGGCGCAGAAAAGAGATTCGCCCGTCGACCAGGGCCGTAGAGGCTCCCAGCATCATGATCACCGGCGCTTCGATGATCACCGCCACCGCGAAGGCGACTCCGTAGGCTGCAAGGTTGTACCGCGGCTCGGGCAGCCGGGCAATGAGGGCCGCCAGGAAGGGGCCCTCGAAGGCCATCATCAACCAGGTCGAAGCCAGCGGTAGCCAGAAGCGCAGGATGTCCCGCTGGCGAAGTTGCTTGGCTGAGGTCATCTCGGCTCCAGCAGGGCAGCTCGATCAGGAAGGCGTCGGCCGAGCTGTTCGGCTCAAGTCAGTCGGTCCCAGAGACCGGTCTGATAAACGATGGCCGCCAGGAAGACCAGCGTAGGAAGGATCATGCCTCGCAGAAAGCAGGCCTGGCGCGTCTCGGCGCTTCCGAAGACCAGGAGCGGATTGAGGACGAGGACGAAGGGGAGGGAGAAGAGCAGCATGAAGAAGACCCCCAGGGCCGCGAACTCGGCCGCGCCGGCGCGCGAGTCGACACTCGCGATGAGTAGCATCCCGACGATCTGAATGACGACCGGTATCAGCAGTCCGAAGACCAGTTTGTCTCTGGTTCTGAGCGCCATTCAGGGGGAGTCCCGATGACCCACTAGGCAGATCGCCGGCGCCGTCAGCACCAGGGTACCGATCTTGTACCAGGTCGGCTCGGCTCCCAGGCCCATGAACAGATTGACCAGTGTCGCCAGGGCGACGAGCCCGGTCAGGATGTAGGCCACGGGTTTCCGGTAGTCGCCGGCGATCACTCTGGCCACCAGTCCGACCACCATCCCGATGACAGCCAGGGCCACCAACGCCACCACGATCATCAGGCCTCCCTGTCGGCTCATGACGGGGCCGACCAGCATCATGCTGGACCCGGCGAACAAGACGTATCCGACGACGACTGCTGCGATAGCGCGCACGACCTTCATCAGTTCGACCTCCAGATCCGCCCGAATTGAAGCGTTGGCGACGGTTGACCCTGATGCTAGCGCACCAGGTCACGGGCCCGGCTAATCGGTCCCTGCTTGGCGAGGCCACAGCGAATCGAACCGGTCCAGCTCACACTGGCTTTGTTGGCAGAATCCTACTCCAGGTCGCCAGGAGTGAATCCCGGCTCTCCAGAGATCGTAGTGAAAGAGAGAGGCAGCCTGGTTTCCGAGCCTGGGAAGGAGGCGATTCCATGACCACCTCCAAGACTCCGACGGCGAGTGTCCATCTCGACAGTGATGAGCCGCCGCAATTCTGCCCGGTCTGTGGCCAGGGGCTCTCGGACCATCCCTACTACCAGGAGGGACCGGGAAGATCGGCCAAGATGGTGCGCAAGATCGCCCTGGGTCTGATGCCCATCATGGCCATCGGATATCTGTATTGGCTGTTCTTCGGCGACACTCCGGTAGGGTTCGGTACCGGCCACGGGTATTTCGCCGTGGCGGTCATCGCTGGGCCCAGCTTTCTTCTCTACACGTTCTCCCGGATTCTGCCTCGCGTTCGCAACGTCATCTGTCTACGCTGTAGCTGGAACCAGGAGTATCCACTCAAGCGGTTCTGACGACTGCCGCGATGGCTTCGAGGGCATTGGCCCCGCTGGCCGCGTGGCCGATCATTCCGCCGGCCGATCCCCCGACCACAGCGGTCTGACCGATGCCTTCACGGTCGAGTTTGGCCGCGAGGCCCGCGGACGAAACGATTTCGGTGAGACGATGCGATACCGGTACGATACCGGCGCGACAGGTATGCGAGCCCGGAGAGCGCGGGCGGAGAGTCATCGGTGCTGAAGAGAATCCTGACCACCATAGCTGCGGTGCTGGTGTTGTCGTCTGTCTGGAGCGTGGACCGGGCCGGGGCTCAGAACTTCGGCCCGGCCATCGAGGAGCTGACCCCCATCGATCGGGACGGCAAGAACATCAATGTCTCGGCACTGCTGTTCGGCGATGCCTTTACCATTCCGGGTCACCACCTCGAGGAGTTCGATGGCGAGACGAGCTGGTGGACCCGACGGATATACGTCACGGCGGACTTCCTCAGCCTCGGCTTCGGCAATGCGGTGTTCAGAATTCGACTGGAGGCGAACCAGAAGGACGACTTCACCTCGGACTACACCTCGACCCTGAAAGACGCCTACATCCAGTTCCGACCCGGGAAACACAGGATCTGGCTCGGGCGGGTTCCGACTCTGACCTTCGACTCGGTCGAGGCTCATTGGGCCTACCGTTGGTTCGAAAGGACCCCCATGGACATGCAGGGTGCCCCCAGTCGATTCGATGGATTCCGGGTCACGGGTCCGCTGACCTCGGAAGGTCCCTTCTACTATCGGGTCGGTGCGGGGCGAAACGATGACATTGGATTCGCCACCGAGAGTGTCTGGAAGGGCCAGGTCGGTTTCACCTACATGCCCTCGAGCCGCAAGTTCTTTGCTGATCTCTACGTTGACTACCTGGACGAGAGCGAGGACGAGAACCAGGATACCGCCATGTCCTTCCAGCTCTTCGGCGGCTGGAACGGCGAGACCAACTACGCGGGCCTGCAGTATTTCCACCGGGAGTGGGAGAACAATCTGGCTGAGCGCTTACGGGTTGCCTCTTTCTACTGGGTCCACAACTTCAAGCGCTGGCATCTGAGCTTTGTCGGGCGGCTCGACCACCTGCTGGACCCGAGCGTCAAGGGCAACGACATCAGCTACATACCGTTTGATCCCACCGCCACCGCCGATGCGGTTCTGGCCGGCTTCGACATCGACCTGCACAAGAACTTCCGTCTCCTGCCCAACGTCAGGTACGTCACCTACGGCACCAACGACTCTGGGCTCCGGCCGGATGATGACGTCTATCTGAATCTGACTTTGCTGATCAAGGTGCCTTGACCAGACGCTCGACGATCTGTCGCTCCAGCGCCTTCTGGTCCTTCCACCGCAGCGCAACCCTCGTCTTCGACCCAGTCGGATCTTCGATGGTCATCCCCTCATCGGTCACCCTCAGGCCCAGCTCTTCGATCTCGACCCAGTCCTCGGCGAAGGCCAGATAGACCGCTACGATGTCGAAGAGCACGGTGCTGGCGACCTCCGGGTCGGTCTCGTCCGGCAGCCAGTCGATGTGCGGCAGCCACAGCCGGTAGTTCTCGAGGATCGCCTGGGCCAGCGGATCTTGGGAGTCCCGTACAGCCGCATACAGTTCACCGGTCAGGGTGACCAGTCCACAGGTGTCGAGAGGTGTGAGGGTCTTCAGCCAGGGAGCCTGGAGAATGGCCCGTACCGCTTCCACATCCGCTCGCACGTTCCATTCGCGCTCGGGTTTTGGGGAGCCGTTGTAGCCCACACGAACGCTGCCGTACATACCGACGAAGCGGGCCTTCTCGGCGATGTCGGGCGCCCGCTCGAGGGCCTCCTGCAGATTGGGAGCCGGGCCCACAGCGATCACGGTGACGGGGTTCGGCGCGGAGCGGATCAACTCGATCATCGCCTGCACACCGTCGTGGTGGACGGTGCCCGGGTAGTTCGAGAGCGCGTAATCTCCTACCCACTCCTCCTGCGGTCCGCCGTCCTCGGACTTCCGGAGGCCGATACCGATGGGGACGTCGGAGCGACCGGCCACTTCCAGCAGCCTGGCCGCCAACCTGGCGCGATAGACCGTGTCGCCGAAGTCGGTGACCAGGAGCTTCAGATCGAGCTCGGGACTGCGCAGCAGATAGGCCAGGGCCCAGGTGTCGTCGATATCGCCGCCGATGTCGGTGTCGAAGATCACCGGAATGGGCTCGTCCGCCTGGGCGACAGGAGCGAGAGCCAAAGCGAGCACCACAAAGTGAAGGATCGCAATCGGGACGAGCAGGTGGTTGCGCATGGACGGATGGTAACGCGACAGACCCGGCATCCAGGGTCCGAGATTCTGAGCTCTCTTAGTTTCCGGGGTTCTCAGCCCTGCTCCAACTTCGTCACCAGATTCTGCAGAGCCTTGTCCGAGGCCCGCTGGATCAACCGGCGGGTGAGGATCACATCGAAGAGTCGCAGCAACCAGCTGTCGTAGTTGTACCGCAACTCGCGGCGGAAGAGGGTCTTGCCGTCCTGCTCTTCGAACGAGTAGTCGATCTGCGCATCGCCGCCCTTCTGTCCGCGACCGACATAAGCGAACTCATGAGGCCGATCGCAGCGCACGGTCTTCCACTCGGCCCGCCGGCGCAGCGGACCGATCTGGATCACCTCGTGCCAGATCTCACCCGGCTCGGGCGTCCGGTCCACGGTGCCGGACACCGACCGGGTCAGTGGGTACCATTCGGTCCAGGTTTCCGGGCGGGTGACGTAGTCGAATACGGTGGCTGGCTCACAGGCCAGAGCGATACTTCCGCGAATCACACTCATGCGACTCCCCATGGCTGTCTTGGACCCATCATAGCCTTGGCGGTCGATCCGTGCGTGCTAGGATCTTCCCCGATCTCGACCCGGAAATCGATGAGGTGGGGGGCGGGGAACTCTTTAGAGGGGAGAAGAGACGTGTCTCGTCATTCGAGCAGCCATGAGATCCGCCGAGCCCAGAAGACGGTCTGGTTGATCGTGGTGATCCTCTGTGTCTCGGCGGGGATCGCGGTCTGGAGCATCGCCGCCGGTCCTCAGATCGTCTTCAGCGAGAAGTCACCCATCCGTTTCAGCCCCCGGGGCTACACCGTCAGCCTGGTGCTCTTCGTGCTGCCTCTACTGGCGCTGCTGCACTGGCTCCACAAGCGCCAGGACGATGTCTCACCCGAGAGGGTCGCCAGCCAGAAGGCCTTCTGGACCACGGCCGGGATCGTCATCCCGATGTACTGCCTGCTCGACCTCTTTCTGGCCAACACTTTCTTCGTGTTTCCGCACCGTGATGCCACTCTGGAGATCTATGTCTGGGGCAGGATGCCAGGGGGCGGCTGGCCGCAATCGATACCCATCGAGGAGTTTCTCTTCTACATCACGGGCTTCCTGGCGATCCTCCTGACCTATATCTGGTGCGATCACTACTGGCTGAGTGAGTACCACATGGAAGTGAAGACGCCGGAGAAGCCCAGGGCCGAGGCGATCCTCAAGTTCTCGCTGCCGTCGGTACTGATCGGTCTCGCGCTGGCCGCCGGAGCCATTCTCTACAAGAAAAACTTCAGTGAGTATCCCGAGGGCTTGCCGGGCTACATGCTCTTTCTGATCTTCGTCATTCTGGTGCCGACCTCGGTGCTCTATCGATATGTCAGCTCGCGCCTCAACCTGCGGGCCTTCAGCTTCACCATCATCGTTCTGCTGCTGATCAGCCTGCTCTGGGAGGTGACCCTGGCGTTGCCGTATCAGTGGTGGGATTTTCAGCGCCACCAGATGATGGGGATCTTCATCAAGCCCTGGTACAACCTGCCGATCGAGGAGCCGATCCTGTGGATCGGCGCCGGCTGGCTGAACGTGTCGCTCTACAAGGTGATCTATGAGATCTATCTACGGCGGCAGGTGCAGCAGGAACTGGACGAGGTGTCGCCGGAGCCGCTGCGTGAGCTCCTGTTTCGCCCCCGGGCCGTCGAAGGAAAGGAAGACTCCTGATGAGCGAACCGGTTCGACCCGGGACCCTGAAGCTAGCCATCGCCACCATGGTGGCCTCCCTGGGCGGCTACGGTGTCATCGCCCTCTTCGGTGGCGGCTGGAAGCCGGCCACCGTCCTCAACCTGGCCATCGTGGCCGTGCTGGTGGGCTGGGCCCTGGCCAGCAAGGACGAGCTGCTCAAGAAGCTGCTGGTTTTCGGCGGTGTCGCGGGGATCGTCGAGCTCTATACGGGCGATCCGTGGTTCATCCGCCGCGAGGTTCTGATCTACAACGAGGGGGGTCCGTTCCTGGTCGATTCCCCTTTCTACATGCCCTTCGCCTGGACCTACGTGGTGGTGCAGCTGGCGGTGATCGCGCTTTGGCTAATCGACAAGTTCGGTATGCCCAAAGCGGCCGTCATCGTCGCGGTATTGGGCGCCGGGTCGATTCCGCTGTACGAGAGTCTGGCCAAGAACGCCAACCTGTGGATCTATCAGGGTTGTGCCGAGATCTTCTCCGCCCCGTATTTCGTCATCTTCGCCGAGATGCTGATCGCCCTGAGCTTTCCCTTTCTCGGTGATCGGGTACGCAGATCGGGGTATG